>Ga0187766_10001003_pt1 | contig 16336 bp, 18 predicted proteins | sample 0216_QUI02_MP05__4_FD_132971 | JGI IMG/M metagenome (GOLD analysis project Ga0187766, IMG submission 132971) | Tropical peat soil microbial communities from peatlands in Department of Meta, Colombia - 0216_QUI02_MP05_20_MG | ecosystem: Environmental > Terrestrial > Soil > Wetlands > Peat ... | reverse complement strand
GCATCGAAGCCACGCGGCGAATCCGCGCCACACACCCCGATGTGATGGTCCTGCTGATGTCAACCTATGACCTCGACGACCTTCCCGCTGGGGCCGCGGATTGCGGCGCCGCGGCCTACGTGCACAAAGAAAAACTGAGCCCGGACCTGCTGACCCGGCTATGGCGAGCAGCTCACTGAGGCCAGTCCGGTGTTGTTAGGCCACGACCTCATTCACCGCTTTGCGGAGGAACGCTTGCGGCTGTTCCTGACTGGTCACCTGTGCATGTATTACGGTTTCGGCGTTTTGCTATCGCTGGGGACGTATGCCTGGATACTGCGATCCCCCTGGCTGCTGGCCATCGCCCTGATCTGCGCCGCCCAGTGTGTCGTGCTGGGGACCGCGCTGCGCCTGGCGCGACGCGGTAGAGATCAGCAAGCGATCACGCTGGTCTGTATCGGCAACTGGGCCAGCGTTTTGCTGCTTACGTTGGTCACGCCCAGGCTGTTGCCGGTTTGGGTGCTGTTGGCGTTGTGGCCCGTCGCTTTCGCCGAGCCCTACATCCGCTGGCAGCGAGGGCTGGCTTTCACCGTGATTACCGCCGGCTGCGTACTGGCTCTGGGTGCGCTAGCGCGGTTGCAAGATATTTCACACCTGGCCGCAGTTGCGCCTCGCTGGATGGAGAGCGCGTTCATCATCGCAGCGCTGCCGATTGATGCCTTTCTCATCCTGGTGATCGTGTGGAATAACGCCGCTGCGCTGCGAACGTCGGAGAACCTGTTCAGCGAGCGCGCCGCCCAACTGGCGGTGTCCCGTACCCGGCTGATCAGCGCCGCCGACGAGGAACGGCGCCGCCTCGAACGTGACCTACACGACGGCGCCCAACAACACCTTGTCGCTCTGGCGGTGCTCATCCAACTCGCCCGCACCGCCGAACACGACCGATATCAGCCTCTGTTCATCGAGGCCTCCGGGCTGCTGGAGACCGCGATCGCCGAGATCCGCAGAATCGCCCACGGTATTTACCCACCGCTGCTGGCCGACGGCGGCTTGGCCCGGGCCTTACCGGCGGCCGCCGCGCATGCCTCGGTCCCCGTGCAGCTTCACCTGCACGGCCTCGGCCGCTACCCCGCTTCGATCGAGGCCGCCCTGTATTACTGCTGCCGCGAAGCGCTGCAGAACGCCGCCAAACACGGCGGCCCCGACACCACGGTCACGATCACCGCCCATGCCGACGAGCAAATGCTTTCCCTCACGATCAGCGACACCGGCCGCGGATTCGACCCCGCGACCATTGGCACCGGGCTGACCAATATGACCGACCGTCTGTCAGCCATCGGCGGGCAGCTCGCTATCAACACCGCGCCTGGACGTGGCACTCGCATCAACGCCAGACCGATAGGGGAGCTGGCTGGAGACATCGATCGCTGGTGTTGTCATGGACTGCTCACCACCCCTCGGGGCCCCTAGGTTCAACAGTTGATGACTTTTGTCAACGACGGATGACTTAGAACATACGCCCAGACTCATCGCAAGTCAACAGGTGCTGACATAGAGTTTTGAGATGGCTACCGAACGTCCCCGCAATGCCGCCCAGACGCGCGCCGACATCCTCTCGGCGGCGCGCCGCCGCTTTGGAACCGAAGGCTACGAACGCACCACCCTGCGCGCCGTCGCGGCCGACGTCGGAGTGGATCCGGCGCTGGTGATTCGCTACTTCGGCAGCAAGCAGGACTTGTTCGCGGAGGCCGCCGACTTCACGATCGAACTACCCGACCTATCCGGGGTCGCTCCCGACGAGGTCGCGGCCATGCTATTGCCACCGTTCTTCGCGGTGTGGGAGGAGGACCAGACGTTTCTAGCGCTGTTGCGCGCGGCGATGACGAGCCGGATCGCGGCCGATACGCTTCGCCAGGTATTTGCTAAGCAGGTGGCGCCTAAACTGATCACCGCCACCCCCGACCATCCCCAACAGCGGATCGGGTTGATGGGTGCATTCATCATCGGGCTTGCCACCACCAGGTATGTCCTCGCGAATCCACCCGTAGCCAACCTCAGCCGCGACGAACTCAGCCGCTGGGCCGCCCCGGTCATTCGGCAGCTATTGGTTGGGCCGGCACCGTGATCGCCGAGACTTCGAAGGCGAGTGTTCGTCCGGCGACGATGCGGGCCCGTAGGGCTCGAGGAGGAGCCGGGCAATCAGACCTTCGTCCGGAGAAATCACGAAATAGAAGAGGATAGAAAAGCCACGACGATATGACTGAGGGCAAACTCACCGCATGGTGCTCACCGCATGGTGGGCGGGATCTTCCAGACCCGCGCCCTGTGCGCCGGGTCAGCTCGCGGTTGCCAGTGGGTGCCCGTCGTCGAACTGCTCCGAGGTGTCGCCCTCTACCAGCACATCACCGTGGTAGAGAGCGTCGAAGTCGGCCTTGATGACGTCGGCACTCGAGTCGTCGATCCACATGTACCTGAGCGTATTGGTAACCATTAAGGAATCTTTGAGTCACGATTCGGAAAACGGTGGCAATATTACCGTTCGGTAGGGTCAGCCTGTCGGCGCGCCGACGGGTTCGTCTCAGCGCGATTCAGGTCAGCGATGGTGTCGCAGGTGGCGAGCATACAGTGAACCATCTGGGCTTCCGCTTTCGTACCTACTGACACAGCGCGTCAATGATGTGCCGTTGGCGCGACTAGCTTATCGTTGATAAGTTATCGCCATCGGTCGGGCGGAAGGATGCGACATTGCTGGAAGGAATCGCTCGACTTGCCATCGCCGCCCCCCGGCGAATCATCGCGGTAGCCGCCCTGGTCCTGGTGGGGGCCGCGGTCTTCGGCATCCCGGTCGCCAAGAGCTTGGCCGCCGGCGGCTTCCAGGATCCGGCGTCTGAGTCGGCCGAGGCTATCCGGCTGTTAACCGACAAGTTCGGACAGAGCGATCAGCAGCTGCTGATCGTGGTGACGGCGCCCGGCGGCGTCCGCAGCGACCAGGCCCGCCAGGCCGGCCTCGACATCGTCGAGCATCTGAAACGATCGCCGTTGGTATTCAACGCGTCCTCGGCGTGGACTGGGCCTTCTTCTGAGCCGCCGACCGCCGCCTCCGGTCTGGTGAGCAAGGACGGCAAGTCCGGGTTGATTGTGGCAAATCTCAAGGGCGGCGAAAACAACGCACAGAAGCACGCCAAGACCCTCGCCGACGACGTCGTGCACGACCGAGATGGTGTCACCGTCCGCGCGGGTGGTGTCGCGATGGTGTACGCCCAGATCAACCACCAGAACGAGCGCGACCTGCTGCTGATGGAGTCCATCGCAATCCCGCTGAGCTTCGTGGTGCTGGTCTGGGTGTTCGGTGGGTTGCTGGCGGCCGCGTTGCCGATGGCTCTGGGCGGGCTGGCCATTGTCGGCTCGATGTCGGTGTTGCGACTCATCACCTTCAGCACCGATGTGTCGATCTTCGCGCTCAACCTGAGCACCGCGATGGGCCTGGCCCTGGCGATCGACTACACGCTGCTGATTATCAGCCGCTACCGCGATGAGATGGCCGACGGCGCCGGGCGAGACGAAGCGCTGATCCGGACTATGGCCACCGCTGGCCGCACGGTGGTTTTCTCGGCGACCACCGTTGCCTTGTCCATGGCGGTGTTGGTGCTGTTCCCGATGTACTTCTTGAAGTCGTTCGCCTACGCCGGCGTCGCCACCGTGGCATTGGTCGCCGTCGCGGCCATCGTGGTGACGCCGGCCGCGATTGTGCTGCTCGGGCCGCGCCTGGACTCGCTGGATGTGCGCCGGCTCGGCCGTCGGCTGCTGCGCCGGCAGGATCCGGTCCACAAGCCAGTTGAGCGGCTGTTCTGGTACCGGTCGACCAACTTCGTGATGCGCGGCGCCGTGCCGATCGGCTTGGCTGTGGTCGCGCTGCTGGTGCTGCTCGGGGTTCCGTTTCTCGGGGTGAAGTGGGGCATGCCCGACGACCGTGTGCTGCCGCGCTCGGCGTCGGCGCACCAGGTTGGTGACCAGCTGCGCACCGATTTCGCTGACGACTCGGTGCCCGTGGTCGTTCCCGACGCCCGCGGTCTGAGCCCGACCGACCTCGAGCGCTACGCTGCCGACCTGTCGCGGGTGCCCGACGTGTCGGCGGTAACCGCGCCGACCGGGACGTTCGTCGGCGGCAACAAAGTCGGACCGCCTGCCGCCGCCACCGGGCTGGCCGATGGCAGCGCATTCCTGAGCGTCGCCAGCACCGCGCCGCTGTTCTCTCAAGCCTCCAACACTCAGCTCGACAGGTTGCATGCTGTGTCCGGGCCGGCCGGGCGATCCGTTCAGATGGCCGGGCTGGCGCAGATCAACCGCGACAGCGTCGAAGCAATCATGGCGCGACTGCCGCTAGTGCTGGGGCTGATCGCCGTCATCACGTTCGCTCTGCTGTTCCTGCTAACCGGCAGCGTGGTGCTGCCGCTGAAGGCCCTGGTGTGCAACGTGCTGTCGCTGTCGGCCGCGTTCGGCGCGCTGGTGTGGATCTTCCAGGACGGCCACCTGGGCGCATTGGGGACAAGCCCGAGCGGGACACTGAACGCCAACATGCCGGTGCTGTTGTTCTGCATCGCGTTCGGGCTGTCCATGGATTACGAGGTGTTCCTGGTGTCCCGGATCCGCGAGTACTGGCTGACATCGCCGCGTACCCGTCAAGATATCGACGAAAGCGTGGCGCTCGGGGTGGCGCGCACCGGCCGGGTGATCACCGCCGCTGCGCTGGTGATGTCGATATCGTTCGCCGCGCTGATCGCTGCTCAGGTGTCGTTCATGCGGATGTTCGGCATTGGTCTGACGCTGGCCGTGCTGGTCGACGCCACCTTGGTGCGGATGGTTCTGGTTCCGGCGTTCATGCACGTGCTGGGACGGTGGAGTTGGTGGGCGCCCCACCCGCTGCCGTTGCTGCATAAGCGGTTTGGGGTCAGTGAGGCGAGCGCAGTGCAGGCCGCACCCACCAGCCCGGCCCCGGGGCGCCATCGGCGGAACGGCATCATGCTGGCCAGTCTCTCTGGAGACCGGAGTGATCATCAGACCATGGCGAGGGTGACGGACCGTGGTTAGCATGCCAGTGGACAACCTTCGTCGACGGCGGGCGCCCCGCGGGTCCGGTGATCTGCTCCGCGACGAAATTCTGGACGCGGCCACCGAGCTGCTGCTGGAAACCGGGCACGCCAAGTCGGTGTCGATCCGATCGGTGGCGCAGCGCGTCGGTGTGACGCCGCCGTCGATCTACCTGCATTTCGAGGACAAAGGCGCGCTGCTGGACGCGGTGTGCGCACGCTATTTCGCCAAACTCGACCAGGAAATGCAGGCATTGGCTGTTGGGCAACCGTCCACTGTGGAGGTGCTGCGGGCCCAGGGGTTGGCGTATGTCCGGTTCGCCATGCAGACCCCGGAGCTGTACCGCATCGCCACTATGGGCGAGTGGCGGTCCGGCAGCGACGTGGACGCCACCCTGGCCAGCTCGGCGTTCAACCACCTGCGCGCCACGGTGCAGACGCTGATGGACGAGGGCATCTACCGGCCCGGCGATCCGACGACCATCGCCCTGGAACTGTGGAGTGCAGCGCACGGGGTGGTGGCACTGCTGATCGCGAAGCCGCACCTGCCGTTCGGCGACGCCGAAGTGTTCGCCGACCGGGTGCTAAGCGCGGTTTTTTGCGGGCATATGGTGGCTGGACTGGTCGGTGCGGATGCCACACCGCAGCAGGCGGTGGACTGGCTGACGGCACACCAACCTTCGGAGGGCTCGCGCGCATGACACCAGCTACGGCGTCGACGGTCGACCACCCGTTCTTCGCCCGGATCTGGCCCGTTATCGCCGCACACGAAACCGAGGTGGTACGGGCGCTGCGACGGGAGAATCTGGCTGGCTTGTCGGGCCGCGTGCTCGAAATCGGCGCCGGCACCGGGACTAACTTCGCCTTCTACTCCGATTCCGTCGAGCAGGTGGTCGCCATCGAGCCCGAACCCCGGCTGGCCGTCCGGGCCCGCGATGCGGCCGCCGACGCAGCCATTCCGGTCCACGTGACCAATGAGACGGTGGAGGACTTCACCCCCGCCGAACCATTCGACGCGGTGGTCTGCTCGCTGGTGCTGTGCTCGATCAGCGACCCCGATGCGGTGTTGCGGCAACTGTTTTGGCGACTTCGCCCGGGCGGAGAGCTGCGGTATTTCGAGCATGTGGCCAGCAGCGGCATTCGCGGTCGGTTGCAGCAGTTTGTCGACGCGACGTTCTGGCCGAGGCTGCTGGGTAACTGCCACACCCACCGCGACACCGAGCGGTCGATCGTTGCCGCCGGATTCGAATTTGACGGTGCTCGGCGGGAGCGGACGTTGCCGGCTTGGGTGCCGCTGCCGGTGTCGGAGTTCGCGCTCGGCCGAGCACGCAGACCGCGAGTTGGCTAGCCTAGCAGGGCAGGCAGCCGCTGTAGTAGCCCGGGCAGCGCCCGGCTCGCGGTCTCGCGGATAGTGATTGTGGCGCTGGCGGACAGCGGCGTCGGCTCCGGATTGACCTCGATGACGCTTGTGCCGCGCGACAGCGCTAGCTCGGGTAGACCGGCGGCCGGGTAGACAATCGCGGAGGTCCCCACCACGACCATCACATCGGCGGCTTCCGTCGCCTCCACCGCGTGCTGCCACGGCTCCTCGGGCAGCGGCTCGCCGAACCACACGATGTCCGGCCGGATCAGGCCGCCGCAACGGCAGGTTGGCGGTTCCACTTCAATCGCTGGCTCAGACATCTCGGGCAGCTCGCCAGTATACGGCAAACCGCAACGCGCGCAACGGAATTCGAAAATGCTTCCGTGGAGATGGTGCACCGGCGAACTACCGGCGCGCTCATGCAGGTCGTCGACATTCTGGGTGATGACGCTGACCTCGGCATGGTCCTGCCAGGCGGCGATAGCGCGGTGTCCCTCGTTAGGTTCGACCTGGGTCGCCAGGTAATGCCGCCACACATACCATCCCCAGACCCGTTCCGGGTGCTCCAGCCAACCTTGGATGCTCGCTAGCTCGTAGGGATCGAATCGCGCCCACAGCCCGTTCTTATCGTCGCGGAACGTCGGCACGCCGCTCTCCGCGGAGATCCCCGCGCCAGAAAGCACCGCCACTCGCATCCCACCAACATAGCGGGCATGGGAGATACTGGGCACGTGGAGCTGGGCGAGTGGCTACACATCGACGGACAAGCGGGCACGCCGCTGTTCGACCAACTCAGAACGCAGATCATCGACGGAATCCGAACCGGCAAGTTGCCACCCGGTGCCCGGCTGCCGACCGTGCGCGAGCTGGCGGGTCGGCTTGGGCTGGCGGTCAACACCGTGGCCCGCGCCTATCGTGAGCTGGAGGCAGCCGGCATCATCGAAACCCGGGGCCGCTTCGGCACTTTCGTCGCCCGCGTCGACCCAGCCGACGCCGCGATGGCCGCCGCTGCCCGCGTCTACCACGACGCGGCCCAGGCGCTGGGGCTCGGTAAGGCCGAGGCGCTGCGCTATGTCGAGGCCGCGTTCGACGACTGAGCCTCCTTGTTTAGCGGGCTCATCGAGGCGACCCTACCGACGGTCGCTCACCGTAATACTTTGGCCAGCGTGCGTAGGTTGCGGGTGGTGGTCGACGACTTGTAGCGCGGCCTGCCCATCGTCTTGCCGATGGTGCTGTCCAGGGTGCCGCCCTTGGGCACCTGCCAGTAGATGACGCCGTCGCCGCGGCTGATCTTCTCATCCGCGCCGGCTTCGGCGGCCAGCGCCGCGAGTTCGTCGAGCACGGCGGTGTCGGTCACGAACGTGACGTAGGACTGGTATCCGTCGACCTTGGGTTCGAATGGGTAGCCATCGACGATGGCCCGCACGGTGTCGAGGTCGTAGACCAGCACCCAGGCGTGGTAGCCGAACCTCTCGCGCAACGCGGACTCGGCTTTCGCGCGGACCGCGGCGCGACCGGAAGCCGACTCCAGCAGCACATTGCCGCTGGCCAGGATGGTGCGCACAGCGGCGAATCCGGCGTCGGTCAACGCGCTCGCCACCTCGGCCATCTTGAGGTTGACGCCGCCGACGTTGACGCCGCGCAAAAACGCCGCATATCGCGTCATCGGCTCAAAAGCGTGATCGCCCAAGGATGGTCGATGACACCGTTGGGCCGCTTGGCCTCGATGGCACGATTGCGCAGCGTCCACAGCGTGGTAGCTGAGACGCCCGCCAAACAGTTGCCATCGACCGTCGTCATAACGTGATGGTAGCGGCGCCGCAGCCGAATCGAGCCGGTCCCCGCAGCCAGCGACGTAGGCTTTCGACATGGGACGCCAAGTCTTCGACGACAAGCTTCTGGCCGTGATCAGCGGGAATTCAATCGGGGTGCTGGCCACCATGAAGCGCGACGGGCGCCCCCAGCTGTCCAACGTGCAGTATTACTTCGACCCGCGCAACCTGACCGTGCAGGTGTCGATCACCGAGCCGCGCGCCAAGACGCGCAACCTGCGCCGTGACCCGCGGGCCTCGATTTTGGTCAGCGCCGACGACGGATGGGCGTATGCGGTTGCCGAGGGCACAGCGCAACTGACACCACCGGCAGGCGCACCCGACGATGACACCGTCGAAGCGCTGATTACCTTGTACCGCAACATCGCCGGTGAACACCCGGACTGGGACGACTACCGCCACGCGATGGTCACCGATCGGCGGGTGCTGCTGACGCTGCCGATCTCGCACGTCTACGGCATGCCCCCGGGTATGCGGTAACCGCGAGAACGGCGAACCCGACGGTCCCGCGTTCAGCTCGCGCGCAATGTGAGACCGCGCGCGCTAGGCTGCCGTTATGGCTGCATCGAACTCGTCACCAGATTCCACAACAGAGGACGAGACCAAGCGCAGATTCCGTGAAGCCCTCGACCGCAAGAAGGCAATGGCGGCGGGCGGATCCGACCACAAGGACGGCGGCGCCAAACAGCCGCGGACACACGGGCCGATCGAGAACCGTCGGGAATTCCGTCGCAAGAGCGGCTAGCCTTGTTGCCTGGTTAGGGTCTCGGCACAGTGGTCGGCGGACAGGAGACGCTACCCGCGCGAGCGCAACTCGGCGTTCCCCTGGGCATCGGCAAGCCCGAAAAGCACGACCGGAACAGCGAATTCGACTGCGGTGAGGACGTCTTGAAACCAATGCGGCCGCCCGTTGCGGACCAGCGAGACCAACCGCCCGACGCCGCTGGCGAGCATGACGCCCGCCAGCAGGCGCACATCGTTGGCGCGGGTCGGGGATTTGCGGGTTGCGCGTATCCGGCGATGCCGTACCCGGCGAATATCGCCGAGTAGAACCGTTCGCGGGAGTCGACAGTCGCGTTGGCGTCGGTGGCCCGGGAACCGAGGCCGTTCCAAGGGCGAAGTGATAGGCGCCGATTGCAATGGACGACACTCCGGTGCACGCGGCCAGATACTGCAAGTACCGGGCACGGGGGCGCGGTAACAACAGACGCGCCAGATAGACGTTCCTCTCCCGGGCTGGATGATGACCCGCCGACGTAGGCCATCGACGGGATCATCGAAGAGGCCGGGTTTCTGCCGCCGTCATCGCATGCGATCGGTATCGACGCTCTCAACGCGGTGCTGCCGCCACGGCTCTAGACTGTGCGAATGCCCAAACTGCAGCTCGTCCAAGACCCGGCCGCCGATGCACTGCTGGACTCCAGCCCGTTCGCGTTGCTAGTCGGCATGCTGCTCGACCAGCAGGTGCCGATGGAAACCGCCTTCGCGGGACCGAAGAAGATCGCTGACCGGATGGGTGGTTTCGACACCCGCGAGATCGCCGACTACGACCCGGAGAAGTTCGCCGCGCTGTGCTCGGAAAGGCCTGCGATACACCGCTTTCCGGGGTCTATGGCCAAGCGGATCCAGGCCTTGGCGCAGATCATTGTGGACCGCTACGACGGCGACGCGGCCGCATTGTGGACCGCCGGTGACCCCGACGGGCACGAGGTGCTGCGGCGACTCGAGGGGTTGCCTGGGTTTGGTGAACAGAAGGCGCGGATCTTCCTGGCATTGCTCGGCAAGCAGTACGGTGTGCGGCCGATGGGCTGGCGGGCGGCCGCCGGGACATACGGCAAAGCCGGCACCCACATGTCGGTCGCCGATATCGTCGACGCGCACTCGCTCGAGCAGGTGCGATCTCACAAGAAACAGATGAAGGCAGCCCACGAGGCAAAGGGAACGGCGGCAACGTGAAGACACACCTGAACTGTCCGTGCGGCGAAGCCATCGTCGGCAAGGACGAGGACGAGCTGGTCGAGCTGACCCAGGCCCACCTTGCCAGCGTTCATCCGGGCCTGGAGTATGACCGCGACGCGATCCTGTTCATGGCGTACTAAGCCCGGTCCCGCACGACGGCGGTCAGGGCACCACCGTTGAGCCGATGGTGGGCATGAACTGACACTGCTTGTCCTTGGTGGTGACCTGTCCGAAGATCGTCGACATGATGCTGCCCGAACCGGTGTCGGCTATCGCGGTCAACGTGGTCGGCCCGTCCGGGTTGATATCCGGCCGCGGTTTTAGCGTGACGGTGCCGGATTTGCCGGCGGTCAGGTTCACCCACGTGACGTTCAACGGCAGCTTCTGCACGTCTGCGGGTCCAGGTGTGCCGACGGCGGTGAACACGTAGGCGGTCTGACCGGGACCAGGACCGGGGGTCGGGATCTTGGCCGGCCCCGCCACCGACAACGCGGTCGCGATCGAGTTACTGCCATCCGCTAGGCAGCCGGTGCCGATCGAAGGGTACATGAAGTCCTGCGTGGGCGGGGCGTCCGGGCCGAAACCCGGGGCCGTTGCGGGCGCGGGTGTGGTGCCTGGCGGTGCGGGCGGGCCAGCCGGTGGAGCCGGCGCGGCCGCCGGTGCGGCGCTGGGCGGGGTGGGAGCCAGCTGAGGCGCGGATGCGGGTGGGGGGATCGGCGCTGGCGCGGCCGGTGGTGTGGCCTGGGGCGCGGGGCCCGCAGCGTGGGCCGGGTCGATACCCGTCGGCAGGTGCGCCTGAGCGCCCGGTTCCACACCGGCCGGCGGGACGTGAGCCACGGGGGAGGTCCCCGGCAGGGTGGTTCCGTTCGGCATCGGCTGGTTCAGGTCAGCCGGCACCGAGACGGGACCGTGAGGATCCTGCACGAACTGGTTCACCGACGACGCGACGCTCTTGGACTCGTCGGGCGCTGTTGAATTATGGGTAAACATTGACGCCGCTGCCATCAGCAGCTGTGACACCTGCTCGGGATGGGCGGCGGCTTGCTGGATGATCGGGCTCAACTGCGTTATCGCCGGCAGGCCCGGTAGCTGTTGGAAGGGGACGGGCGGCGGCGCCGGGTCTGCGGCGGCGTCGGGGCAAAGCGCGAATGCGGTGGTCGACGCGATGGCGACAACGACGAAACCGTTGGCCAGATTCCAAGTACGTAGCACAGTGTTCTCCCGGTCCTCGACGGTGGGTTAGCCGGCTAAAAGCGCGTGTCAGGGCAGCCCGGAAAGCGGCAGCAACAAGGCGGTGGGGGACATGACCGGCGCTATGCCCGGAGTGGCTGCGACCGCCGCGCTGGGCTGGGTGGCGCCACGCGGAATCGGGACACCGCTCGGCGCGATCGAAGCCAGGTCGCCCGGGAACGACACCTGTTGCGGCAGCGGCACCGGGAGGAACGGCATTGTCGGCAGATCGACCTGCGCCGAAGGCACCAATTGAGCGGGTCCAGTCGCCGGCGCGGCAGCGGTTGCCCCCGGAAGAACCGAGGTAATCCCCGTGAGGCCGGTGGTAGTCCCGGGAATAGCCGAGGTTATCCGCGGAACTGCGGCGGTCGCGCCAGGAATACCGGAGGTGATGCCTGGGATGGCGGCTGGCGTTCCCGGCAAGACTGCAGGCAGCGGCTGCGGCACTCGGATCCCGGCGCTGGCCAACGGCGGCGGAGCGGGGGGCGCCGGCGGTGTCGCGCCCAGGGCCGTCGCGAGGTTTAGCAGCATCTGGGGTGCGTTGGCTGCCGCGTTGACCAGCTGTTCCCCGATATTGGGAGTCGGCGCCGGCTGCACCGGATCGGCGTGGGCTGTACCTACCAGACCGCCCACTACTAGCGTGGCCGACGAGCCCACCACGATGGCGGTGGCGCGTAACAACGTCCTGATCGTTGACATGGCTCTCCCTGGTTCTCGACGACAGATCCCGGGCCGATACTTCGCGTGATGCCAAAGTGGCTCAAGCGACACGTGTGGCGGTTATTCGATCGTTACGCAGACGAGCGGTTGCGGTGACCCGGTGTTTGGCTGCCGCGGTCACAGCGGCGACCGCCCTTTACCGCGAGCGTGCTGACGGTCCCGTAACGGCGGACAACGCCGCATGCTCTCCGTGATCGTTAAAGTCGAGTAGATAGACACCACCGCGGCCGCCCCGGCGGCAACCATCACCCACCGGCAGCGAATCTCGTTGGACGCTGCCGCGCCACTGCTGCTGACCCTGAGCATCGCCGCACGGCTGGCCTGGACTTATCTGGCGCCTAATGGCGCGAACTTCGTCGACCTGCACGTCTATATCGGCGGCGCGGCCGCCATCGACCATCCCGGCACCCTGTACAGCTACGTCTACGCCGACCAGACGCCGGATTTCCCGCTGCCGTTCACCTATCCGCCGTTCGCGGCGGTCGTCTTTTACCCGCTGCACCTGCTGCCGTTCGGCCTCGTCGCTTTCTTGTGGCAGGTCGGGACGATAGCCGCGCTATACGGCGTGGTTCGGATCAGTCAGCGCTTGCTCGGCGTTCCCGCCGGCGGCGGCTACCGCGCTGCGATGCTGTGGACAGCGATCACCATCTGGATCGAGCCGCTGCGCAGCACCTTCGACTACGGGCAGGTCAATGTGCTGCTGGTGCTGGCGGCCCTTTGGGCGGTTTTCACCACGCGGTCGTGGTTATCGGGCCTGTTGGTGGGAGTGGCGGCCGGAGTGAAGTTGACGCCGGCAGTCACCGGCGTTTATTTCGTCGGCGTCAGACGCTGGTCCGCGGCGGTGTTTTCGGCGGTTGTCTTCCTCGCCAGCGTCGCGGTGTCGGCCCTGGTCGTCGGTGATCAGGCCCGCTACTACTTCACTCACCTTCTGGGCGACACCCACCGCGTTGGGCCCGTTGAAACCTCGTTCAATCAATCCTGGCGTGGCGGGATCTCCCGGATCCTCGGCCACGACGCCGGCTATGGTCCGCTGGTCTTGGCCGCAATCGCCGTCACTGCGGTAGTGGCAATCCTGGCTTGGCGAGCGCTCGACACTGGCGGCCGCACCGAACCCGACCGGCTCGGCAAGCTGCTGGTGGTCGAGTTATTCGGGCTGCTGCTCTCACCGATTTCGTGGACGCATCACTGGGTGTGGCTGGTGCCGTTGATGATTTGGCTGATTCACGGGCCACTGTGCGAGCGCCGCGGCGCGCGGATCCTCGGCTGGGGGTGGCTCGCGTTGACGATCATCGGTGTGCCGTGGTTGCTGAGCTTCGCTCAACCGACCATCTGGCAGGAGAGCCGCCCCTGGTACTTGGCTTGGGGAGGGCTGGTCTACATCGTGGCGACGCTGGCGACCTTGGTTTGGATCGCCGCTACCGGAGGACGAACCGTCAGCTCCCGATGATTTCGTTGATGTCGCGCGCCATCGCTATGTCGTTCTCGGTGATACCACCCACGGCATGCGTGACCAGCGAGAAAGTCACTGTCCGCCAACGGATATCGATATCGGGGTGATGATCCTTGGCTTCGGCGCGCTCGGCGACCCGGCGCACGGCGTCGATACCGGCCATGAATGACGGAAACTTGATCGACCGGCGCAGGGTGCCTTCGGCGCGCTTCCAGCCGACGAGGTCGGGCAATGCGGCGTCTACTTGCTCATCCGTTAACACAGCCATACGTCGACGGTATACCGTCACTGGCCATGCCGAACCAGATCGTCGTTGCCGGAGCCGTCATCTCCGGCTCCGCGGTCCTGGTGGCGCAGCGGCTTCGGCCGCCGGAATTGGCGGGCCGCTGGGAACTGCCCGGAGGCAAGGTCGCAGCCGGCGAAACCGAGCCCGCCGCACTGGCCCGCGAATTGGCCGAGGAGCTAGGCCTTGAGGTAGAGAACGTCGCGGTGGGTGCACGCCTGGGCGACGACATTCCGTTGAACGGAACGATGACGCTGCGGGCGTACCTAGTGCACGTGGTTCGAGGCGAACCGCATCCTCGCGACCACCGTGCACTGCGCTGGGTGACGGCGGCTGGACTGCACGATATCGACTGGGTGCCTGCCGATCGCGCGTGGCTGGCGGAGCTGACTCGAGTCCTGAAAGCGCAATGAGCCGCGCCACCGCATGGCTTCCCTGCAGGCCTCATCGGAAAGCCCACAGGGTTCTTGCAGACGAAACACAGTGCCGATGAAGGAAGGCGCTGTGAAATTTCATTGTGACCTGCTTTTTACAAAGACACACGAAACGTTAACGCACACCTGCCACTCTGGTCTCAAGCCTGCTTGCCGGTAGCGCATGGGTTCAGCATTGGCGGCGGGCGCTGGTATCCGTCGCGGGAGGAGCTCGGTGTTGGTTGGCCGGGTCTCCGCAAGCAGCCGCGGCGCTGCGAGCGTGGTCGCGCTGGCCGCCATCTATGCTGGTGACCTGTTACTGACCAGCGCGTGGGCCGCCGGTGTTGATGGCCACGCCGATCCTGGTCGGACAGGTCGGGCCACTGACCTGTCCCGAATACACCGCGACGGGGTCGTACTCCGACGGCCCAGCGACGAGGCGCGCCGCTCGATTTAAGGAGGTCCTCCCTTGAGCGTGACACCCCACGTCGGTGGACCTCTTGAGGAGCTGCTGGAGCGCAGCGGCCGCTTCTTTACCCCGGGCGAGTTCTCCTCCGACCTGCGCACTGTCACCCGCCGCGGCGGCCGGGAGGCCGACGTCTTCTACCGGGACCGGTGGAGCCACGACAAGGTGGTCCGTTCGACGCACGGCGTGAACTGCACTGGGTCGTGCTCGTGGAAGATCTACGTCAAGGACGGGATCATCACCTGGGAGACCCAGCAGACCGACTACCCGTCGGTGGGTCCGGACCGGCCCGAGTACGAGCCGCGGGGCTGTCCTCGCGGTGCGTCGTTCTCCTGGTACAGCTACTCGCCGACCCGGGTGCGGTATCCGTATGCCCGCGGCGTCCTAGTCGAGATGTTCCGGGAAGCCAAAGCCCGCCTCAGCGACCCGGTGCTGGCGTGGGCGGATATCCAGACCGATTCCGAGCGCCGTCGCCGCTACCAGCAGGCCCGTGGCAAGGGCGGGCTGGTCCGGGTGAGTTGGGCCGAAGCAACCGAGATGATCGCCGCAGCCCACGTGCACACCATCAAGACGTACGGCCCCGACCGGGTTGCCGGTTTCTCGCCGATTCCGGCGATGTCGATGGTCAGCCATGCCGCCGGCTGTCGGTTCGTCGAGCTGATCGGCGGCGTGATGACGTCGTTTTACGACTGGTACGCCGACCTGCCGGTGGCCTCGCCGCAGGTGTTCGGCGATCAGACCGATGTGCCGGAGTCCGGGGACTGGTGGGACGCGGCGTATCTGGTGATGTGGGGTTCCAACGTTCCCATCACCCGTACCCCCGACGCGCACTGGATGGCGGAGGCTCGCTACCGCGGTACCAAGGTGGTGACCGTCAGCCCTGATTACGCCGACAACACCAAGTTCGCCGATGAGTGGATGCGGTGCGCGGCGGGCACCGACGGGGCGCTGGCCATGGCGATGGGCCACGTGATTCTCTCGGAATGCCATGTCCAACAGCAGGTCCCGTTCTTCGCGGACTACGCGCGCCGCTACACCGACCTGCCGTTTTTGATCAAGCTCGAGGAGCGCGGCGACGCATTGGTTCCCGGAAAGAACCTCACGGCAGCCGACATCGGTCAGGGGGTGGAGAACGCGGCGTTCAAGCCCGCGGTGTTGGACGGGGTTACCGACTCCGTCGTGGTGCCCCACGGCTCAATCGGATTCCGCTACGGCGAGGACGGCGTCGGAAAGTGGAACCTGGACCTGGGCGATGTGACACCGGCGCTGAGCGTGGAACGTCCGCCCGCCACCAACGGCGATCGCGCAACCGCGCTTGTCCAGTTTCCCGGCTTCGACACCATCGACGGACACGGCGAAACCATCGCGCGGGGCGTCCCGGTGCGCCGCGTCGGGAAGCACCTGGTGTGCACGGTGCTCGACTTGATGCTCGCCCACTACGGGGTGGCGCGTCCCGGGTTGCCCGGCGATTGGCCCACCGGTTACGACGACCCCAGCCAGCCGAACACGCCCGCTTGGCAGGAGCCGATCACCGGGGTGTCGGCCGCGCAGGCG
>Ga0187766_10001002_pt1 | contig 16342 bp, 13 predicted proteins | sample 0216_QUI02_MP05__4_FD_132971 | JGI IMG/M metagenome (GOLD analysis project Ga0187766, IMG submission 132971) | Tropical peat soil microbial communities from peatlands in Department of Meta, Colombia - 0216_QUI02_MP05_20_MG | ecosystem: Environmental > Terrestrial > Soil > Wetlands > Peat ... | reverse complement strand
TTCTCACGTCTAATAACTTTATAGTTACCCACCTAATCTAGGAGAATACATAGTGAGAAACGTAAACCTGCATACTCAGTAACAAGTTCAGATATTCGATTACCTCGTATTCACTTTTTACCTTAGTTTCAAATGCAACTCTCGTAGCTGCTTATCATCCACAGGCGAGGGGGCATTCATCATCAAATCCTGTGCGCTTTGTGTCTTGGGAAATGCTATTACCTCTCGGATACCTTCCTCATCAGCAAACAACATCACTATGCGATCAATACCAAGAGCTATACCTCCATGCGGAGGTGCGCCATATTCGAATGCTTCGAGCATATGCCCAAACTGTTCTTGTATTTCCTCATTGCTTAAACTCATCAAGGAGAAAACTTTTTGCTGTATCTCGGCAACGTTAATTCGCACACTTCCACCACCAATCTCGTAACCATTGCAAATGATGTCATATTGCTTCGCGCGAATATTCAAAGGATCGCTATCGAGCCTTTCTATATGCGCCTCGTCCATTCCAGAGAAAGGATTATGTTCCGCCTCGTATCGCTGGCCTTCTTCATCATAATGCAGAAGTGGGAAATCAACCACCCAGCATAGTGCAAGTTCATCTTGATCGATCAACCCCAATCGCTCACCCAATTTAACACGTAAGCGGAAGAGTACATCATTGCATACTTTTGCGCTATCCGCAACGAACAACAGCAGATCACCAGGTTCCCCTTCCAACCGATCAATAATGTCCTGCACCTCATCTTCTGACATAAACTTTGTAAGCGGCGACTTGATTTCAGTAGACGGGCTAATTGCCAGAGTTACCAGGCCTTTTGCTCCCAGCATGCGCGCAAATTCGGTCAGTTCTTCAATGTCTTTCCGACTGTACTCTCCTGCCCCAGGTACACGTATGCCTTTGACTATACCTTTTGCTGCTAATACGTTCAGGAATACACCGAAATTTCCCTCCGTCGCAAGATCCGAGATATCCATCAGAGGAAGATCGAAACGCAGGTCTGGATGATCTGTGCCATAACGATCCATCACGTATGCATATGACAGTCGAGGGAAAGGCTGCTCTTTGATGCGCTTATGAGTCGTTTTTTCTATCAAATGTACCAGAAGTCCCTCTATGATTGACATCACATCTTCTTCCGCCACAAACGACATTTCCAAATCCAACTGCGTAAACTCAGGCTGCCTATCAGAACGTAGATCCTCATCGCGGAAACAGCGAGCAATCTGAAAATAGCGATCCATTCCTGCCACCATCAGTAATTGCTTCAATTGCTGGGGAGATTGCGGCAACGCATAAAATTCACCGGGATATAATCGGCTTGGCACAAGATAGTCGCGAGCGCCCTCAGGAGTACTCTTCATCAAGATCGGCGTTTCGATCTCAAGAAAACCACGTTCATCCAGGTAATCCCGTATTGCTTTGACAACACGATGGCGCAGAATCGTATTACTTTGCATCGATGGCCGCCGCAGATCAAGATAACGATATTTGAGCCTTAGAGATTCGTCAACTTGAATATTGTCACTGATTGGGAATGGGGTTGTTCGCGATGGATTTAAGATTACAATTGCATCTGCGGCAATTTCAATAGCCCCAGTGCTCAAATGCTTGTTTTCTGTCCCTGGTAGGCGGGCAACTACCTTCCCACTGACTTGTACAACGTACTCAGAACGTAGTTCTGAAGCGATATGATGAACCCCAGGAGCATGCTCTGGATCAGAAATCACCTGCGTAATCCCGTAACGATCACGTATATCCAGAAAGACTAACCCGCCATGATCTCTACGCTTGTTCACCCAACCTGCTACCGTAACATCTTCACCAATATTGCTACTATCTAATTCTCCACATGTATGCGTGCGATAATGTACTTCATATCCCACAGCTATCACTGCTCCTTGCTAATATCTTTAAAGTAGTATCTAGAATTCAGTCTAAACCAAAACAACAACTCTTTACTTCTCAAGTGTGGGTGAAAATATCAAAAAATCCATGGCACCAATAAACGCGCCATCAATATCGGCTAGCAATGTTCAATTGCACCATTCTGTGAACCAGTTTGGATAGCAACGAGGCTCGCTATCGAGGGAGAGCTTTGTGCTAATGCCGCAAGTTGATCACCTGGCTGATCGACTGCGAGACTTCTCAACTGACTGAATTCGGAATATGAGACATATTGCTGATCCAATTGGAGTCTAATATTTCCAGTTGCGGCAGTTGTGCCTGTCGATGATGGAGTAATCGATCCTCCAGGACTGGTTTCCAAATTGAGGATTCGATTCTTCGCAGGATCTCCAATAAAGAGATGTGGAGTACCATTGCTTTGCCCAGCCGTCAACATAGCAGGATTCGATTGTGATGTGCTGGTGATAGATAGTGCTGTGTTGCCTCCACTTTGACCAATTGGTGTTACAGTAGGTACAGCAGTTGTTGCATTGTAATCCTTGGCACTTACCTGTAAAGGTACTGCAATCTGGGTATCTACAAGCACTGGCACTGGTAGGGAGGAAGGCTGCCCTTCCTTTACAAATGAAAGACTCTTCACATCTCCACTTGAGAATAACAGGAAAAGTTGACTTGGAAAAGCCGCTATACTCACTAATGGTGCTGAGATTGAAAACTGCGACTCTTTTGGAGTGTTGAGATGCTGTTTGGAATCCAGCATATAGGTCAAAAGACGTGCGTTACCGAGATCTGTTTGTGTTGTCATGACAACATATAAGGTGTTATTCCAGTCAGTTAAAAATGCTGGCATATAACCGTTTTCTGTAAAATTCGCTCCAATTTGAGCTGAGGAAATCGGACTATTTAATATTCCTTGTTGGTCCGGATGGTAAACATCAAGAGTATAGATCGTCTGAGTGTTACTCTTTACCTGCTTTTGCAACAAAAAGAGAAGAGAACCATTACTCGTTATACCAGAAAATTGAGAATTGATCGTTTCTGCTGGAAAGGGACTCACCATACTATACTGGCCATTTTGATTATTGAATCGGTACAACTGACTATCTCCCCCTAAAGCATAAAGGAGAGGACTGCTTTTGGTCCCGCCTGCAAAAGTTACGCTTCCAGGCAAAGTATGCGTACTTGTATTGTCGATTGGATAAGTTGTGCTGTTACATGGAAGTACATTGATCTTCGATTCCTGGTTGTAAGTCGTAATTGCTGTTTGAACATGGCTCACAAGCTCATTCTGGAGTTGAGCAAGTCGCTGCATCTGGCCATCATTGAGTTGATAATTGTTCTGCACCTCAGCCAGCGTCTTTTGAGTTGTTGCCAAAGTACTCAGAGCAGACGTAGGCGAGGATTCAGGAGTGACGCTCTGAATTTGCTGTTGCGCAACATCTAAAGCTTGATTGGCTGTTGCTTGGCTTTCATTTGAACGATAAAGATAGTATGCCCCTCCACCTATTAACCCAAGTACCAGCAAGGCAACTATTGCAAGAGATAAATACATTAGTCGACGCTTAGCGCCTTGATTCTTTCCAATCGCTGGCTGCGGGGCTGTAATGCTATCAGGAGAAGAGATGAGAGGGCCGCTGCTCAGACGCAATGGACCACTTGATATGAATATATCTCCATTCCCAGAACCAACTCCCACTGGTGAATCCGAGTATAAACCAAGCGTCATTGTATCCTCTCCTATCTCACGTCCCCCCACCGCTACAGGATAACGAACTTCTGGCGGCTCTTCGCCAACCTCCTCAACCTTCACAACAATTGCTGTGATGTTGTCTGGTCCTCCATTTTCGTTCGCACGTTCCACCAGATGGTAGACGCTCTCTTGGGGCACGAAAGAATCCACAATGCGATGTAATTCTTCATCACTTACCAAACCAGACAATCCATCAGTACAAAGTACAAAAACATCCCCCTCTTGCAGCTCTTCACGGTAAACATCTACTTCTACCTCTGCTTGCGTTCCTAGGCAACGAGTTATGACATTCCGTTGAGCATGTGTCCTTGCCTGATCTTCTGTCAATAAACCTGCCCGCACCTGCTCAGCTACCCACGAGTGGTCCTGCGAAATTTGCTTTGCGGTGTTTCCGCGTATAAGATATGCTCTGCTATCACCCACATTGGCTATATATGCTGAATTTCCACGAAGCACAGCCGCAACACACGTCGTTCCCATGCCTGTTCTCAGCATATTCTCAGCTGCTCGTTGATAAATAGAGGTATTTGCACGTTTAATAGCACGGAGCAAAGATATACTTACATCAGCGCTATCTTCCTGATAATACATATTGCTCACAGTGTCTACAGCAATTTCACTTGCCACCTCACCTGCTGCATGCCCTCCCATACCATCAGCTACAATGAACAATGCGCCTTTATTTGCCATCACCTGAGGATCTTTGGGAATGACAAAAGCCATGTTATCTTCATTATGTTCACGCTTACGACCAACATCGGTTAGCTGTGCAACATCAAGACGGAGTTGTTTCGCCAACGCACTTATCTCCCCTTAAGATGGGACAACCATGGCGATTGCCCACTTGATTTGTGATGTCTATGCAATCTGGAAACCTCATATGAGACACAACGTATTTCATTTGTATTGCGCGCTTCAAAAACTTTAGGCTATAATACACCGACGCAGAGAAAAACGCAACGCACCCTGGCTTTTCGTCTATTCTAATATCTCGATTTTCTTCTTCGCTATATTTTCGAATAAGCATAGTATCTCGTTAGGTGTGTAGTGCGTATGCAAGATTATAAGTATTTTCATGGTTCCTCAGATTGAGGTAAATTATGCAGCTTATCGAACTTAAAGCAAATGTCTGGGTGATTCAAGGTGGGGCAAACATAGGCGTCATTGCTCATGACGACCGTTGCCTCATTATTGATAGTGGTATGGATAAAGATATTGGCCAGAATATACTAAAACAGGTGAAAAAATTAGGCCTTACACCGACTGCATTGCTCATCACCCATGCTCATGCTGATCACTTCGGTGGAGCGCACTATCTTGCCCGGCAAACAGGCCTGCAAGTATATGCTACTCGTGTTGAAGCCTCCGTTATTACTGGTCCAATTCTTGAACCTCTTTTTCTCTTTGGGGGAGCACAACCCCCAAAGGAATTGCAACATAAATTTTTTCTTGCGAAGCCCTGTCCAGTCGATGTAATACTCGAAGGAAACGAACTCTCAGTAGATCAGATACCACTGAAGGTCATTCCTTTGCCTGGACACAGTCCGGAGCAAATTGGTGTAGCTTATAACGACATACTTTTCGTCGGTGACGCTTTTTTAACGCCTGAGATTCTAGATAAACATCATATTCCTTTTTATTCAGATATACAGGCGGGATTACAATCCCTCGATTTTTTGAAAACTCTTGTCCAGGCCTCTGACCTTTTATCTCCTTCAAACAAAAGTACGCTGAATACCAATATCAACACGTTTAAGCTAGTAGTTGCTGGACATGGTGAATTATATAGCTCGATAGATCAAGTTAATCAGGTTATCGATTATACCGGTCAACGATTAGAAAGTATTCTCGAGGCAGTGAAAATTTCTCTGGAAGTTGGAGTACCTGTAAGCGCTTCAGACGTTTTGAGTTTTGTTGCCATTACAGTTGGCGCATCGATAACTACCTTGTCACAACACGCTCTCTATAATACCACTGTTCAAGCGGCCTTAAGTACACTCTATACTCAAAATGTAATCCGGCCAGTATTCCAGGATAATCAACTTATGTGGCAAAGAACATAATAAAATAACCATGGTTGTTACCTCAGTAATTCCAAAGTCGTTATACAGCCATGGGAACTACCTTTTAGCGCTTCTAAACCAGTTAAATTGTATCTATTATGAAAGGTAAGTATGTCTGTCATAAAACTACCTTTCAGAGAAGTAATTCACATGCACATAGGTATTAATGCCCAACTGTTGTCTCTTACTCAGAACTACCGCAATGGCGGCATCAGCCGTTACATCCGTTATTTGTTATCTGCAATTGTAAAACAACCAGGGCAGCATAAATATACAATTTTTGTGAATGGCTCGGAGATTGTGAATCATATAAGCCAGATTACAGGAAAGGACCTTTCAGGGCGCTCAGCAGATGCCCAAATTACTTGCATTTCAGAATCATGGCCTGAATCAAGACCGGTATCAAGAGTCGCCTGGGAACAGTTGAAACTCCCAAGGCTTCTTAGCGAAAATGGAATAGATGTTTTCCATTCTCCGGCCAATGTATTGCCTGAAAGGCTGCCACATACCTGCGCAAGTGTAGTAACACTCCATGATCTGGCTTTCTTACGTTATCCCCATGTCTTAACTCGTTCAAAACGTATGTACCATCGTACGTTCACGGTGCATAGCTTGCGTCGAGCCACAATGATCATTGCAAACTCGCATAGTACTAAACAAGATGCTATTGAACTTGCGCGAATACCTGCCCAGCATATACGAATGGTCTACCCTTGCATCGATGAACGCTTTTCTAACGTTATACTTGATGAGGAAATTCAATCCTTTCGCCAGTCCCACGGATTGAATATGGGCTATCTTCTCTATCTTGGCACTTTGGAGCCACGCAAAAATTTAACGACTCTCATCCAAGCATATGCGCTATTGCGGAAAATCTATGGACGAGAAGAGAAGCTTGTTTTAGCTGGTGGTACAGGCTGGCTGTTTGATTCGATTTTTCAAAAAGTTCAGGAACTTGGTCTAGAATCACAAGTTCTATTTCCTGGTTTCGTTCCAGATACCGAGCAATTGCTCTGGTATCATGCTGCATCTGTCTTTGTATATCCATCATTGTATGAAGGATTTGGTATGCCTGTGACTGAGGCTCTTGCTTGCGGTATTCCAGTAGTCACCTCCAATGTCTCAAGTTTACCTGAGGCAGGAGCGACATTAGCCTTGACCATAGACCCACATGATTCCCAAGCAATGGCACAGGCTATCTATAAAGCGCTGACCGACGAAACTGTACGTCAGCAGTGCCAGACGCATGCATACCAAATACAAGAACGATACTCGGCTGACAGAATGGCCAGAGAGACTATTACAGTATATGAGCATGCAGCCGCTGTACAGGAGTCACAGCATCTCAATAAAAGAGTTTCATATTTCAGGTAAGGCGAGTTTCCGATTGTCATTGAGGCTTCAAGCTTGAACAGTAGCAAATTGTCACAGACAACAAATAGTATGGATACAATTAATCAAAGTACACAGGAAACACAGACAGGTAATACGAATCCTGCAAGCGGGTCAACCGGTCCGATTACAAAAGCCATCTCCACCCGTCGCTCGCATCGACATCAATGGCGCATATTCGAATGTATTGCCATGGTTGTGCTTGATGCCATACTCGTAGTCGTCTCTTTTCGCCTGGCATATCACTTACGCTACGATACTTTTTTCAACAATCAATGGCTCGCTACATTTCGCTATAACCTGCAAGGTATAGAGAATAATTCACAAACAGATCTTAAAATTACACCGGATGTACTTGCGCCTTTCACGTATTTCCACTCTCTTGAAATCGGCATTGTAATTAGTCTGATATTTATTTTCGCGTTGAGAGGCCTCTATAAAATTCGCTTGACCGGAACCTGGTTCCGCCAGATATGGACAATTGTTAGCTCTACAACAATAGGTATGGCATTTCTTATTACCTATTATTTCATCTTTCAGCCTATTTCAAACTCTCGCTTACTTGTGCCTTTTGTTTGGGCAACTTCTATCCTAATTCTATGCACTGCGAGATTAATCGTCTCTTCCATCATGGGTATCCTTTATAGACTTGGCCTTGGTGAAACTCGTTTGCTCGTCGTAGGCTCTGGCCGTTTAGGCAAAATGATCATGCAACATATTGTCGCCAACCCGAACCTCGGCTATAACATAGTTGGCTTTCTGCATGATATGAATGAGCCTCCGAGCGATTTTGGACGATTTAAAATGCTTGGCACATTGGATGATCTGGGAATGGTTATCCGCTCGATGCAAATCGACGAGGTCATCATTGCTTTGCCATCATATCTGCACCAGCAATCTATCCGCAGTGTGCGTTTATGCGAACGACTCGGTACGTCTTTCAAACTTGTGCCTGATTTATACGAATTAAGCCTTTCACGTATCGACATGGAGGCTATAGAAGGCATTCCTCTCATTGGTATTAAGCAAGTATCTATCAACTCACTGCAAGGATTTGTAACACGCGTCGTCGATTTTATGGTATCTCTTCTCATCTTAATCATTGGCTTCCCGCTCTGGCTCTGCATTGCACTGGGGATCGTGATCAGCTCGCCAGGAGGTATTCTTTATAAGCAAACCCGCATAGGCTTTGCCGGGAGGCCATTCAAAGTCTACAAATTTCGTTCCATGTATAAAGATGCTGATGCCCGCCTTGCAGAATTGACGGCATTAAATGAGGCTCAAGGCCCCCTCTTCAAGATCAAGGATGATCCACGCGTAACACTCATCGGCAGATTCCTCCGTCATACAAGCTTTGACGAGATTCCACAGCTTTTCAATGTACTCAACGGGGAAATGAGCCTTGTAGGTCCTCGTCCTGCGCTCCCAAGCGAGGTAGCGCAATACGATGAGTTACAAAGAGGACGTCTGGCCGTCAAACCTGGTATGACAGGTCTTTGGCAGGTGCGTGGTCGAAGTGACATCAGTTTCGACGAAGGCGTTTTGATGGACTTGTATTACATCGAGAACTGGTCATTACGCCTATACTTCCAAACGCTCATTCGCACTATTCCCGTTGTCATTTTCGGTCGAGGAGCTTACTAAATGAAAGTTGCCCTGGTGCATGATTATCTAAACCAAATGGGCGGTGCAGAACGCGTTGTCTTAGCACTGCATGAAATGTTTCCCGATGCTCCACTATATACTTCAATCTACGACCCTCAACGCGTTGATACGGCTTTTCAGAACATTGATATTCGTACATCCTTCATGCAGAAACTTCCGTTCGTCAAAAAACATCATCAACCATTTTTGCCATTCTATCCATTTGCAATGGAGCGACTTGACTTGCGCGGATACGATCTTGTTCTCAGTAGTTCAAGTGCCTTTGGCAAAGGTGTAATTACACGACCAGAAACCATGCACATCTGCTATTGCCATACCCCCATGCGTTGGTGTTGGAACTATGATGAATATGTTGAACGAGAGCATTTAGGTAAAATATCCAGAAGCATTCTCCCTTTCTTTATTTCTGGTCTGCGCATCTGGGATCAGACAAGCTCAATGCGCGTTGATCACTTCATCGCCAATTCTCCCGTCGTAGCTGATCGAATTCGTAAATATTATCGACGAGATGCAGTAGTCATTCCACCACCTGTTGAAGTCAGTCGCTTTACATTCGATCCAACAACTCATCCAGATGATTACTTTCTGATTGTCAGCCGTTTTATGCCCTATAAACGCATCGACTTGGCAATTGAAGCATGCAATCGGCTGCAGCTCCCCCTGGTAATTATTGGCAGCGGCCGCGATGAAAACCGTCTTAAACACCTGGCAGGCCCTACAGTTCGTTTTACTGGACGTCTTTCTGACCAAGAAGTATTGTATTATTATGCTCATTGTCGTGCATTTATACTACCAGGTGAAGAAGATTTTGGCATTACCCCTCTTGAAGCTCAGGCCTCTGGTAGACCTGTAATAGCTTACGCAGCTGGTGGGGCGCTAGCATCTGTCATTGACGGTGTAACCGGGACATTTTTTCACAAACAAACCGTTGAGAGCCTGATAGAAGTACTTGCATCGTTTGATGCAAGTGAGTTTGACCCGCTGGCTATTTATAATCACGCATTGGAATTTGATCAACCTCGTTTTCGACGTCGCTTACAACAGTTTATTGAAGCAAAATTGAGTGAAGGAAAAACCAGAGATATACGTACCCCCTCAAGCGAACTAATACGCTAGGAAGAAAAGGACACATAGAGCGTGGAACTACGTGCATATTGGACAATTATCTGGAGACGGATCTGGGTAGTTGCATTGGTTGTTGGAATAGTGGCTCTTTTCGTAGGCTATCAATACTACCACCTGAGGAAAACTCCAGGTGCTTTAAAAGCTTATAGTTCAACTGTAACCATTCAAATTGGCTTGCAACCAACCCCAAACGGTGATACAAATAGCGCAAATTATGTTATCACTTCTGAAGCGCTTGCTGATGCCATGGTAACAAGCCCTCTCTTCACCACACACGAGTTCGGTACTGCTGTTTCTAATCAAATTTCTCAGGATGTGGGGGAGATTCAACGGCGCTTTGGTCCCAACCCGGATCTGGGCGATTGGCAAGATCCTTCCGCAATCGGCCAAGCGCTTAATGCCAGTCGAGTGCATAATATTGTAACCATAACCACAACCTGGGCTACCCCTGCTGGAGCCTGGGCAATTGCAAATGCAGTTGGGGAAGTAAGTGTTTCTAACCTTGGCGCATATCTTAACTACGTAATAAAAACCAATGCTTCACAAAATCTAGCAGCTAATTCTGAGCCTCCTCAGGTTTCAGCACGTGTAATCAGTGCTGCAACTGATTCAATTACTGTTGTTGGCTCATCTGCAAACAAACTTACTCTGTACGCACTCATGTTGCTAGTCGCCCTCGTGTTAGGCATCGCCTTGACATTCCTGCTTGATTACCTTGATGATCGTATTCGTACTAAGGAGGAAGTCACCGAACTGCTTGGGATTCCAACTCTTGCGGTAATTCCTCGTGCATCTTCACCAGGACGCACTCGCTCTTTAGGATCATCGAAATAAATAGGAGTGAACCTCATGGGAAAATGGTCGAATGAGCAGTATGCTCTGATCACAGACTTTGATCAAAATACCTCCTTTAGCGAGGCTTTTCATACATTGTTTGCGAATATTCGCTTCAATTGGGAAATACATTCTGATGAAGTGCCATCTATCCACACAACGCTTCTTGCATCAGCCACTGAGTACGCCGAACAATCAGCGATCGCTGCTAATCTAGCGATTGTCGCAGCGCAGAGCGGCTATAAGACAATCCTGGTTGATGCTGATTTACGCTCTCCTGGTCTCCAACAACGCTTTGGCCTTGATTGCAGCACAGGTTTGAGTGATTTGTTAAATGAGCAATCAATTACATGGCAGAAAGTAGCCGAATGCCTGCAACCAACCTTCATCTCGGATCTCCAGATACTCTGCTCAGGCACTTCAAGCACGGCTGGATCTACACTTCTGCTCTCACCTAAATTAGAACATTGCATGGAGTGCATTCGTCAAGTCCTGGAACAACCAGATAACACTCCTGGCATCGTTATTTATCATAGTGCGCCTGTACCAGCAGGTCCCGATGCATCACTTCTAGGGGCCTTAACTGGACAGGTGGTCTTGACCATCGTTTCTGGTCGCACCACCCGCGAACAGGCCAAAGCGGCGCAAGAGCAGCTTGAACAGGCTCATGCGAAAGTGGTCGGCGCTATCATGGTCGATCAATAAATTTGTTCATTTCTAAGCGAATATGATCGCTATTGAAGAAGAAATCTAGCAGGAGACTAGACTATGCAGGGACGACAGGGTCAGGGATATGATCCCAGAGATCGATCCTCCGGTAAATTGCTTGCTGCCACAAATGGGAATGATAGTGGGAAACAACGAGCTATCCCTCAACGTCCTCCAGGCATGCCAAGAGTAGAACGTCCGCCACAGACGGCAAGAGTAGCTCGACCTCAACGCCAATCAAAACCGGCAAAAAGTCTGGGGCGGCGGCTACTTTTCATTACCATTATTTTCGTAGCTTGCGGAATCATCGCTGGTATCATAGGTTTTGCTCTCGTAAACTATTTTACCGGCATTGGCAACAGTGCGGGCGCAGCAAATACTTCAACAGATTTCATGCTCAATCTGAAAAGTCAGAATTATGATCAGGCCTACAATAATGACCTTGATGCCAAAATCACTATTTCAGTCACAAAAGATGAATTCAAACAAATGGCTTTGGCTAACGATCATTGCTTTGGCGTAGTAACCGATTTTAACGAAGTATCGGGTAGCGCTGTCTCCTCAAACAATGATACAACGCAGAGCTATACATTCAGCGTCTCTCGCAAACAACTCCAAAAACCATATCAACTGACCCTTACCTTGCAGAAAGACCCCAACGGGAATTGGGATATCACCAGTTATGGAGAAGGTCTCGGTCCATCTACTCCCAATTGCAAATAAATGGTCATTCTAGGCATTAAGCAGGATTTCACTGTTCAATGTTATTTAAGACCTTACTTATGACTGATACAAGCGATACAAGTGATATAAATGATATAAATGCAATAATTAAATCACAATCCAGGCTCAAACTCTCACTATCTTACGAAAAAGCATTCAACCCGGTGATTGCCTGACCAATCACGAGCGTATGGATATCGTCCGTACCCTCATATGTAAAGACCGATTCCAGATTATTCGAATGGCGGCTTATTGGATATTCAAGCGTAATACCATTAGCTCCAAGCACGGAACGAGCTTCTCGTGCAGTTTTCAACGCCTCGCGCACATTATTGCGCTTCGCGATCGAAATCTGCACAGGATGCAACCTGCCTTCATCCTTGTTTCGTCCGAGTTGCAGAGCAAGTAGCTGCGCCTTGATCAATTCTGTTGCCATGATTGCCAGCTTCCGCTGTACGAGTTGAAAACTCCCAATTGGACGATCAAACTGAATACGCGTTTTCGCATAATCCAGCGCCACTTCGTAACACACTCTTGCTGCTCCCGTTGCTCCCCATGCAATACCATAACGAGCCTCATCAAGGCAAGAGAGAGGACCACGCAACCCACGAACATTTGGCAACATGTTCTCAACAGGCACACGACAATCCTCAAAATGTAGCTCAGAAGTAACCGAAGCACGCAATGATAGCTTATGGTGCACATCACTAGCCGTAAAACCTTGTGTGCCTCGCTCTACCAAAAAGCCCCGAATTCCATCTTCTGTTCGTGCCCACACAACTGCCAGATCTGCGATTCCGCCATTCGTTATCCACATTTTTGTGCCATTCAGGATATAGGAACCGCCATCACGCTTAGCTGATGTGCGCATACTACCAGGATCACTTCCAGAATCAGGCTCAGTCAGCCCAAAACATCCTATTACCTCTCCTTGCGCCATGCGTGGTAACCAGCGCTGTTTCTGCTCCTCCGATCCAAATACTCTGATCGGAAACATGACTAACGAACCTTGTACTGATACAAAAGAGCGCAAACCACTATCACCTGCCTCCAATTCCTGACAAGCCAGGCCATAGCAAACCGCACTTAGACCAGCACAACCATACCCTTCAAGATGCATGCCTAGCAATCCCATCTCTGCGATTTCAGGAATAAGCTCGCGCGGAAAAATACCTGCTTCAAAATGTTCTCCAATAATTGGCAAAACGCGCTCATGCACGAACTTACGTACAGTATCACGCACCATACGCTCTTCTTCTGAGAATAATGAGTCTATATTATAGAGATCGTTTGCCAGCGGCATTTGCACCTGTTTATGCGAAGCAGTTTCTGTCATAGTATCGGCCTTCCTCGGTACATCACATGATGTACGTATTTATAACTCAACGTGAGACTTATCAACCTTTGAATGTTCATTATATTCCAATCATGTTTAGATACCAAATGCTGTTGCTATTTTTCCTTGCTTTATGATCCATCCCAGCATATGAGGATCAATGGATCAAAGAAATGCTAAACCATGGAGGATATCATGATAGGCGTTACCACTGAAGGCATCTCACACTTTCGCATTGTCCAAACAAAAGGACAGGTTTTCGGATTAGTTGTCCGCAGTCGAGGACTGGGAGGAAACATTATGGTAGGGCTTCGTTCGCTCGGCGGCGGCGAAATAACCGAGTATACGCAATTACTTGAGGAAGCCAGGCGTCATGCCATCGATCGTACTTCTTCCAGCCAGGCTCATTAGACATATCATGGACTTATCGTCAATGTATTTAATTGTAGCGCATGTGTTCCTTCAATCGGTTTTACTGTAGAAGGTGCATGCACGATAACAAATGGAAGTTGGTCAGGTACCTCAGCGCTTGAGTTGTTAGAAGTAGAGAAAGGCAAGAGCGCGATCGCCACATGGGTTAGACCATGCGGCATCATGCTCACGTCGAGATTACTCGTCACTATGCGTATGATCGTCCCTGGTTTCCATGTACTTGATGGGCACCATGAGAGTGCAGGAAAGTCGGCACTCTCAAATTGCTCTTTCCCATTTTTATCTGTGAGCATCATCAGCACCTGTAGAGGTGGAATGTTCATGGTGTTGACTCTCCAATCGGTCGCAACCTGAATGTGAGATGAAGAGGAGTTATACGAGGTCGGAACTACCACATCATACCCGACAAGAGATATAACTGCCGTCGAACTAGAATTGGAAGCGAAATTGACTTCTAGTGGATGTAAGACCAGCTTTGGTGATATATCCACAAACGAACAAAACGTGTCTGGGAGATTTGGCACGACATCAAGACCTTGCTTCACCGGCGAAAAGGGAGAGATGCCAGGAGGTGGCAATCCTCTCTTCAGTAATAGATATCCATCCTGAGCCGCGACAACTCCAAACTGTCCACTCATCAACACCTTTTTCACCGCAGCCATATATGTATCAGCCTGGTATGGATAGGGAGAACTGGTAATATCCAGGAAGATATATTCAGCACGATCAATACCATAGGGGAAAAGATAGATAGTAGAGCGCTCACTAATGTGTGGAACAAGATTCGATTGTGCGGAAACCGAAGCTGATGGCGGAATCCTCTCAATAAAGCTCTGTGCCAGGCTATCATGAGGTACTACCTGTGGCCAGTGGAATCCTAGTGTGTTAGGAAGTGCTCCGTACAAGCCGTCATGTCGAATTACATTGAACAGGACAAATCCCATTAGGATAAGTAGAGAGACTGAGCGTAGCCATCTTTCGAGATGTCGTGTTCTATTGGGCATACCTTCCGATTGCGTTTGCTTCTGTGGTCTCTGCTCACGCAAGCTTTTCATATAGAATTCAACTGCCCATAAAATAACCACTAAAGCCTCTATCGTAGCAAAGATCAGCATAGGCACGATCTCAGCACTGTATTGATAGTACCCCAGATATTGATTTGGATCGGTACTCAACAAGTTAATGGCCATTGAGGGAAGTGCAAGGACTAGAACCCACGGAGCAAGCAATGGCAGATACCCCACAGGGGCGAGTAATAAACGCAGATATTGACGATGGGTTTGTTCTAAGACATGTTGGGAAAGCAGGCTGAATGGGTGTAACAGGATGGTACGCACAAATTCAATCGGACCTTGTCCCAAGTAAGCATAACGCGATGCCAGCAATGAATGCCCTGTTGGACTAAACAGGTGATAGACAAGCAAACTACATCCTATCCAACACAGCGAGAGTAGCAGCAAGCCCAGCCCGCTACGAAAACGTCGCTGAAAAATGATCGACCATATACCAAAAAAGGCAATCACCAGAGGTATTTCTTCTTTACAGGCCATAGCAAGCACGGCAAAGACAAACAGCCAGACTGTACGTCTAGTGTACATAAAGTAGAGTGTAAACATCAAAAGTGAGGCTGTGAAGGTGACAGCATGAAAATCAAATGTCGTAGCCTGTTGTTGTGCAGGGTAGAGCAAATAGACCAGAGCTATCGCCGCCGCAGCTAGTTCATTACGTAGACGAAGACGCGCCAGCCAGAATGCGGGATAAGCGCCGCTCGCGACAACCAGTGTTTGCAATACCAGCAATGTTTTTGGACCAGGCAAGACCACATAAAACAATGACACAAGAAAGAGAATTGGCTCAAAGTGAATAGCAAAACGTGAAATACCGGCTGTGCTATAGCAATTCGTATCGCTGACGATATTGCATATAGTTTGATGCAGCCATTGCCAATGTGTAACACTCCAGACTGCTTGGTCCATAATACCTAAATCTTCGGCGCTGGTCAGGAAAGCATCATGCTTCGTCGAGAGGTACACAATAAAATACGTTGAAAAGAGAATGATCATCAGAGTAACAAGCCCTAATGCTAACCAAAAGATGAGTGTATGAGCGAATGGCTCGGGTTCGGGATAAAGATAGAGACGGCTTCGCCATATCTCTACTTGTTTGCGCCAGGCTGTTTTACTCATCAGTCACTCCTTCAAGGGACATATGTGGATATCTTTGTTCGTAGCTGCACACGTGTGTGATTCATTAATAGAATAGCGTTCGTGTATGTAACGAGCAAACGTCTGCTTCTTATCGGTTGTTCAGTACCTATATCCCACACGAAGTATGCAACACAATATCATACAATTTAATTGGCCCTATCAGTCTGTTCATGTTGACTCCATAAGGTATTC
>Ga0187766_10001001_pt1 | contig 16347 bp, 11 predicted proteins | sample 0216_QUI02_MP05__4_FD_132971 | JGI IMG/M metagenome (GOLD analysis project Ga0187766, IMG submission 132971) | Tropical peat soil microbial communities from peatlands in Department of Meta, Colombia - 0216_QUI02_MP05_20_MG | ecosystem: Environmental > Terrestrial > Soil > Wetlands > Peat ... | reverse complement strand
GCGTCGCCGATGCGCTCGATCTCCAGGAGCGGCAGTCCGGCCACCGCGCGCCCCTGCTCGTGCGCCCACCACTCGGCGCGAGAGCGGACCAGCCCGGCCGGCAACCCGTCGGCGGCGAGCGTGTCTTCGAGCTCCTGCCCCTCCCGTTCGGCGATCACCCCCGCCACCGATTCCCGTGTCGGCTCGGCCCCCAGGCACCGCAGGATGCCCTCGCGGTGGTGGGGAAGGGCGCCGTGAATCTGGACGAAGCGCCCGTCGCTGGTCCGGTAGAACCCGAAGATGCCGCCCCGCACGTCGGGGGGAAGCTGGCCATCGACCCGGAGGTAGCGCTCGCTGCGAAACGCGGCGACGGCCGCGCGCGCGTCGACCGAAACGCTCTGCTCGCGCCCCGTCCGGAGCCGCCACAGCTCGGCGGCGGCGAGCGCGCCGGCCCCGATGGCCGCGGCGGCGGCGGTGGCGATCGGGAAATCGGTCGGCAGCAGCGGGTCACTTCCCGTGAGCGTCGCCCGGCCGAGCGCGCGGGCCTCGCCGCCGACGGTCGCCCAGAGCCCGGCGAGCGCGGCGGAGGCGCTGATGGCGTCCCCCTCGACACTCGCCGGTGGTGCTGCCTGCCTCGACGCGCTCATCGGCCCGCTCAATTTGGTCACAAACCCGTTCGGAGGTCAACGCGGCGATCGCGTCGGTCGATCCCGACCTCTTCCAATCTCGCACACGGCGGGCTAGGATGCCCTCGCGATGAGCGGTCGAACACTCGAGGGTCAGAGCGCGCGGCGCCCCGCATCCATTGCCGCGGTGGACCGACTCGACGTGCTGGTGCTGGTGGACAACGTCACCGACCAGCTCTCGTCCAATCCCGGAGATGTCCAGTCCGAGTTCGCCAACCTGATGAAGAGCGGGCTGCGGACCATCTCCGGCGAGGCGATCTGCTGCGCCCAGCACGGGCTCTCGCTCCTGATCACCGCCCACCGCGCCGGGACATCTCACACGGTGCTCTTCGACACCGGCCCCGAGGGCTACGCGATCGAGCGGAACAGCCGGCTGCTCGGGGTCGACTTCGGCGCGGTCGAGAGCCTCGTCCTCTCCCACGGTCACTGGGACCACTGCGGGGGCGCGCTCACGGCACTCAGGCTGGCCCGAGACGGGCGTCACCGTCCCGCCGTCGCGGTCTACACGCATCCCGGCATGTTCCGCCGGCGGGCGCGGAGATTGCCCGGCGGCGACGTGGTCCCCTTCAACGCGATCGCCACGGCGGCGGAGATGACGGGGACGGGAGCGGCGGTCGTCGTCACACCCGAGCCCCGCCTCCTCCACGGGGATCATTTCTATGTCAGCGGAGAGATTCCCCGGGTCACCGGCTACGAGCGCGGGCTGGCCGATCACCTCTGGCAGCCCGAGAAGCATGCCGCCTGGGAGCCCGACCCGCTCATCCTCGACGAGCGCTTCCTCGCCGCCCACGTCGAGGGCAAGGGCCTCGTCGTCGTGACGGGCTGCTCTCACGCGGGCGTGGTGAACGTCCTGACTCAGGCGCGCGCCCTGTTCCCGGACGTCCCCCTCTTCTCCGTGATGGGCGGCCTGCACCTGTCGGGCGCCGGCCCTGAGAAGGTCATCGGCGACACCGTCTCGGACCTCGCCCGGTTTGGGCTGCGGCGCATCGCGCCGGGCCACTGCACGGGCTGGCGCGCCGTGACTGCTCTCGTGAACGCGTTCGGCGAGACCGCGGTCACGCCGCTCGCCGTGGGCAAGCGCTTCTCCTTCTAGCCGGCTGCTGGTCGCTTGCTGTTCCCCTCGAGCCGTCGGGCTCAGCCGGAGCGCTCCATGATCTCGCGCATCCTGCGAAAAATCTCCTGGCGGCGCCGGTTGGCCTCGGGCAGCGTGGCCGGATCGACCTGGGCGATGCTGAGCCCGTAGGCGGGATACGCCGGGATCTCGTCGTCGGCGAGCGCTTTCATCCGGTCCTTGCGGGCGAAGGCCGCCTCGACATACGGCGCGAGGGCCTCGCTCTTCTGCCGCGCGCGCTGCGCCTCGCCGCCGTGGAAGCGCGGCATGACCTCGCGCGCGAACAGCTCCAGCGCCTCGCAGATGTGCTCGTGGCGGTTGCGGCCGCCTTGCTGGATGAAGATGGTCTGGTCCACTCCCGCCGCCTCGAAGGCGGCGAGCGTCTGGCCGAGCTCACCCGGCGTGCCGATGCAGCCGGTGCCGCCGCCGAGCCCATCCGTGCCGAGCTCGTCGCGCACCGCCACGTACTTGTCCCAGATGTTGGTGCGGCCGGGCCGATGCCGGCCGAAGACATAGTGGTGGCCGAGGGCGAACTGGAAGAATCGGAAGCCGTCGGTGCCGCGCCGGCGCGCCTCCTCGGCGTCGCGGTGGCAGGAGAATCCCGTCACCATGGCGACGTTGGGATTGACGGCATGGCCGATCGGCACGCATTCCCGCTTGAAGGTGTCGTAGTAGTCGCGCACCCACTCGGCGGCCTCGGCGGGATCGATGAAGGCAAAGGTGAGGGCCCCGATCCCGAGCTGGGCGGCGAGGTGGATGGTGTGGCGATTGGAGCACGCCACCCAGAGCGGCGGATGCGGCCTTTGGACCGGCTTGGGCACGACGTTGCGGGCCGGCATCGAGAAGTACTTGCCCGAGAACCCGGGGTACGGATCCATGGCCATCATGCTGGCCGCCTGCTCCACCGTCTCGCGCCACATGGCGCGCCGCTCGTCGGGGTTGACGCCGAATCCCTCGAGCTCCGCCCGCGAGGCCGACTCGCCGGTCCCCCAGTCGACCCGGCCCCGGGAGACGAGGTCGAGGGTGGCGATGCGCTCGGCGACGCGCGCGGGATGGTTGTAGCCCGGCGGCATCAGCACGATGCCGTGGCCGAGGCGGATCGCCCGGGTCCGCTGGGAGCACGCGGCCAGGAACACTTCCGGCGCCGAGGAATGCGAGTACTCCTCGAGGAAGTGGTGCTCCACCTCCCAGGCGTAGTCGATGCCCAGCCGGTCAGCCAGCTCGACCTGGTCCAGGGCCTCCTGGAGCAGCTGGAGCTCGCTGCCCTCGGTCCACGGGCGGGGAAGCTGGTGCTCGTAGAAGATGCCGAACTTCATGCTCTCGCTCCTCTCGTGCCGCTGGTGATGGCGCGATCAGAACGCGGCCGCCACGGCGAGGACGAAGGCCGCGATGATGAGTCCGCGCTTGACGGCCACCCCGGTGTAGATCCACGCCCAGAGCCGGCGTTCCTCGAGGCTCAAGCTCGCGTCCATCGCGGACTTAAGCAGGCTGGCGTGATCCTCGTACGGAAACGCCTGCTGGACGTAGACCAGGCCGACGATTCCGCCCAGGCACGCGCCGACCGGCTTGTTGGCCACGACGGTGCCGGGCCACGTGGGATAGAGGACGCCGAAGCTCCGGAGCGCGACCACTCCGATGACGAGCAGGATCATCCAGCGCACCCGCCAGCACTCGTGCAGGAAGTGATTCATGGTCGCGTCCCTCCGTCGGCGTCGCCGGGACTGGATCGCCAGCGGCCGGATGATACGCGACGCCGCAAACGACGGTCAACGGGGCTCCGGCCTCGGCGCCCCCGGGGAAGGTTTCAGCGGCCGGCTAGCGGCCGCGGAAAAACGCACAGGGTGCTCAAAAGCTACCATCGGGCGAGCGGGATGAAGCTTCGAACCGGCGGCATGAGCAAGAGGCGGACAAGGCGCTAGGCGGAGGCGACCGGATCGGCGTGCTCTTCCCGCAGACAGTGGGCCGCCCGCGGGCGCGCCACGGCGCCGGGGCCGCGCTTGACGTGCCCCCTCGCCGCGTGATGGCTGAGGATCCCGATGATCTCGTCGCAGCACCCGAGGCAGATACGCGGGCGCAAGAGCAGAAGGATCAGGGCTGACCGCAGCAGCTTGCACGGCCAGCAAATTGCGTCACCTTCCCTGACGATGATCGACACGTGCATGGTCGAAAGCCGGTCCTGGCGACCGCCAAAGTCACACCTCTCGACACCGACGGACCCGCCGGTCTCGAACAAAGGCAAGAGCCGAGCCAACGAATCGTCATGGCGGGGCGAATCGAGTGTGGCGACGGCTGGCTCCGCACCGGCGACATGCCCGCCTGCCGGGAGGTGCTTTGGATGTGGCGCCGACCGGCGGGCCCGGTGGAGTCACGGGGACGGGGAATGCGCCATCCGGGATGGCAGGCCGGATGGCGGAGGGCCAGGAACCCGCCGGGCCGAGCCGGGCTGGATCCATGGCCCGCCGCCCTGCGACGGCCGCGCTCGGCGAGCGAGCTACGCGCGGGCCTTCTTCTTCGGAAGCGCCCTGAGCGCGTCCTCGCAGGCCTCCAGGGTCTTGGCCACGTCCTCGGCGGAGTGCGCCACCGACACGTACATCTTCTGGGAGTTCTTCACCACGCCGCGCTTGATCAGCTCGGAGGTGAACAGCTTGCCGAGCGCCCCGTCCGCCTTCTGGAGCGAGCGGTAGTCGACCACGGGCTCGTCGGTGAAGATCAGGTCGAGCACCACGGGCTCGCCCACCACCTGCGCGGCCAGCCCGGCCCGCGCGGCGATCTCGGCGAGACCGGACATCAGGCGCTTGCCGGTGGCGTGGAGCGCTGCGTAGACGCCGGGCTTGCGCAGCTCGGCGAGAGTGGCGAGGCCCGCCACGGCGGCGATCGGGTTGCCGTTGAGCGTCCCGGACTGGGAGATGAAGTCCCCCTTGCCGTCGGCCTGGGGGTCGAAGGGTCGCATCAGCTCCTCGGAGCCGCACACGGCGGCCAGCGGGAAGCCGCCCCCCACGATCTTGCCGATGGCGGCGAGATCGGGCACGACCCCGTAGTACTCCTGGGCTCCGCCATAGGCGAGGCGGAACCCCGTGACCACCTCGTCGAAGACCAGGAGCACGCCATGGCGGTGCGTGATGTCCCGCAGGCCCTTGAGGAAGCCCGCCTGCGGCGGGATCAACCGCTGAAACGGTTCGACGATCACCGCGGCCAGCTCGTCGGCGTGGGCGGCGACGATGCCCTCGACGGTGCCGAGGTCGTTGTACGGAGCGACCAGCACCTCCGCCTCGATGGCGTGCGGGATGCCCGAGGAGTCCGGCACCGGCGCCGGGAAAGCCTTGGGTGAGCGCGGCGACGAGCTCATCATCGCGTAGTCGTGGGCGCCGTGGTACCCGCCTTCGAACTTGAGGATCTTGTCGCGCTTGCGATAGGTCCGGGCCACCCGCAGCGCGAAGAACGTGGCCTCGGAGCCGGTGGAGGTGAACCGCACCTGCTCGGCGCACGGCATCGCGCGGCAGATCTCCTCGGCCAGCTCGATGATCGGCTCGTTCACCATGAAGTACGTGCTGCCCCCCTCGATCTGCGCGCGCACCGCGGCGACCACCGCGGGGTGAGCGTGGCCGAGGACGAGCGGCCCCGAGGCCAGCACGTAGTCGATGTACTCCTTCCCGCTCACATCGTAGATCTTCGAGCCCTTGCCGCGGGCGACGACGAAAGCGTCGTCGTCCGCGTAGCGAGCCGTGCCCAACACTCCACCGGGCAGGCGCTTCTTCGCTCGCGCCAGCAGGTCAGCTTCTCGGGCGGATCGCGTCCTCGTCACCTCGGCCATGGCGTCCCTCGCATGTGACAGCGCACGTGTGAGTTCGATGTGGGCGAACACCGCCGACCCCGGCATTGTAGAGTGTCTTCGCTGGAAACGCACGCCCGGAAGACTCGCCCTCTCGGCCGGGAATCGGTACAATGCGGCGCATGAGCCAGACGGACATTCTCCCGTTCATACACGTGCAGGGATCGTGGGGCGAGATGGGGCACACGGTCGGCCGCATGCTCGAGCCCGCGATCGCCCGCCACGCTGAGACCTGGATTCGCCACATCACCGCGGAGACGGGGGCCGCGCGGGCGGAGGTGCTCGGGGCGGCGGCCGGGTTCCAGCGCCCGATCCAGGAGCACGCCGGATTCCTCTGGGAAGAGCTCGACGGAATGGCCCGCGGGGCGAGCATCCCCGCCGGCGAGTTGCTCGTGCTCCAGGCCCGCGCCGAGGTGCTCCGCGCGCTCCGGGACAGGAGGGGCCGGCCGGCGCCGGCCGAGCCGGAGTGCACCACATTCGCGGTCGGCGGCCGACGCACCGCCGGAGGTGGTGTCCTCTTCGGGCAGAACGTCGACCTCGTGCCGTTCGTGGAGGAGTTCGGGGCCGTCGTGCGCCAGTACCCCAAGGACGCTCCCGCGGCGCTTCTCTACACCTCGGCGGGGCTGCTCGGCCACAACGGGCTCAACGAGGCCGGCGTGGGCATCTGCGCGAACTTCGTCGACGATCCGTCGGGCTGGGGCTATGGCGTGCCGCGCTACCTGCTCTCCCGCCTGGCCCTCCGCGAGGGGACGGCGGAGGCGGCGCTCAAGGCCGCGCTGGCCCCGCCGCGGGCCGCCTCGCGCAATCTGCTGGTCGCCGACCAGGGCGGCACCTTCGTGGACGCCGAATGCCTGAGACACCGGGTCGGCGTCATCCAGGGGGCCGACGACATGCTCGTGCACGCCAATCATCTCGAGTCGGCCGAGCTGAGCGCGCTCGAGGCTCCGGCGGAGAACTCGCTGCGACGACGGCGGCGGCTCCAGCACCTGATCGAGAGCTCCGCCGCTCCGCTCACGGTTGAGCAGCTCCAGGGGTTCTATCGCGACCACGCCGACGCGCCCCACAGCCTCTGCGCCCATCCCTTCGCCGGGCGCAACATCAAGACCGTGGTCTCCGTGATCGGCGATCTGACGGCGCGCGAGCTTCACGCCGCCAAGGGCTCCCCTTGCCGGACCCGCTATGCGACGTACACCCTGGCGACCTGCCAGACGGGGGCCTTGTCGGTGACCGTGCGGGATTCGTTCGCGGTTCCGGCGTCCTGACGGCGCCGCCTCCGGCAGCGGGCAGAGACGGCCGCCGTCCGCCGACCCGGATCGTCCGTCGATTCCGGATCGCTCCCTCGGGCGGGCTCGGGCCGGCCGGTCACTTGGGCTCGGCCGCCTTGCGGATCAGCTCGATGAGACTCGCGCTGAGGGGGTTGCTCACCGTGCGGCGAATCAGGATGTCAGCGGGCGTGACCGGCTGGCCGAAGTGCGCGGCGTTCAGCGCGCCGCGGGTGGCGACCACCGACCCGTCGACACTCATGCCGCCATAGAGCCCCTTCGCCCGGGAGAAGCTGACGATGTCCACGCTGAGGTTGGCCGTCGCCATCCTCACGCCGACTCCCACCGGGCCGACCGCCGCGCTGATGTCGCCGCCGAGCCGGACGCTGGTCCCCAGCATGGCGGATACGCCGCGCTCGGTCATCGCCAGGAGGAAGACCTCGGAGGCGTCGCCTCCCGCCTGGGCGCCGACGCTCAGCTCGCCGATCGTGTAGAAGGCGGGGCCGCCCCACTCTCCGCCCTCACCCCGCGCGACGAGCAACCCACTGCCTCCCGCCATACCCACGATGAACGCGGCCCGCAGGATCTGGGGAGCGATGAAGACTCCTCGCGCCCTCTGGATGAGGTCGCGAAGCGGATCCATCTCCGGGGTCACGATCGCGCTCTCGAAGCTGAGCCGGGCCCGCTCGACGAGCTGGTGCGCGTCGATGGCATCGTCCGCGCCAGCGGGCATGGGGATCGCTATCAACGCCGCCGTCAACACCACCACCGCCCGCCAGCCGGCGGGCATTGTCATGGCCGTCATGCGACCCTCTCGCGTGGGCGCGGAGCGTCAGTCATTCGGAAAGCCATGGAGTCCGGGCGCGCCTCAGACCGCCGAGGCGACGTCGCATTGTAGTATGCGGCGCGGGACCGCACCATTCGTCGGCGGGAGTTTCACTCCGGCGAGTGCTCGCGGCAACTCCGGGCGCCCGGCGATAGCCCCGCGGAGGCCGGCACCGGCGCGGCGATGCCGGATTCTGTGGGAGAATGGCGCCGCGATGCAGTCGTGTCGCTCGTGAGTCGCGGCGGGTCAGCCGGCCGGCGCCGGGATGGCGCGTGCGCGTTGGCCCGCCCCCGGCGGCTCCCACCCACCACGGAGGGCGAATGATGGATGAGGCCGCGCTGAAACGGGCGATCGACGACTTCTGGACGGAGCGCGAGAGAGGCGTGTACTTTCCCGCCGCCTGGCGAGATCGGCTGAGCCTCGACGACGCCTATCGGATCCAGCTGGCTCTCGTCGAGCGGCGGTGCACCGGTGGGGTGGCGCAGATCGGCTGGAAGGTCGGCCTGACCTCCCGGCCCATCCAGGAGCAATTCCGCGTCCACGAACCCGTGTTCGGCTGTCTCCTGAGCGAGGGCCGGATCGACAGCGGCCACACCTTTTCCTGGGATCGACTCATCCGGCCCGGCTTCGAGAACGAGATCTGCGTCGTGCTCGGGCGGGACCTCGCCGGCTCGGAGCTGTCGGTCGACGAGGTGGCGCACGGGGTCGCGAGGTGCCACGCCGCGCTGGAGATCATCGAGACGCGCGGAGAGTTCACGGACCAGCTACCCCTGGCGCTCGCCGACAACGCTCAGCAGAAGTTCTTCGTCCTCGGCCCTCCGGTCCCCCTCACGGCCGACCTGGATCTGTCGGCCATCGGCACACGGGTCACCGTGAACGGCGCCGTGGTGGGTACCGGGCGGGGCGAAGCCGTCCTCGGACATCCTCTGCGCGCCGTCTCCTGGCTCGCCGCCAAGCTCGCCGCCTTCGGCCGGGGGCTGCGCGCGGGCGACCACGTGATGACCGGGTCGTTCACGCGGCAGTTTGCGATCGAGCGGGGGGATCGCATTCGCACCGAGTTCGACCGCGTCGGTGCCGTCGAGGCGGCCTTCGCATGAGCGACGGACTCCGCGAGGTTCGAGAAATCACCCCGTCCGGCCGGGCCGGCGGGGCCCCGCCCGGGGGGCGAGCGAGCTGATCACATCCGACGCCGCGGGCGCTCGCGGCTCGAAAGCCAATCGGAGGAGGCCCAACGATGCGCCATCCGATCCACCTCATCGCCGGTCTGGTCCTCTGGTCACTTCCGCTCTCGGCGGGCCCCGCGCTCGCCCAGCCCGGCGTCACCGCCACCGAGATCAAGATCGGCAACACCAATCCTTACAGCGGGCCGCTCTCCGCCTACGGGACGATCGGCAAATCCATCGCCGCCTACTTCAGGAAGGTGAACGATGAAGGCGGCGTCAACGGGCGAAAGATCCACTTCATCACACTCGACGACAGCTACAGTCCGCCCAAGACGCTCGAGATGACCCGCCAGCTCGTCGAGCGGGAACAGGTGCTCCTGATGTTCCAGCCGCTCGGCACCCCGACCAACTCGGCCATCTGGAAGTACCTGAACGATCAGAAGGTCCCCCAGCTGTTCGTGGCGACCGGTGCCACCAAGTTCGGCGATCCCCAGGGACACCCGTGGACGATGGGCTGGCAGCCGACCTATCAGACCGAGGGTCATATCTACGCGCTCTACATCCTGAAGAACTTTCCCGACGCCAAGATCGGCGTCCTGTATCAGAACGACGACGCCGGCAAGGACTACCTGAAAGGCCTCAAGGATGGCCTCGGCGAGGCCGCTCGGCTGATCGTGTCCGAGCAGTCCTACGAGGTCACCGACCCGACCGTCGACTCGCAGGTGGTCAATCTCAAGAACAGCGGCGCCAACGTCTTCTTCAACGCCACCGCCCCCAAGTTCGCCGCACAGGCCATCCGCAAGGCGTACGATCTCGGCTGGAAGCCGGTGCAGATCCTGGCCAGCGTCTCGGCCTCGGTCCAGGCCGTGCTGAAACCGGCCGGCGTCGAGGCGGCCCGCGGCATCGTGAGCGCGCAGTACATGAAGGACGTCACCGACCCGCAGTGGAAGAGCGACCCCGGCTACCGGGACTGGGCCGCCTTCATGCAGCGCTACTACCCGGGCGGGGCGCTGGACGATCAGTTCAACGCCTACGGATACACGGTGGCCCAGAACTTCGTGTACGTGCTCAAGCTGTGCGGGAGCGATCTCTCCCGCGCCAACATCATGAGGCAGGCGGCGAGTCTCAAGGACCTCTCCCTTCCGATGTTGCTGCCCGCCGTCAGGATCAACACGAGCCCGACCGACTTCTTCCCGATCGAGCAGATGCAGCTCGGCCGGTTCGACGGCGAGCACTGGGCGCTCTTCGGCGACCTGCTCGACGCCTCGAAGAAGTAGCGGGCCTTAGCCCCAATCCGAAATTCCCGATGCCGCGCGAGGCGCGGAGCAGGGGCCCTTCCGCGCCGGGCGGGCAGGGACATTCCCCCGCGCCGCCCGCTGCTCCGCGGCAGTATCGAGCGGGCCGGAATTTCGGATTGGGGTTGGCCGCCTTGACCCGGGCCGGCCCGGGCAGTAGCGTCGGATGGGGTCCTGGGGTTCAGCCGAAGCGCGGACGCCCGGGAGAGCCTGCAGCAGGGCAGCAACCCAGGGCCTCGACGGCGGGCCAGCGCGCGACGAGGGAGAGGCGCCGGGAAGGCCCGGAGGATCCCGACCAGGGCCGGGGCATCTGAACCCGTGAGCAGGCAGGAGGGCGAGCGATGAATCGATGGCCGGGCCGCTCCGCGACCGCGATCTTGATCGTCGTGCTGGCCGCCTCGCCGTTGCTTCCCGCGGCCATGGCCGAGTCGCAGCCGGGAACTCCGGCGCCAGCCGGGACGCCCATGGTCGCCGGCGGCGCGGACACGACGAACGCTCCCCGACACTGGGATGGCTACGACATCGGCGCGGCCGCGGTCAACGTGGTGTGGGTCCCGTTCAAGATCGGCGTCTGCGCGATCAGCGGCGGCCTCGGAGCGCTGGTCTTCGTCGCCTCGCTCGGAACCGCGCGGGACTGGAGCGCCTCGGCGTTTCACGAGGGCTGCGTCGACAAGTGGCTGATCGAGGGCGACGACCTCCGACCGGTGCCGTCCTCGGGCTGGCGGAGCGGGCAGGCGCCGAGGCCCATGTGACCGGCCGACGCCGACAAGCGGAGTCTAGAAGCTCAGGCTGAGGAGGCCCGCGGGGTCAGCGGCCACTCCCGGGCCCGGGCTGATGCCGATGGCGCTGCCGCCCCCGCCCGGCTGGATCGTTATGGTGTAGCTGCCGTTCGGCTGGAGGCCGGTCACCAGAAGCGCGTGCACGCCAGCCGGAGCCAGGACGGTGGTCCCGGCGAACGATCCGTCGCCCTCCACCGGGAAGTAGACCGCCGTGGTCCCGAACGAGGCCCCGTCGAAGAGCGTGCCGCTCGTGCTCTGCAGATAGGTCGCGGCGATCATGGGCTCACCCGGGTCGGCTCCCTGCAACACGTGCAGGAAGCGGACGTCGGCGGGTCGGGCCGGATCCTCGACGGTGTAGATGTACCGGGTCGGCTCGAGCTCGGCGATGGGATTCAGGTTTCCCGCCGCGTAGACGGCGCTGGCCGAGGGTGAGAGCGGCAGCAGGGTCTGGACGAAGAGCTGCTGTCCGCTGGCCATCGTCGCGGTGGCTGCGTTGCCGTCGAGCACGGGGTTGGTCACGAAACTCAGGTTGAAGCGCTTGAACAGGCCCGCGTGGGTCGAGGTGGCCCGGTCGTAGACCACGATGAAGTCGCTCGCGACCCACACGATCGAGCGAGTCGCCTGGGTGATGTCGGTGGCGCTGTCCGCCGGAGACCAGACCGCGGGACGGTTGTAGAGGTTGGTCAGGTCGCTCGAGGCGAAGACGTAGCCCGCTCCGATGCTGGTGATGGTGGTGGGGTCCCCGGCGGCGGCGCCCTCCATCCACTGGCTTCCGTTGGCCCACTCCCCGCTCTCGTACCACTGCAGGTTCGCCGGAATCCCGTTGGAGCACCAGTTCTGGAGCGCCAGCGTGTTGTGGTACGGAGTCGTCATCCCGAGCGCGTTGTTGTCGTAGTTGCTCATCTCCTTGGTCAGCCACTCGCCCCGGCGGAACAGCTCGAACTGGCCGCCGTCGCCGAGCTGGTGGTTGATGGAGATCCAGCTCGCGCGGTAGTCGAACATCGTGTTGCCCGGGCTCCAGTCGCTGTGGGCGACGATCCGGCCGGCGCCGGGATCGTAGAAGGCCAGCGGGAGGGAGGGCCGCGGATCGGCGGGCACCGGCACCGCGGGATCGAGCAGCATGTAGTAGAGGACCGACTCGGTGAAGCTCCACGGCGAGGTGATCCGCGACAAGAGGGCGCCGGCCCCGCCCTGGGTCGCATTCACGGAGAACCAGCGGGCGGCGTCGATGTGCGTCGACGCTCCCGTCTGCTGATCCAGAATGGCGAGGAGCGCGAACGGCCGCATGAAGTCCGGGGTGACCCACAGCCGGAGCAGATCCCCATAGCTGCCGTACTGATACACCGGGCCGAGCCACGGCTCCTCGGCAAAGGTCTGCGCGGTGGGGGTGAGCGACGAGAGCATGCCGGCCACGTACCGATCCCACAGGGGTGCCCCGATCAGCTGCACCTGGGGACCGGCATAGGCGACATCGTTGAAGCCCGCGGTCTCCAGCGCCAGCAGCTGACCGAGCATGAAGCCGAAGGATTCCCCGTAGAGCATGCCCTCGGGCGGCAAGCCGCCACTGGCCAGGCCGAAGCCCGCGCCCCCGCCCGGCAACCCGTAGGCGCTGGCCACCGCGCCCGGATCGCCGAACATCGCGAACTGCTGGTACAGCCAGGCGCCCGTCGCATCGAGGATGTAGCTGCGGAGCGAGTTGCCGAGCTGGGAGGCGGGAGCGCTGGCGTCCAGCGGCGGATCGTCGGCGGGGTCGATGCTCAGCGCCATCATCGTGAGCAGGCGCGCATGGCCGATGTAGTAGTTGTTGGCGGCCATGCGGTACGGCGAGTTGTTCGGCAGGAGCTGGGGACTGTTGATCACGCCGACCGGAGCCGGGTGATCCCCGCCGGTCGTGCTCGCGTTGAGACAGTCCTCGGCCCACTGCATGAACACGGTGCGGATCGTCGCCTTGTCGGTGGCGGTGAGGATCGGGTTGCCCTCGGCGTCGGCCGCGCCGTAGATCCAGTCCACGATCAGCGGCCACTGCTCTCCCTGGCCGTTGGCGCGGTTGTAGATCGCGAACGCGGGATCGCGGAACGGCGCGCCGGCGAGATGGCCGAGCACGGCCTGGTTCATGGCGTACATCAGGAGGTTCCGCGCGTACTGGGCATACCGGATGCGCGCGCTCGGATCGGGGTCGATCAGCGAGTTGAAGGCGAACACGAGCCCGTACTGCTCGGTGAGGTACCCGGTGTAACCCTGGGTGTCACCCGGATCGGGATAGTTCGGATTCGGAGCGCCGCCCGGGAAGAAGTCCGCGTCGTAGATGGCGATGGCGCTGTTCAGGACCGGCTGGATTCCCTGGGCGTAGACGGGGTTGCCGGCCGTCGCCCAGCCCTGCAGCCGAGGCACATCCGCCTGGGTGATCCACAGTCGGGGATGCCCGCTCACCGGAAAGGGAATGCTCGACGTCGGTGTGAAGTACGTCGCCGTCACGGTAAGGTTCGCGGCGGGCATGGTCAGGGTGGTGGTGGGCGCGCTTGGATTCTGGACGACCGCGCCGGTCCAGCCGAGGAACGACTGGCCCGGCGGTGCGGCATTGGCGGTGATCGCGACCGCGGTGCCGGGCGCGTAGCTGCCGCTTCCGCTGCCGTTGACGACGGTCAGCGTGTACGTGGCGCCACCGCCCCTCCCCCCGGTCACGGGAACCGTGATCCAGTTGCTGCAGGCCGAGCCGGGATTCTGCACGCAGAAGGACGCCGAGCTGGCGAACCCCTGGACTCCTGATGCCTTGATGGTCTTGGCCTTGACCGAGACCGTAGCGAGCGAGACCGACATGTCGCCGCCGCTGATGGCGAGCACGGTGGCGCCCGGACGGAAGCCGGAGCCGTGAATGGTGAGCGCGAACGGCCCGACCGGCAGGGGATGCGGAGAGATGGACGCGATGTGCGGCCCGGCCGCCATGATGTACGCGTACGTGCTTCCCGTCACGCTGCGGTCGACCGTGCTGGTCGCCGTGATCTGGACCGGATTCTTGGACGGCGGCATCGCGGGAGCCTTGTAGAGGCCGGTGGGGGAGATCGTCCCGAGCCGGGAGGGGTGTCCCTTCGGCCCCCCCACCGACCAGGTCACCTGGTCGGTGGGGAGACCGTTGGCGCTCGCCGAGAACTGCATGGTCTGCCCGGCGGCCACGGATGGTGTGCCGGGGACGACCGCGATGCTCTGGGCGCGCGACACGGCCGCCGGGGCGAGGAGGAGAGCGAGCAGCCACAGCGCGCCACAAGCGATCCTGCCCATGTGGGCCCCTGACCGAGCAGGAAGCGTACCGGGGGCCCACTCGGGCCGGTCCTGGTGTCGAACCTGTTGAAAAGACGGGCACAGGGTGCACCGGGGTCCACGCGAGGCCCGAGCCCTTCCCGCGCGTCTGCGGACAGTCTCCGGCGTCCGGCGTCAGCTTTTCGTCCAGCCCGCCAGCCGGACCGCGCTGGCTCGGGACCTCTTTCGGCGGCCGGTCTTACCGCGCGCCCCCGTCTCCCACGAGGACGAAGGGCGCCCACAGGGCGGGATGTGCGGTGCTCGGATCGCCGAGCAGCCTGAGCTGAGCGGTCCGGAGCGCCTCTGCGCCGCCGAGGCTCGCGTCGCGAGCGTACGCTTCGAAGAGGCCCGTGGTCAGCAGCGCGGTGGGCCGCGATGCCACGGACCAGTGAGACACCAGGAGCGAGCGCGCGCCCGCGTAGAAGAAGGCCCTGGCCAGGCCCGACAAGCTCTGTCCGCCGAGCCGGCCATCGGGAGCCGCCGTGTTGCAGGCGGAGAGGACGACCCAGTCGGCGTCGAGCTTGAGCTGGGCGACCTCGCCCGCGTCGAGGAGCCCGTCCTCATCGGCGGTGGCGGTGGCCGGCGGCGTCAGGGCCAGCGCCGGCTCGGCCTTGCACCGGAGATCCGCCGGCAGCAGGCCGTGGGTGGCGAAGGCCACCACCCGGTAGCGGCTCAGATCGGTCTCGCGCACGCGCTTCTCGGTCGCCTGGGCGCCCAGGATCACGTCCGACTCTGAGGCGTGAAGGGCGCGCGCGATCTGCCTCAGCTCGTCCCCCGACTCCCGGAGGCGCGGCAGCCCGCGCACCAGCTCTGCATCCACCGCTCCGCCGTCCCGGCAGAGCGAGTCGAGCGCGGCCAGGTTGCGCGTATCCCCCGCCGCGCCAGCGAAGGCCGGATCGCCGAACCCGATGAACGGCTGCGGGGCCGTGGAGCGACCGGCCACCGCGCGAAGGCTCCGGAGCGAGCTCGTCGAGGGCAGGACGCTGATCGCCACCCGCTTGCCCAGCCACGCCACCCGGCCATAGTCGGCCCCGTCGGGCGCGCCGGCCGGCGCCGACACCGGCTGGGTGACGAGAACCTCGGGCGGCAGGCTCAGGAGCGGGCCCGTCGGCACCACGATGAGATGGGCGGCGCCTTCCAGCCCAGCGGCCACCGGCGCGAGCAGATCGCCGTACAGGCGGTACGCCGCTGCCACGTCGAATGCGTGGAGCTGGCCATCGGCCAGATCCAGTCCCGCCCGCAGATCGCGCACTTTCCTGTCGAGGGCAGCGGCGGTCACGGCGGTGCGATGGGCGCGCACGGCGCCGTCGCGGACGAGAAAGATATAGACGGCGTCGCGCGTCGACAGGAGGAAGACCAGCGCTTCCCTCGGCCGGAGAAGGCTCGTCAGCTCAGAGACGGGCACGGGCCGCGGCGACACCAGGCCCGCGTAGCGTGGGAAGTCGGCCTGGAGCTTGGCCTCGCGCGCGGCCACGGCGGTCTCGGCGGCCTGCAGCTCCTGGTTCAGCTGCGCCTCCCGGGCCGGGCTCCGCTTCTCCGGCGGACCCAGGGTCAGCACGGCCAGCTCCCGCCGCATCGTGTCGCGCTTGCGCAGCGCCTCCTGGTAGTCGCGAGCAGCGGCGCGCAGCCCCGGGTCGGCCGAGTCGAGCCGGGCTGCCATGTTGGTGATGGCGCGCGCGGTGTCGCTCTCGATCGGGATCTGGGCGGCGGCGAACGCCTCGGCCCAGAGCGCCTCGCTCCGAGTGGAATCGGCAGCGGCCGTTTCGAAGAACGCGTCGAGATACGGCACCAGCGTGGCCGGCCTCGCGCGGCTGCGCGCGACCGTGTCCGAGGCACGGATCTCTGCTTCCCTCCGGAAATCGCGGACGGCGGCCGCGAGGTCGCCCTCGACGCGGCCGAGCTCGCCGAGGTCGCGATAGGAATCCGCGGCCTTGACCCCATCGCCGAAGAGCATCCGCCGGCGCGCGAGGGCCGCCTCGAACTCCCGGCGGGCGTCGGCGTAGCGCTTCTGGGCGATGTGGACGCGACCCAGGTACTCGTGGCACTCGCCGACCCACCACACGCGGAAGTCCATCTCCGGACCTGGTCGCTCGACGATGGCCAGCGCCCGCGCGACGTTCCGC
>Ga0187766_10001000_pt1 | contig 16349 bp, 12 predicted proteins | sample 0216_QUI02_MP05__4_FD_132971 | JGI IMG/M metagenome (GOLD analysis project Ga0187766, IMG submission 132971) | Tropical peat soil microbial communities from peatlands in Department of Meta, Colombia - 0216_QUI02_MP05_20_MG | ecosystem: Environmental > Terrestrial > Soil > Wetlands > Peat ... | reverse complement strand
CCGCCGCCGTGAACTGGCGCTGACGTTCGACGACGGGCCGGGGCACTACACGCCGCAGATCCTTCACGTGCTCGAAGCGACACACACACCGGCGACCTTCTTCGAGATCGGCGAGTGGGCACGTAAGTATCCGCAGTTCGTCGCGGCGGAAGCCCGCGAAGGCTCCGAGATCGGCGACCACACCGAGACGCACCCGTTCATGTCGGAGCTATCGGCGGCCGAGCAGGAGGCCCAGATCGGCGACGCCGCCAGCAACATCGTGCGCGGCGGGGGGCCGTACCCGCGACTGTGGCGCCCTCCTTACGGCGCGTTCAATCCAACCACGCTCGCGATCCTACGCGCCAAGCGGATGCTGATGGTGCTATGGAGCGTCGACACCAGCGACTACGCGCGCCCGGGAGTGAGCAGAATCATCTACGCCGCCGTCAGCGGCGCCCGTCCCGGCGCGGTCATCCTCATGCACGACGGCGGCGGCGACCGCTCCGAGACGGCCGCCGCGCTCCCCCACATCATCAAGATCCTCCGCGCCCGGCACTACCGGTTGGTCACCGTCGCGCAGCTACTGGCCGACGATCCGCCGCCGAGGGGTCAGCCACCCCCGCAGCCACTGTCGGGCTTGTGAGAACGAACGAGCGGCGCCCTAGAGTTCGCTCCTGAGGATCTTGCCCATCGTGTTTCGCGGCAGCTCGCTCGCGAACTCGATCCGCTTCGGGACCTTGTAGGGAGTCAGCACGCGTCCGGCATGCGCCAGGAGCTGCTCCGCCGAGACGGGGCGCTCGGCGACCACGATCGCGGTCACCTCCTCGCCCCATGCCTCGCTCGGGCGGCCGACGACAGCCACCTCGCGAACGTCCGGGTGCGTCGCCAACGCCTCTTCGACCTCGCGCGGATGGACGTTGAAGCCGCCGGTGATGATCAACTCCTTGCTGCGACCGACGAGCCGCAGGTAACCGTCCTCGTCGAGCTGCCCGAGATCCCCGGTGCGAAACCAGCCGTCGGCGGTGAACGCCTCCGCGCTCGCATCGGGACGCTGGTAGTAGGAGCCGATCACGCTCGGGCCACGAACCTCGACTTCCCCCGAGGGGGCGTCGGATCCCGACCCGGCCAGGCGCAACTCGACGCCCGGAAGCGGAAAGCCGACGGTGCCCGGCTTGCGCGGACCGTCGTACGGATTCGATGTCAGCATCACGGTCTCCGTCATCCCGTAGCGCTCGAGCGGAATCTGTCCGCTGGCGGCGGCGATCTCGTGCGCGAGCGCGGCGGGCAGCGGAGCCGAGCCGGAGACGAGCAGACGCACCGGCGCCAGCGCGCCGGCGCTCCCCGACGAGGCCAGGCGCTGATACATCGCGGGGACTCCGAAGAACAGCGAGATGCCCTCGCGGCAGCGCCGCGCGACGTCCTCGGTTTCGAACCTCGGGCGCAGCACGATGCTCGAGCCCGCGCACAGGCTGCCGTTGATGCCGACGCCGAGACCGTGGAGGTGGAACAGCGGCAGCGCCAGCAGCAACACATCATCTCGCCGCCAGCGCCACGCGAGGTTCACTGCCGTCGCACCCGAGAGCAGGTTCCCGTGCGTGAGCAACGCACCCTTTGGCTCGCCGGTCGTGCCCGACGTGTACAGCAGCAGCGCGGGATCGGTGCTGTCAAGCCGGTCGACGGAGCCGCTGGGACCACGCGCCGCCAAGCCGCCGAGACCGAGGTCGAACACAGCGGTCGATCCGCGCGACACCTGGTCGATCCAGGCCGCTCGTTCGGGGTTATCGACGGCCGCCGCGCGCGGGCGCGCGTCGAGCACGATCCGCCCCAGCTCCGCGCTCGTGTAGGCGGTGTTGACGGGGACCACGATCAGCCCAGCGCGCAGCGCCGCGATGTAGACGATCACGAACCGCGCCGACGTCGCCGCGGAGATCAGCAACCGATCTCCGCGTACGAGCCCGGCCGCGAGCATCGCGCATGCACCCGCGCGGGTCCGTTCCTCGAGTTCGTCGCTGCCGATCCAAGCGCCGTCCACGTCCTGGACCTGGGGCCATGGCGAGCGCTCGCTCCACCGGCGCGCCCAGCGGCCCGGCAGGCTCCCGTCGGCGAGCAGATCGAGCTCGTCGGGCGCGACCATCGGGGGCAGGTGGGCCGCCCAGGCCGGGGTGTGTGGTGACGGTTGCATCGAAGCCGTGACGGGGAAGCTCTATAGCACGGCCGTGCCGGGCGCCGCGGATGCTCGGCCAATGGAGTGCGAGTCGACTGCTGGGAGGCAATGGGTTCGCGTGCGACCTGTATCGGAGCCCACAGCGGCGCATGGCGCGGGGCTTTTGGCTGCGGTGCACGATATACATGCAATTCTGCATAAAGCCTGGGTCGGCTGTTGGCTTTGGGGGCTGATACAGGTCCGGCGGCCGTTGCCCGGCGGCCGCGTTGCCCGCGATTTAGCGCGAGCGGCCACAAGATCTCGCACCAGCGGCGCGCCCGCGCCGCCGCGCACCGGCACGAGCGGCGCACCGGCACCAGCGGCGCGCCCGGACCGGCGCGCCGGCAAAAAGACCTACGAGCTCGCCGCGTACGCGCGCGCGGCGTCGCGGAACGCCGCAAACAAGCGGCTGCGATCGTCCGCCTCGGGGTGCCACTGCACGCCGAGCACCCAGCCGCCGTCCGCGCTCTCGATCGCCTCGATCACGCCGTCGCCCGCCCGGCCGCTGACCGCGAGTCCGTCCCCCAGCCCCCGGACCGCCTGATGGTGGTGGCAGCGCGCCACGTGGATCTCCTCGCCGGCCGCGCGAGCGGCAAGTGATCCGGGCGCGAGCGAGACCGCGTGGTCCGCGTTGTCGAACGATCCGATCACCCGGCGATGGGGGTGGGTGCCGTCGCCGGCCACCAGATCCTGCTCGAGCGTGCCGCCGAGCGCGACGTTGAGGAGCTGCATTCCGCGGCAGATGCACAGCACGGGCTGCCCGCGCTCGAGCGCCCCGTGCAGCAGCGCGAGCTCGAACGCGTCGCGCTCCGGGTACGTCGTCTGGGTCGCGGGATCGCGCTCCGCGCCGTACCAACTTGGGTCCACGTCGGCGCCGCCGATCAACATAAGACCGTCGATCCGCTCGAGCAGCGAGCGCGGTGCGCGCGCATCGACCGGGAGCAGAATCGCGATCGCGCCGCTGCGCTGAACCGAGGCGACGTAGGAGTCCGCGACGAGGTGCGCCTGCTGGTCCCAGAAGCTCCAGCACGCGCGCTGCCGGACCGCGCACAGCCCGATCACGGGCTCTGCGAACTCGGTCGTGCTTGGAAGCGGAGCGATCACCGCTCCGATCGGGAGATGGCACCGGTCACGGCGTGCGATGATAAGCGCCTCGGTCGCGGAGCCTTAGCCGGCCGGCAATCGAGCCATGGGGGCGGAGGCGACGATGCGAGCTCCGACGCCGCGAGGACGGGTATAACCCGCGCATGCCTGGGACCCCACACGCCGCCGGCGAGCCGCGGCTGCGAACGCTCGGGCGCTCCGGGCTCACGACGACAGCGATCGCGCTTGGACTCGCGGCGCTCGGGCGGCCGGGGTATCTGAACCTGGGTCACGGCCTGGATTTCCAGGACCGCTCGGTGGACGCACTCGCCGATCGGACCCACGCGGTGCTGGACGCCGCGAACGCCGCGGGCATACGACACCTCGACGCCGCCCGCTCGTACGGTCGGGCCGAGGAGTTTCTGGGCTCGTGGCTGCGCGCCAGGTCGCTCGCCCCCGGCTCGATCACGGTGAGCTCGAAGTGGGGTTACACATATACGGCCGCCTGGCGCGTCGGCGCCGATCCGCCGGAGGTCAAGGATCTGAGCGCGGCGAACTTTCGCCGCCAGCTCGCGCAGACGCGCGAACTGCTCGGCGGGTGGCTCGGTCTGTACCAGATCCACTCGGCGACGATCTCGAGCGGCGTGCTGGACGATGCCGACGTGGCCGCCGAGCTCGGACAGCTCCGGTCCGAGGGCGTCGCGGTCGGGCTCAGCGTGAGCGGCGTCGAGCAGGCCGCGACGATCGATCGGGCCGTGGACACCGGGCGCTTTGACGCGGTGCAAGCCACCTGGAACCTGCTCGAGCGCTCCGCCGGCGAGGCGCTGGAGCGGGCGCACGAGGCCGGCATGGGGGTGATCGTCAAGGAGGGGCTCGCGAATGGGCGACTGAGCCCGCGCGGTGGGATCGAGCCGCTGGCGCGCGCGGCGGCGCGGGTCGGCTCCAGCGAGGACGTGCTCGGGATCGCGGCGATCCTCGCGCGGCCGTGGGTGGACACGGTGCTGAGCGGAGCGAGCACGATCGCGCAGCTCGAGAGCAACCTCGGCGCGGTGCGCGTGGGCTGGAACGACGCCCTCGAGCAGGAGCTCGAGGTGCTCGCCGAGCCACCGGAGCGCTATTGGCAGACGCGCTCCGCGCTCGCCTGGACCTGAGCGCTTCCGGCCGCCGGCGGCGCGAGCGGCGCGGATTCATCAGGTCGCCCGGACCAGCCCCTCGTGCTGCGCCCACTCGACGGTGCGGCGCAAGGTCTCGCGCGGGCTCGTGTACCGCAACCCCAGCTCGGTTTCGGCACGCGAGCCGTCGTAGCGGTGGCCGTGCAGCAGCGTGCGCACCATCTCGCGGCACACCGGCGGTCGCCGGTGCGCAAGCCGGCAACCATGCTCGACGACGTACGCCGCGGCGAGCGCCGCGGGACGCGGCACCAGCCGGGGCCGGCGGCGCACGCCGGCGACCTCCCCCGCGAGCTGGAGCGCCTCGGTCACCGTCAGCGTCATCCCGTTCAGCACATAGCGCTCTCCGGCGGTCCCCAGCTCCGCGGCCAGCAGATGCCCGTCGGCGCAGTCGCCGATGTCGATCAGGCTGACGCTGGTCTGCACGAACGCCTTCAGGCGACCGTCCAGGAACGCGAGCAGCAGCCGCGCCGTGCCACTCGCGCGCCCCGGCCCCTGAACCGAGCTCGGGTTTACGCACACGACCTCGACCCCGTGCTCGCGTCCGGCCGCGAACGCGGCGTGCTCGCCCTCGGTCTTCGTGCGCTCGTACGCTGACAGGAACCAGCCGCGGTGAGGCGTGTCCTCGCGCCCGACCGTCCCGGGCGGCTCGCCGATTGTCGCCGCCGACGAGGTGTGCACGACGCGCGGCACGCCGGCGCGGGCCGCGGCGCGCACGACCACCTTCGGCCCCTCGACGTTGGCGCGCACCATCGGGCCGTCGTCATCCACGCACAGCAAGTTCACGCCCGCGACGTTGAACACGGTCGAGCACCCCCGCATCGCGTCGCACAGCGCGGGCTCGTCGAGCAGCTCGCCGCGAGCGACGCGGACTCCCAGGTCACCCAGAACGCGCTCGGACTGGGGCGAGCGGGCGAGCGCCACGACCTCATCGCCGCGCTCCACCAGGCGCTGCACCACAGCTCGGCCGATCACGCCGCTGCCGCCCGTGACAAAGACGGAGCTCACGTCCGCGCACTGAGCGCGGAGGAAAAGCGGACGAAGTAGTCGATTCCCGACCACACCGTCACAAGCGCGGCGAGCGCGAGCAGCCACTGGTCCAGGAACGCGCCCGCGAACTTGACGTCAGGACGAAGCATCACCAGTGCCAAGGCCACGAACTGCACGGTGGCCTTCCACTTGCCGAGCAGCGACGCCTCCAGGTGAAGTCCCTGTGCGGCCACCGCGGCGCGCAGGCCGAGCACGCTCAGCTCGCGTCCGATGATGACCATCGACAGCCAGGGCGAGGCCCGCCCGACGGCGACGAGCGCGACCAGCGTACCGGTGACGAGCAGCTTGTCGGCGGTCGTGTCGAGAAACGACCCGAGCCGCGAGCTGACGTTCCACCGTCGCGCCAGCCGCCCGTCGAACCAGTCCGTCGCGGACACCGCGATGAACACGATCGCAGCGGGTGCGTACGAGCGGCTCAACACGAGTCCCATCACCACGGGGGTGGCGATGATTCGGATGCTGGTACCGGCGAGGATCAGCGCGCTGGCTCGCATGCTTCCGGTCCTCGCCGCATTGAGGGCGCCGGCCTCCACAGTTTTCGATCCTACCAACCGGTTTTCCGCTTCCTACAACAGCTCGGCCGCAGCCGCGCGCGCCTCATCGGCGTCGCGCGCGCTCAGCGCCCGCTGTGAGGCGGCGGCCGCGTCGGGGAGCATCACCGATCGCAGCGCCTCCTTGACCTCGGGCACGAGCGAAGGCGCCATGCTCAGCTCCCGGACGCCGAGCCCCACGAACAGCAACGCCGCGGCTGGGTCCCCCGCGAGCTCGCCGCACACGCCCACCCACCGCCCGTGCGACTGCGCACCGGCGGTCGTCGCCTGGATCAGTCGCAAGACCGCGGGCTGCGGACCCGAGAGGAGCTCTCCGACCAGCTCGTTGCCGCGCTCCGCGGCCATCGTGTACTGAGTCAGATCGTTCGTGCCGATCGAGAAGAAGTCCGCTTGGAGCGCGAGTCGCTCCGACAGCAAAGCCGCGGACGGCACCTCGACCATGATCCCGGTCTCGAGCGCGGCATCGACGCCCGTCGCCGCGCGCGCCCGCGAAACCGCGGCCAGCGCGGCCTCCAGCTCGGCCGGCGCAGCGACCATCGGGAACATCACCTTGAGCGGATGCCGGGCCGCGACGCGGAGGATCGCGCGCAGCTGGGCGCCGAACAGGTCCGGCTCGTGGAGCGACAGCCGCAGCCCGCGGCGGCCGAGAAACGGGTTGCTTTCGGCGGGCATCGGCAGCGCCGGCAATGGTTTGTCGGCGCCCACATCCAGCGTGCGAACGATTAGTGGGCGCCCGCCGAGGGCCTGCGCGATCTCGGCGAGGACCTCGGCCTGCTCGTCTTCGGACGGGATCGCCGGCCGATCGAGGAACAGGAACTCGGTGCGCAGCAGGCCGACGCCATCGGCGCCGAGCGCGACGGCCTCCGCGGCGCCGCCGGCGCCGCCCAGGTTGGCCGACACTTCGACGCGCGTCCCGTCTCGCATCACGGCCGGCTCCGTCGCCCGCTCGCGTGCGGTGCGCCGTCGCGCGGCCGCGAGCTCGCGCCGGCGAACCGCAGCGGCTCTGGTCTCCTCGCTCGGGGCGATCAGCACTGTGCCCTCGCCGCCGTCGAGGATCACCGGCGTGCCCTCAGCAACCGCCAGCACCGAGGGCCCGAGGCCGACGACCGCAGGGAGTCCGAGCGCGCGCGCGAGGATCGCCGCGTGCGCGGTCGCGGTGCCGTGCGCCGTCGCGATCCCCAGCACGAGCTTCGGATCGAGCGCGGCGGCTTCGCCCGGCGTGAGCTCCGGGCAGACCAGCACGCCCTCGTGTTCGAGGCGTGCATGTGGTTCGCGTCCCGCGAGCGCCGCCAGCACCCGGCCGCCGGTGTCGACGACGTCGGCAGCGCGCTCGCGCAGCAGCTCGTCGTCGAACGCCCGCCACTCGGCCGCCGTCTCCTCGGTCGCCTGATGCCAGGCTGCCTCCGCGCCGGCTCCCCGGTCGATCTCCGCGCGTGCTCGTGCCAGCAGCGCATCGTCGCCGAGCAGCGCCAGGTGCGCCGTGAAGATCTCGGCCTCGCTCGCGGCACCGCGCGACGCGACCGCCTCGCGGTCGCGCTCGATCGCCGTCCGGGCCGCGGCACGCGCCGCCCCGAGTCGCTGCCACTCGATCTCGGGTCCCTGAGCCGCCCGCTCCGGAGGCGCCTCGAGCGCCCGACCGAGGTGGCGGACGGGTCCGAGCGCGATCCCGGCCGAGGCGGCGATGCCGCGGAGCTCAGCGCCCGGTTCGGGTTCGGCGGGTGAGGCTGCGGGCGCTCGTGGCGCCGCCGGCCGCTCCGGCATTGCGGGCGCCCGCGCGCCGCTCCCGACGCCCTCGCCGAAGCCTTCTCGCGCGAGCCCCTCGAGCGCGTCGAGCGCTTCGCGCGCCTGCGGCCCCGAGGCGGTCGCGACCAGCTCGTCTCCCTTGCGAGCGACGAGCGTCATCAGGCCGGTGAGGCTGCGCGCGCTGACCGAGCCCGGACGGCCGGGCTTGGAGAGCCTAAGGTCGGCGTCGAAGCGGCCCGCGAGCTCGACCACGAGCGCCGCCGGACGGGCGTGCAACCCGATCTCGTTCAGCACCGGGATCCGCGCCTCCACGTCGGGAGGCGGCTGCGCCGCGGCGGCCGCGGGGGCCTCCGGCGGCGACTCCACCCCGAGCTGTGACACCTTCATCTGTAGCGCGCTGCGCGCCTCGGCTCGGACCTCGTCGAGCGACGCTCCGGTGCGCGCCGCGGCCGCAGCGGCAACCGCGCCCTCGACGAGCGGCGCCTCGCTCAGCTCCACCCGTCCGTCCGTCCCCAACAGCTCGACCGCCATCTCGGCGCTCATCAGTGCGCTGCCGAGGTCCATCAGCACGAGCACGCCGTCGTCCGACATCGCGCGCTCGATCGCCAGGCGCACGCGCTCCACATCGGTGCCGATCGAGCCGTCCTCGAGGCCGCCCGCCGGCTCGAGCGCCAGCTGCTCGCCGCCCATCTGCCGGGCGAGCTCGACCACGCCCGCGGCGAGCGGGGCGCTGTGCGAGACGACGACGATCCCGACCACCAGCAGCGGGCTACAGCCGGTAGCCCCGGTGCAGCAGCTCGACCGGGTGCACCGACCGCCGTCCGGTGCCGTGCTCGATCTGCCAGCGGCAAGTCTCACTGTCGCACGCGACGAGCGCTGCGCCGGACGCATGCACCTGGCCGAACAGGTCGGCGCCCACGTCCATCGCGATCTGGTACTTCTCGCGCTTGAGCCCGTACGTCCCCGCGATCCCGCAACAGCGCGCGTCCATCTCGTGGACCTCGAGTCCCGGCACGAGCGCGAGCAGCTCGAGCGCGGGTTTCCCGATCCAGTGTCCCTGCTGCTGACACGGGGCGTGATAGGCGACCACCTCCTCCACCGGCTGGAAGTCGGTCTTGAGCTCCCCGCGGTCGTGGAGCTCGAGCAGCAGCTCGCAGATGTCGTACGTCTGGCGGCTCACCAGCGTCAGGTCGGGGTCGTCCTCGAGCCCGAGGATCTCGCGCGCCTCGCGCTTGAGCATCAGCGTGCAGCTCGTGGCGTTGCCGACGATCAGCGTGCCGTCGCGCGCGTGCGGCGCGAGCGCCCGCGCGAGCCGCAGAACGTAGCCCCTGGCGTCGTCGAACAGGCCGTTGGACTGCAGCGGCAGCCCACAGCAGTCCTGGTCCGGCACCTCGACGCGGAAGCCGTTGTGCTCGAGTACACCGACGACCTTCTCGCCCACGTCGGGCTCGTAGTACTCGGTGCCGCAGTTGTGGAAGTACACGATCTTGGTCCCCGTCGATGGACCTTGGTGTCGCTTCGCCCACGAGCTGAACCGGCGCCCGGCGAAGCTCGGCAGCGGCGCGTCGCGGTGCAGGCCGAGCGCTCGCTCGGCGATGATCCGCGCCGGGCGCGCGCGGAGCGTGGCGTTGGCCAGCGGCGCGACGGGCCCGCCGAGCCGGCCGAGCACGGTCGGCCGAGCGATCAGCCGGTCGCGGAGCTTGACGCCGTTGCGCTGCTTGAGCCCGTAACGCGCGTGAGCGTTGAGCTCGGCGATCTTGACGCCTTGCGGGCAGTGCATCGTGCACAGCCCGCAGCCGGAGCAATAGTCAACCGAGGAGTCCGGTGCGTCCTCGCCGTGTGCCCGGTAGCGCTCCGCCTGCGGTCCCTCGTACTTCGGTCCGGGGAACAACGGGGTGACGTTGGACACGGGGCACGCGGTCTCGCAGATCGTGCACTTGACGCAATGGTCGAGCGAGCTGCGCAGCAGCTCGTGGGTCGGGAGCTCGCTCATGCGGCGGACACGGCTCCCTCGTGCTCCAGTACCGACTGCGCGGCACGATGACCGCTCGCGAGCGCGATCCCCTCGCCCGAGCCCTCGCGCCAGGGCTCCGCCCCCGGCAGCGCGGCACCTGCGACGTACACGTTGCTCGTCCCCGCTGCCAGCAGCGAGGAGTCCACCGCAACCCCGACGCGCGCCATCGGCTGGTGCGCGAAGTAGTCGGCGACGAAGCGCGGCTCGCCGGGCACCGGCATTCCCCGGAGCGGAAGATCGAGGATCGTCTCGCGCGCTTGCCAGTCCGATCCGAGCTCGATCGCGCCCGAATCGAAGCCACCTGTCGCCAGCACGACCCAGCGCGTCCGATAGATCGTCTCGTGACCGCTGGTGTGCGCGCGCACGGCCGTGACCCGGTCGCCCTCCCGCTCCGCGCTCCCGGCCTGCGCCCCGATCACAAGGCGTCCACCAGCGGCGCGGAGCGCCGCGCGCAGCAGGTCATAGACGCGGATTCCCGGCACCGAGGGCGGCAACGTGGGGACCTCGAACACGGGCCGCCCGACCCGCTTCTCGAGCTCCGCCCAGGCGCCGTGCGGGTCGCGCAGACCGAGGATCGCGGGCAGCGCGACGCGCTCGTCGTTGCGCAGCAGCGGCACGAGCCGAGCCGCGAACGCGGCTCGAAACGTGGGCTCGTCGAAGCGCCGTGCCAGGCCGAGCGCGTTCGCTTCCGCCCGCCCGACGTCGAGGTGCACGTCGACGGCGCGCGCGCGCAGGCCGCCGAGCTCCAAGTTCGCCGCGCACAGCGAGGCGTGGAAATCCTTCAGCACCCGGACCCCGACGGCACAGACTGGAGTGCCGTCATCGGCGTCGCCGCCGGCCATCGTCTCGGGCACGAGCGCCGAGGGCCGCAGCGCCCCGAGCGCCGTGGGCAGCAGATGGTTGCGATCGAGCCCGCCCGTGTACCTGTAGCCTGGCTGCGGCCCCTGCTCCACACAATCGGAGAACCACTCGAGCGCCGGCGCGATCGCATCGACGCCGACCAGCGCGTACGGATGCTCGGGGCGCGCCGCGATGAAGCCGGGCAGCGCGTCGGCCGGCTCCCGCACGAGCTCAGGGTCGCGGCCGAGCACGTCGATCGTCCCCGGCGCCAGGTGCGTGGAGCCGACGCCCTTGGCGAGCACGCACACTCGCGCACCGCGCTGTGCCAGACACGTGGCGGCGGTCAGGCCGGCGACGCCCGCCCCGAGCACCAGCACGTCATACGTGAGCGTCGGACTCATCCCGCGCTCGGCAGGTGCTCGACATCGAGCACGCCCTGGAAGATCCACTCATCGAACCTCGCCTGGCGGAGCTGGTCTCCGTACAGAATCGGGAAGACCCCCTTCCAGCGCTCGGCGAGAAAGTTCAGCAGCGCCGTGTTAGCACTCGTCGCGTCGAGTCCGTCGACGCCGTGCAGGATTCCGGTCGCGCGGTAGATGCAGAAGCCACCCTGACACGGGCCCATGCCGAGCCGCAGCGCGCGCCGAATATCGTCGAGGTCGGCGGTGCCCTGCCGCCTGATCGCGTCCTCGAGCCGGCGCCGGGTGATCAGCTCACATTCGCAGATCAGCTGGTCGTCGAGCAGCGCGTCCTCTCGGCGGGCAAGCCGGTCGCCCACGTGGTAGTAGTGACCGTCCTCGGAGCCGGGCAACCTTTCCGTGGCGGTCGTGCACCGCCGTGGCTCGCCGAGCTGCCGGCACACCGCATCGACGGTCTCCTCCGCCATCAGCCGGTAGGTGGTCAGCTTGCCGCCGGTGATCGTGAGGAAGCCGGTGACACCGTCCCGCTCGACATGGTCGAGCAGCGCGTGGGCGCGCGTCACGTCGCGAGTCGAGGCGACGCCTTCCTTGCGATCCTCGAACAGCGGCCGCACGCCGGTCCAGACGCGCAGCGCCCGCGCGCGCTTGAACCCGGGCACGAGGCGCTCGCCGTCCTCCAACATCGCATCGACCTCCTCCTGGAGGACGGTGTGGTCGTCGGGATCGTCGGTGTGGACATCGGTCGTCCCGATCACACAGACCGTGTGGATCGGCACGATGATGTCGCCGTCCGTCGGCATCTGACAGCGATTGACCACCGTGTCGAGGAGCCGGTGGCTCATCGCGATCATGATCCCGCGGCCGGGCATCACGTGGACGCCTTCGATCCCGGCGAGCTGGGCGATCTGACCGGCCCACGCTCCCGACGCGCTGACCGTCAGCCGAGCCTCGACGTCGAGGTGCTCACCGGTGCGGGCATTGCGCAGGCGAGCGCCGCGGACCTCGTCGCCCTCACGGTGAATCGCAACCACCTCGTGATAGGGCAAGATCCGTACACCGCGGTCCTGCGCCCCGTGGGCGAGCGCCCACACGAGCTGCCACACATCGATGCTGCCGTCCGGGACTCGGAAGACGCGGGAGATTGCCGGGTTCAGCCGTGGCTCCTGTTTCAGAGCGACGCCCGGCTCGATCTCCTCGCACGACACGCCTGTCGCCCGGCAGCCGTCGGCGAATCGGTCCGCGTAGGACGGGTCGTCGAACGGCGTGGTCACGAACAACCCGCCGGTGTCTTCGATCGCGTCGCCGGCCACGCGCCGGATGATCGCGTTCTCGTGGGCGCACTCCTTGGCGGCATCCGGGTCCTTGACCGCGTAGCGCCCGCCGGAGTGGACCAGCCCGTGAAAACGCCCGCTCGTGCCCGTGGCCAGGTCGCTGCGGTCGACGAGTACGACGTCGAGTCCGCGCAACGCCGCGTCCCACGCCACCCCGGCGCCGGTGGCGCCGCCTCCGATCACGAGCACGTCGGTGGTGAGCATGTCGGCTGAATTTACTCCTGGAAATGGGGGAGCACCCGCGGGGCGCCGGCGTGCCACACCGGCGCCGCGCGGGTGGGGGGCGGTCTCCCGGGGCGCCGGTGTGCCCGGCCGGCACCTGCGGGACGTGTGGCGACCGCTACTCGGCCCAGTCGAATGTCCGCTCGACCGCCTTTTTCCAGAAGTGGTAAGCCCGCTCGCGGTCGGCCTCGCCCATCTTCGGCTCCCAGCGCTTGTCCTCGACCCAGTTCTCGCGCAGCTCCTCTTCGGTGTTCCAGAAGCCGGTCGCGAGCCCGGCTGCGTAGGCAGCGCCGAGCGCCGTTGTTTCCGCGACCTTCGGCCGGATCACCGGCACACCGAGGATGTCCGCCTGGAACTGCATCAGGGTCTCGTTGACGACCATGCCGCCGTCGACCTTCAGCGACTCGAGCTTGACGCCTGAGTCGGCGTTCATCGCGTCGGAGACCTCGCGGCTCTGGAACGCCGTCGCCTCGAGCGCGGCGCGCGCGATGTGGCCGCCGTTGACGTAGCGCGTGAGCCCGGCGAACACGCCGCGGGCGCTGCTCTTCCAGTACGGCGCGAACAACCCCGAGAACGCCGGCACGATGTAACAGCCGCCGTTGTCCTCGACCGTCCTGGCGAGGTCCTCGACCTCCGGCGACGTGCGGATGATCTTGAGGTTGTCGCGCAGCCACTGCACGAGCGCTCCGGTGATCGCGATCGAGCCCTCCAGGCAGTAGACCGCGTCGTTGTCGCCGATCTTGTAGCCGACGGTCGTGATCAACCCGTTCTTGGATTGGACCGCGTCGGTGCCGGTGTTGAGCAGCAGGAAGTTGCCGGTTCCGTACGTGTTCTTCGCCTCGCCGACCGAGAAACACGTCTGACCGAACGTCGCCGCCTGCTGGTCGCCGAGGTCACCGGCCACCTGCACGCCCGCGAACGCGCCGCTCTTCACCTCGCCGTAGGCGGCGCTCGATGGGCGGATCTCCGGCAGCATCGAGCGCGGCACGCCGATCGCGCCCAGCAGCTCGTCGTCCCAATCGAGCGTCGCGAGGTTCATCAGCATCGTCCGGCTGGCATTCGAGACGTCGGTGATATGAAGTCCACCGTTCGTGCCGCCGGTCAGGTTCCAGATGCACCACGTGTCGATGTTCCCGAACGCGAGCTCCCCGGCGTCGGCCTTCGCGCGGGCGCCGTCCACGTTCTCGAGGATCCACCGCACCTTGGGACCCGAGAAGTAGGTCGCGATCGGGAGCCCGTTCTTGGGCCGGAAGCGGTCCTGGCCCCCGTCCTGCTCAAGCTCCGCGCAGATCTTGTCCGTGCGCGTGTCCTGCCACACGATCGCGTTGTAGACCGGCTCGCCCGTGTTGCGATCCCAGACGACCGACGTCTCACGCTGGTTGGTGATTCCGAGCCCGGCAATCGCGCTCGCGTCACCGCCGGCCTTGCCCAGCGCGCCGTCCATCACCTGTTGCGAGCGCTCCCAGATCTCCTTCGGGTTGTGCTCGACCCAGCCCGGCTGCGGGTAGATCTGCTCGTGCTCGAGCTGATCGACCGCGACGACGTTGCCGCCGTGGTCGAAGATCATGCAGCGAGTGCTGGTGGTGCCTTGGTCGAGTGCTGCCGCGTATTGCGCCATCGCGTCTCTCCTTCCTTTTCAACCTGCCAGCGCTTGCGCTGCGGTCTCGTAGAGGTAGTAGGTGGAAGTCGCACCCGGATCCTGGTGGTCTCGACTGCGCTCCCCCAGATAGCTCGCCCGTCCCTTGCGGGCGAGCAGCGGGATCGTGGCCCGCATGCCGCGCTCGGCGGCGTCCTGTGCCTCACGCAAGCCGGTGTCGAGGTCCGGCGCCCGCTCCAGCGCGTCCACCGCGGGGAGCAGGGCATCGACCATCGTCTTGTCGCCGGGCTCCGCCTTGCCCCGTGCGATCACGCCCTCGACGCCCTTGCGCCACGCGGCTGCATACTCCTTCAAGTCGACCTCGTCCATGCCGGCAAGCGCCGTGCCCATCTGAAGGAACAGCGTCCCGTAGAGCGGCCCAGCGGCTCCGCCGACGCTCGACACCAGCGCCATCGCGACCGTCTTCAGCACCGCGCCCGGGTCCGCCTGCTCCTGGGCGTCGAGCTTCTCGAGCGCCTTGCGCATGCCACGGTCCATGTTCGTTCCGTGGTCCCCGTCGCCGATCGCGGTGTCGAGACGGACGAGCTCCTCGCGGTGCTCCGCCATCGACGCGGCGAAGCGGTTCATCCAATCGAGGACCGTGTCGCGCGTGACCGGCAAGCTCAGACGCCCCAACGGAGACCGGGAGTGTTCACCGGGGCGTCCCAGTACCGGACCATTTCGTCGTCGAGCTTCAGCAACGTGATCGAGCAGCCCTGCATCTCCAGCGAGGTGATGTAGTTGCCGATCAGGTTGCGCTCGATTCGCAACCCCCGCTGGTCGAGCAACTTCGCGACCTCGCCGTACATCAGGTACAGCTCGATCAACGGCGTGCCGCCCATCCCGTTGACGAACGCCAGCACGCGGTCACCCGAGGAGAACGGCAGATCGTCGACGATCGGCGTCACGAGCCGTTCGGCGATCTGGGATGCGGGGCCGATCTTCTCCTGAAAGCGACCGGGCTCGCCGTGGATCCCGATCCCGATCTCGACCTCGTCGTCGGCCAGCTCGAAGCTTGGGTTACCCGAAGCAGGTGTGATACACGGGGTCAGCGCCATCCCCATCGAGCGGCCGTTGGCGTTGACCCTGCGGCCCAGCTCGGCGACCTCGGCCAGCGAGCGGCGGTCCTCGGCGGCGCCGCCGCAGATCTTCTCGACCACGACCGTGATCCCGACCCCCCGGCGTCCCGCCGTGTACAGCGAGTCCTCGACCGCGACGTCGTCGTTGGTCAGCACCGACTCGACCTCGATGTCCTGGGAGCGGGCCAGCTCGGCCGCCATGTCGAAGTTCATCACGTCGCCGGTGTAGTTCTTGACGATGTGCACCACACCCGCCCCGCCGTTCACCGCCTCGGTGGCGGCCTGCATCTGGTCGGGCGTGGGCGAGGTGAACACCTCGCCGGGGCACGCAGCGTCGAGCATCCCGGGGCCGACGAACCCTCCGTGCATCGGCTCATGCCCGGAGCCGCCGCCGGAGACGAGTCCAACCTTGCCTTGCACGGGCGCGTCCGCTCTGACCACGAACCGCGGCTCGTAGCTGATCCGCAGCCGGTCCGGGTGTGCGAGCTCCATGCCGCGCAGCGCTTCCTGCACGACGTCGTCAGGCGAATTGATGAGCTTCTTCACGAGCCCCCCTAGAGGCGAGGACGAACAGGACAGGACGCCCGCGGTGGGAGAGCGGGGCGTGAGCAGTACCGACGCGCGCGACCGCCAAGTCGACGCGACCGTCCCGAGCGATCGCTTCTGAAATGGATAATGCCCAGCAAGCAGCGGTCTTTTCGAACCATCGCTCTCCACCCACGAGCTTCGTTTTGCGACAATAACGGAAACGGTTCGACAATGTCAAACATCGTTCGGACGATCGGTAGGGCGTGGGGCATGGGCGGCCTCGGGGCGGTCGGCCGGGTGTCGGGCGTGGGTGGCCTTGGGGCGGTCGGTCGGGTGTGGGGTGTGGGTGGCCTTGGGGCGGTCGGTCGGGTGTGGGATGTGGGCGGCCTTGGGGCGGTCGGTCGGGTGTGGGGTGTGGGCGGCCTTCGGGCGGCCGGTCGGGCGTGGGGGGTGGGCGGCCTTGGGGCGGTCGGCCGGGCGTGGGGCGTGGGCGGCCGCGGGG
>Ga0187766_10000999_pt1 | contig 16352 bp, 13 predicted proteins | sample 0216_QUI02_MP05__4_FD_132971 | JGI IMG/M metagenome (GOLD analysis project Ga0187766, IMG submission 132971) | Tropical peat soil microbial communities from peatlands in Department of Meta, Colombia - 0216_QUI02_MP05_20_MG | ecosystem: Environmental > Terrestrial > Soil > Wetlands > Peat ... | reverse complement strand
GCGCATCTGGAGGAGGATGCGGGCAAGTCGCTGCATGAGAGCATCAAGGGCCTCACCGGAGTCGACCTGAACCGTGCCGGCACGCCGCTGATCGAGATCGTCTCGGAACCCCACCTGCGCTCGGCGCGGGAGGCGGTGGCCTATCTGAAGAAGGTGCACACGCTGGTGCGCTACCTGGGGATCTGCGACGGCAACATGCAGGAAGGCTCGTTCCGGTGCGATGCCAACGTCTCGGTCAGGCCGCGCGGTGCGGAGAAATTCGGCACTCGCGCCGAGATCAAGAACCTCAATTCGTTCCGCTTCGTCGAGAAGGCGATCAACTTCGAGGTCGCCCGACAGATCGACATCCTCGAGTCCGGGGGCAAGGTGGTGCAGGAGACCCGCCTTTACGATCCCGACAAGGGCGAGACGCGCTCGATGCGCTCGAAGGAGGAGGCGAACGATTACCGCTACTTCCCCGACCCCGATCTTCTGCCCGTGGCGCTCGATGCCGCGTTCATCGAAGCGGTGCGCGCGACGCTCCCCGAGCTCCCGGACGAGAAGGCCGCGCGCTTTGGCTCGCAGTACGCACTCTCGCCCTATGACGCAGGCGTGCTGACCGCGAGCCGTGAACTCGCGGCCTACTACGAAGAGGTGGTACGCGAGCTGCCCAAGGAACCGAAGCTCGCGGCCAACTGGGTGATGGGCGAGCTCGCGGCGGCGCTCAACAAGGAGGGGCTCGAGCTTGGAGGCGGCAAACTCTCCGCCGCGCGCCTCGCGGGGCTTCTGCGCCGCATCGCCGATGCGACGATCTCGGGGAAGATCGCCAAGGAGGTCTTCGAGGCGATGTGGTCGGGCGGGCAGAGCGCCGATCAGGTGATCGCCGAGCGCGGACTCAAGCAGATCACCGATACGGGCGCTATTGAGCGCGCCATCGATTCGGTGATGGCGGCCAACCCCGCGCAGCTTGCCGAGTACCGCGCCGGCAAAGACAAGCTCTTCGGATTTTTCGTCGGCCAGGTGATGAAAGCGACCGGCGGCAAGGCAAACCCGGCCCAGCTGAACGAACTGCTACGTCGCAAGCTCGCGCCCTGAGGGGCGGCGCGAAGCCCCTGCGGGGTTGAGTTGCGCGCAGGGCTCCCTCATTGTGGCTCCGATGGATTCCTCCCCCGTCCCCCAAAGCGACCAGGTGCGTCGCTTCATCTTCGAGAAGCGCCCGGTGCGTGGGCATTGGGTACGGCTTGCGAACGCGTGGCGCGAGCTGCGTGCGCACACCGACTACCCGCCGGTAGTCGGGGCGCTGCTGGGTGAGGCGGTGGCTGCCGCGGTGCTGCTCGCGGCGACTCTTAAGTTCCGCGGCACGCTCACTTTTCAGCTCGAGGGGAACGGCGCGGTCAATCTTCTCGTCGCGCAGTGCACGCACGATTTCCGGCTGCGCGCCGTCGCGCGCGGCGACAACCGCGCGCTGAAGACCCTCTCGGCGCAGTCGCGCCGCGGGGCGCTTTTTCGGCGCTTGGTCGGCACCGACGGGCGCGTCGCCGTGACGGTCGAGGCCGAAGAGAAGAGCATGCGCTATCAGGGAGTGGTGCCGCTCGAGGGCACCTCGCTCGCGCAGTCGCTGGAGGCGTACTTCGCCTCCTCTGAGCAGCTGCCGACACGCGTGCTTCTCGCTGCGAATGGTCTTTGTGGCGCCGGAATGCTGGTGCAGAAGCTTCCCGATCCGGGAGCGAGCGACCCCGAGGAGGTGGCCGCGGCCTGGAAGGGCGCGCAGGAGGGGATCGAGAGGCTGAGCGCTGAGACGCTGCTCACCGCAAAGGTGGAGGACGTGCTTGCCCAGGGCTTTCCCGGACATGACCTGCGGCTCTTTCGCGGGGCGCCCGTGCGCTTTGAATGTCGTTGCAGCCACGGGCGGGTCGCGGGGCTCCTTCGCGCGCTCGGTGCGGAGGAGGTGCGCGATGTGCTTCGCGAGCAGGGGGCGGTGACCGTGACGTGTGAGTTCTGCCACCACCCCTATCGTTTCGATGCGGTAGACGTGGAGACACTGTTTGCCGAGGGTTCCGGATCGGGTGGTTCAGGAGTGATTCACTGACATCAAGGCAGCCGTTATTGTCTCAATAATGAGGCAATAACCGGTCCGGAATCGGGTCGTAGGGGTTGCGGAGCTCATTTTCGATCTCCGGGTTGCCTATAAATTAAAGAGTTGTACAATTATTTAATGAATACGGCCGATCTGACCACGCTCATGAGATGGCTGCGCGCGGTCGGCGAGCCAAGCCGGCTGCGGCTCCTCGCGCGCTGTGCCGAGGGGGCCTTAAGCGTTTCCGACCTTGCGCGCACGCTCGGGCAGAGCGAGCCGCGCGTGTCACGGCATCTGAAGATCCTGCGCGAAGCGGGCCTGATCACGCGCCTGCGCGAGGGACAGTGGGTGGAGTACCGCCTGGCCGCCACACCGGAGGCGGCGAGCTTCGTGCGCGGCTTGCTCGCCCAGGCCGACCCCGCGGATCCCGTGCTCTCGCACGATCGCTCCGCGGCGCGCGCGGGCGCCTCGCCCGACCCCGAACCCCGCGGCGCCGAGTCGCGCATCGGCCGGGCTCTCGCCGAGTTCGTCCGTGCGGAGCGAGCCGCAAACGCGCGCGGTGATGCGCTCCTCGTCGGCGTGCGACACCTCGAACTCCTCGAAACCCTCGCTCAGCGCTCGCGCGAGTGCATTGCGCTCGCGGGTGCAAGGCGCGCCGCGCAAAGTGCGCGTGCGTTCGCGGAGCGGCGCGCCTTCCCCTGCCGCGTCATCGAAAGCTCGAGCCCCGAGGGTCTCAGCGAGCGCGACCTGCGCCGGGCGGGAGCGTCCTTCGCAACCGTACTCCTCGATCACCCCCTCAGCAGTCCGCAGCGGCTCGCCCGGCATCTCGAGCTCGTTCGCGGTGTGCTCGCCCCCGGCGGGGAGCTCTGGGTCTTCGAGCATTACGAATCGCTCGAGAGTTCGCGCGCGCGCATCGTCGAGCACCCCCTTGCACGGCTGCGCCGCGTGCTCGGCGATGCGGGTTTCGTCTGCGAACGTCTGAGCCCGATCGAATCCGACGGCGAGCACGTGCTGGCCGCGCTCGCCCGCGCCGCGGCCGCCGATCACCCGCGCCTCGCCCATCCCAAGGCAGAGGCCCAATGACCAGCGCCGCTGAGCCGCTGCGCGTTTCTTTCGAGTTCTTCCCGCCCGCGGATGCAGCGATGGCGGAGCTACTTTGGCGCTCCATGGAGCGGCTCGCCCCGCTCGGGCCAAGCTTCGTCTCCGTGACTTACGGTGCGGATGGCTCGACGCGTAACCGCACGCATCAACTCGTGCGGCGCATCCAGCGCGAAACACGCCTGACCGGCGCGCCGCACCTCACCTGTGTCGGCGCTTCAAGGGAAGAGGTCTTGGGGATCGCGCGCACGTACTGGGAGGAGGGCGTGCGGCATCTCGTCGCGTTGCGCGGCGATCCGCCCCAGGGAGCCGGGCGCTACGTGCCGCGTGCGGACGGATTTGCCTTTGCCGCCGATCTCATCGGCGCACTCGTCAAGGTCGCGCCGTTCGATATCTCGGTCGCGGCGTACCCCGAGGTGCATCCCGAGGCCCGATCCGCAGCGGCGGACCTCGACAACCTCAAACGCAAGATCGACGCCGGGGCCACGCGCGCCATCACTCAGTTCTTCTTCGAAACGGCCGTGTTTCTGCGCTTTCGCGAGCGCTGCGCGGCCGCGGGTCTCACCTGCCCCATCGTCCCCGGGATCCTCCCGATCACGCGCTTTCCGCAGGTGCTGCGCTTCGCACGCAGCTGCGGCGCGAGCATTCCGCCATGGCTGCAGGAGCGTTTTGCGGATCTCGAGGAGGATCACGAAACCCGCCGCATGCTCGCCGCGAGTGTCGCCATTGAGCAGGTGCAGGCGCTGCGCGCGGAGGGCGTGCGCGAGTTCCACTTCTACACGCTAAATCGCGCCGAACTCACCTACGCGATCTGCTACGCGCTCGGCCTGCGGCCGAAGGCAGCGAGCGGCGCTGCCTCGCACGCGAAGGTGCCCGCTTGAGCGCCTGCCGCCATGGTGTTGCGCACGCCCTCGGCGACTCCAAGGTGCGCGCCGACCGCGAATCCGAGCGCCGGCAGCGCCCCACATCAGGGGCGCCCGCCGCGCCCTTCGCCATCGAGCCACCCGATGAAACCGCACGCGCGACGCGCATCGAGCGGCTGAAGGAGCTCCTGCGCGAGCGCATCGTGCTCCTCGATGGCGCCATGGGCACGATGATCCAGCGGCACCGGCTCGATGAGGCGGGCTATCGCGGCGCGCGGCTGCGCGATCACGGCCGCGACCTCAAGGGCAACAATGACATCCTGACGCTGACGCGCCCCGAGATCATCACCGGCATCCACCGCGACTATCTCGCCGCCGGCGCCGACATCATCGAGACCAACACCTTCAATTCGAACGCGATCTCGCAGGCCGACTACGGCACTGTCGCACTCGTCCCCGAGCTCAACTATCGTGCCGCGCGACTCGCGCGCGCGGCGGCGGACGAGTTCGCCGAGCGCGCGGGCGCAGCGCGCTACGTCGCCGGCGCCATCGGCCCGACCAATCGCATGACGTCCATGTCCCCCGACGTCAACGATCCGGCCTTCCGCGCGGTGAGCTTCGATGAACTCCATGCTGCCTATCTCGAGGCGGCGCGCGCGCTCGTGCTCGGGGGCGTGGATCTGCTCCTTGTCGAAACGGTCATCGACACGCTGAACGCCAAGGCGGCGATCTACGCGGCGCTGACGCTCTCGGATGAGCTCGGCATCGAGCTGCCGCTCGCGGTCTCGGGCACCATCACCGATGCCTCGGGGCGCGTGCTCTCGGGGCAGACGACCGAGGCGTTCTGGAACTCGATCCGCCACGCCCGGCCGCTCTTCGTCGGTCTTAACTGCGCGCTCGGCGGGCGGCAGCTGCGCCCCTACATCGAAGAGCTCTCGGGGGTGGCCGACACCTTTGTCTGCGCCTACCCGAACGCGGGTCTTCCGAACGCCTTCGGCGAGTACGACGAGGGGCCGGCGGACACGGCCGAGATCCTGCGCGAGTACGCAGCCTCCGGGCTCGTCAACGTGGTCGGTGGCTGCTGCGGAACGACGCCCGAGCACATCCGGCTCCTGCACGATGGTGTTGTCGGCTGCGCGCCGCGGCGGCTCGCGACCCCCGCGGTCAAGTGCCGTCTCGCTGGCCTCGAGCCCCTCAACATCGATGAGACGAGCCTCTTCGTCAACGTCGGCGAGCGCACCAACGTCACCGGATCCGCCAAGTTCCGCAAGCTCATCGAAGCGGGCGACTACACGGCGGCGCTCGAGATCGCGCGTCAGCAGGTGGCGAATGGTGCGCAGATCATCGACATCAACATGGACGAGGGCATGCTCGACTCACAGGCCGCGATGGTGCGCTTCCTCAATCTCGTGGCCGCGGAGCCCGACATCGCCCGCGTGCCGATCATGCTCGACTCCTCGAAGTGGTCGGTGCTCGAGGCGGGACTCAAGTGCGTGCAGGGCAAGGCGATCGTAAATTCCATCAGCCTCAAGGAAGGCGAAGAGGTGTTCATCGACCACGCCCGCAAGCTGCGCCGCTATGGCGCGGCCGCGGTGGTCATGGCGTTCGATGAGAGCGGCCAGGCCGACACCATCGAGCGGCGGGTCGCGATCTGCGCGCGCGCCTACCGCATCCTCACCGAACGCGTCGGCTTGCCGGCGGAGGACATCATCTTCGATCCCAATATCTTCGCCGTCGCCACCGGAATCGAGGAGCACAACGCCTACGCGCTCGCCTTCATCGAGGCCACGCGGCGCATCAAGGCCGAACTGCCCCACGTGCTCGTGAGTGGCGGCGTCAGCAATGTGTCGTTTTCCTTCCGCGGCAACGAGCCGGTGCGCGAGGCGATGCACTCGGTGTTCCTCTATCACGCCATCGCCGCCGGCATGGACCTCGGCATCGTCAACGCCGGACAGCTCGCGATCTACGAGCAGATCGAACCCGAGCTGCGCGCGGCATGCGAGGACGTCATCCTCAATCGCCGCCCGGACGCCACCGAGCGGCTCCTCGAGATCGCCGCGCGCTTCAAGGGCGAGGGCGGGGCACGGCGCCAGGAGGATCTCGAGTGGCGCACGCTGCCGGTCGCCGCGCGGCTCGCACACGCCCTCGTGAAGGGCATCGACGACTACATCATCGAGGACACCGAGGCGGCGCGGCAGTCGTTCGCCCGCCCGCTCGAGGTGATCGAGGGGCCGCTCATGGACGGCATGAACGTCGTCGGTGATCTTTTCGGCAGCGGCAAGATGTTCCTGCCGCAGGTGGTGAAGAGCGCCCGCGTGATGAAGCGCGCGGTGGCGTACCTCGTCCCCTATATCGAGCAGAGCAAGGATGGCGCGGCGCAACGCTCGAACGGCCGCATCGTGGTGGCCACCGTCAAGGGCGATGTGCACGACATCGGCAAGAACATCGTCTCCGTGGTCCTCCAGTGCAACAACTACGAGGTCATCGACCTTGGGGTCATGGTGCCGTGCGAGAAGATTCTCGAGACCGCACGGCGCGAGCGCGCGGATCTGATCGGACTTTCCGGTCTCATCACACCCTCGCTCGATGAGATGGTGCACATCGCGCGCGAGATGCAGCGGCAGAGCTTCGAGCTCCCGCTCCTGATCGGCGGCGCCACCACCTCGCCGGCCCACACCGCGGTCAAGATCGCCCCCGAGTACGCCTCCGCGGTCGTGTACGTCAAGGACGCCTCACGCTCGGTGGGCGTCTGCCAGGCCCTCACCCAGCCCGCGCAGCGCGCGGCCTTTGTCGCGAAGGCGAACGAAGAGCACGCCCGCCGCCGCGAGCAGCATGCCGCGAAGAAAGTGAAGCTGCCCGAGCTATCCCTCGCCGCGGCGCGCGCTAATCGCCGCCCAATCGACTGGCTCGCGTATACACCGACTCCCCCGCGCGTGCCGGGCGTGCAGCGCTTCGAGGACTATCCGCTCGCGCAGCTCCTTGGCTATATCGACTGGATGCCCTTCTTCAACGCCTGGGAGTTCGCCGGGAAATTTCCCGCGATCCTCACCGATCCGGTGGTCGGGGAGGCCGCGAGCAACCTTTATGCGGACGCCCGTCGCATGCTCAAGCGCCTGATCGCCGAGCGCTGGCTCACGGCGCGCGCCGTGGTCGGCGTCTTTGCGGCGAATGCCCAGGGCGATGATGTCGAACTCTATGCGGGCGAGAGCCGCGACTCACTCCTGACGACGCTCAATTTCCTCAGACAGCAGAAGGGCAAGCCCGACGGCCAGCCGCACGAGTGTCTTGCGGATTACCTCGCGCCGCGCAGCAGTGGCGTGCCCGACTACTTCGGTGCATTCGCGGTGACCGCCGGCATCGGCATCGAAGAGCACCTCGCGCGCTTTGAGCGCGCGCACGACGACTACTCGGCGATCATGCTCAAGGCGCTCGCGGATCGTCTCGCCGAAGCCGCCGCCGAGCACTTCCATGAGCGCGTGCGGCGCGAGCTGTGGGGTTACGCAGCCGCCGAAGCGCTAACCAACGAGCAGCTGGTGCGCGAGGAATACCGCGGCATCCGCCCCGCTCCCGGCTACCCCGCCTGTCCCGATCACACCGAGAAAGGCAAGCTCTGGAAGCTGCTCGATGTCGAGCGCAACGCCGGCATCCACCTCACCGAGTCGTACGCCATGTACCCGACCGCGGCCGTGAGTGGCTGGTACATCGGCCATCCCGAGGCGCGCTACTTTGCCCTCGGCAAGATCGACCGTGAGCAGCTCATCGATTATGCGCGACGCAAGGGCGTGACCCCAGACGAAGCAGCGCGCTGGCTGTCACCGAACCTGAGCGGCGAGCTCTGAGGCTTCCGCCCTCGCGCGCACGCCCCTTCAGAGCAGTTCGATCCGGATTCTGCGGAACCAGACCTCGGTGCCCCGGTGCTGGAGCACGATGTGGCCCTCGGGGAGTTGCGCGAATTGCGGAAAGTCGCGGAAGCGGCTGCGGGCGATACGCTCCTTGACTTCCTCACTCGCAAGATCGCACCCGAGCACCTGCCGCTCATCGATCCAGAAGGCGATCGTGCTGCCATTCACTACCATGCGCGCGCCGTGATAGGTGTTGGCGATGTGCCGCTGGTCGTGCCAGGGCGCCATGAGCGCGTAGAGGGCTCCGCAGGAGGTGAGCGCGTCCGCACCGTCCGCGTGGTGCTCGTCATCGAGGAGCTGGAGCGCGGGACCCGTCTGCGTTGCCGGCCCGGTCTCCTCGCTCACGCGGAAGGCGACCGCGGTGCTGCCCGCGCGCGGCAGCCGCCAGTCGAAGGAGAGCGCGAAGTTGCCGAAACGCTCGCGCGTGATGAGATCGACGCGCGGGCCCTGGGCGATCGCGTGCAGCACGTTGCCGTCGGCGCTCCAGGAGGCTTGTGGAAATTGTCCCTGGGAGTAGCCGCGCCAATCGGCTGCGGTGAGTTCGCGCTCAGCCATGGAAGCGAGGGGGGCTCATGTGCGCATGCTACCGCAGGCTGATTGCGCTTGATATCGCCCGAAAGAGGGCGGGATGGGGAAGGAAGTATGCGCACGCTGAGCGTGCAGGCGCTCAGCGCGGTGCACGCCGCTCGTTCTCGAGTGCGCGCAGGTAGGCGGTTCCGCCGAGTTCCCGCATCTGCTCGAGAATTGCATCGCGCCGCTCGAGCACGTAGGCGGAGGGACGCTCGGCGTGCATTCGCAGGGGATTCGGCAGCACTGCGGCGAGCACCGCCGCCTCGTCCGAGTTCAGCCGCAGCGCGCTCTTGTGCCAGAAGCGCTGCGCGGCGGCCTCGACGCCGTAGATGCCGTGCCCGAACTGCGCGATGTTCAGATACACCTCGAGGATGCGTTCCTTGGGCCAGAGCGACTCGATCAGCACCGTGAAGTACGCCTCCAACCCCTTGCGCACGAAGCTGTGGCCGTTCCAGAGGAAGAGATTCTTCGCCACCTGCTGCGAAATGGTGCTCGCTCCCCTCAGGCGCTTGCCGCGCTCGCTCGCGCGCACCGCCTCGCGGATCGAATCGAAATCAAACCCGGCGTGGAACGGGAACTGCTGATCCTCGGAGGCGATCACGGCAATCGCCGCGTGCGGGGAAATCTGCTCGAGGCTCACCCAACGGTAATCGGTGAGGTAGTTGCGATCGTGGGCTGCCCAGGCCTCAAGCCGCGCCTCGACCATGAAGGCGCTGGTCGGCGGGGGGAGCCAGCGCAGGAACAGCACCGGGAGCCCGCTCACTAGCAAACAGAGGAGCACCCCGAGGCCGAACCACGCGAGCAACCGCCGCTTGAGCGCGCCGCGCTGCCCACGCGGACCGCTCGGCACGGCCCCGCGCACGAGGCGCGTCATATAAGGAGCGCTATGCCGGCTGTGCGCGGCGTGCCGAGACAATCACGACGTCCTCGAGGGGGGCGTCCTGGTGGCCCTTGCGAGTACCGGTGCGTACGCGCGCGATCTTGTCGATGACGTCCATGCCCTCTTTCACGCGCCCGAAGACCGCATAGCCGTAGTCGCGTGCGCTGTGATCGAGGAACGCGTTGTCGGCGAGATTCACGAAGAACTGCGAGGTCGCGCTGTTGACGTCGCTGGTGCGCGCCATGGAGAGGCTGCCGCGCGTGTTCTTGAGGCCGTTTTTTGCCTCATTGCTGATCGGTGCGCGGGTCTTCTTGGAGCTGAAGTCCTTGGTAAGGCCGCCCCCCTGAATGACAAAGCCCGGCACGATGCGATGGAAGAGCGTGCCGTCGAAATGCCCCTCGTCGACGTAGCGCAGGAAGTTCTCGACCGTGACCGGCGCCTCCTTGGGGAAGAGCTCGACCGTAAAGGGACCGTGACTCGTTTCAAAGATGACCATGTTGTCCTTCCGTCACGCGCTCGTGACCGCCAAGGTCGCGGTGCGAGCGTACGTGACGAAAGCCGGCGAGGACAAGCGCTTGGCGCACCTGCGCACCTTGCTCCGCGCCATGCTCGAGAAGAAGCCAGCCGCCGCGCCCGAGGTGGCGTGGGGCGCCGCGCACGAGCAAGTCCAGTGAGGAGAAGGCATCGCCCGCGGGGCTTAAGGCGCGGCGCGGTTCGTGAGCGAGCTCCCCCGCCTTGAGGAGCGGGTCGCGCCGATCGACGTAGGGTGGATTGCTCACGAGCAGATCAAAGCGTGCCCCCTTGAGTGCGCGGAACCAATCGCCACGCCGAAATCGCACCCCCGTGAGCTTGAGCGCGCGCGCGTTGGCGCGGGCGACTTCGAGCGCGCGCGCTGAGCGGTCGGTAGCGAGCACCTGCCAGGCGGGACGCTCGCTCGCGAGCGCGAGCGCGACGGCTCCCGAGCCTGTGCCGAGATCGGCAATGCGTGCCGCGGCGGGCGTGCGCAAGGCGAGTGCGCGCTCGACGAGAAGCTCGGTCTCCGGGCGTGGGATGAGTACCGCCGGGGTTACCCCGAGCGCGAGCGACCAGAACTCCTTGCGCCCGGTCAGGTACGCGATTGGCACGCCGCGGGCGCGCCGCGCCATGAGCGCTCGGTAGCGGCGGCGCGCCTGAGCCTGCACCCCAGACTCGGGATGCGATTTGAGTCTCGTCCTCGGCACTTTGAGGACGTGAGCGAGCAGCAGCTGCGCCTCAAGATCGGCACTGGCGCGGTCTGCGGCGCCGCGCAAGCGCCCGACACCTTCCGCGAGCAGAGCTGACACGGTTATTTTCGGCCGCATACGCTAACTTTGCCCGCGCCCGGTAAAATGTGCGCATGGCAGACATACTCTACCCGCCCTCGCGGCCACAGTCCGTCGGGGAGATCCTCGATTCGGCTTTCCGGCTCTTCCGCAGCACGCTCGGGAAATGCCTCGGATACGCAGCGCTTGCGTTGCTCGCGGGTCAGCTGCCGAACCTCTACAGCATCGCGACCGGCCGCCCGCTCTTTACCCCCGGCCAGACGCTCTCGAATCCGGGGTTGCTGAGCGTGCTCTATATCGTCGGGAGCATCTTCTCCGTCGTGTTCTCGAGCGCGATTCTGCTGCGCCAGTACCGCATCGCAACGGGCCTCGCGCCCGATGCGGGGGTGGAGTTGCGCACCTCGTTGCGGCGCATTCCGGCAATCCTCCTCCTTTCTATCCTGTTCGTGCTCGCCATCGGGGTCTGCTTCGTGCCGCTCGCACTGGTTCGGGGCACATCCACACTCGTCGTGATGTTCCTGGTCCTCCTCATCCCCGCGAGCATCGTGCTGCTTGCCCTCTCCTCTGCCTATACGCTCTTGTTGGTGGCCGGGGAGAGTGCGGTCGGGAGCATGGTGCATAGCGCGCGCCTCACCTGGGGCAACTGGGGACGCCTCACGCTCATCTACACGGTCGCCGTGGTGCTCATCTTTGCCTTTTATGTGGTGTTCGGCATTCTCGCCGGGGTGCTGTCGGTGCTTCTCGGGCACGCGGATATTGTCGTCATGACCGCCGCAACTGCCGTGGTCGTGCTTGTTCTCGGCTCGATCATTACCCCCTTCTACACAGCGCTCTCGATCTCCGTGCTCGGTGATCTGCTCGTGCGCAAGGAAGGCACCGATCTCGCGGAGCGCATTTCGGCGGCGGCTAACCGCTAGTTCATGAGGGGCTTGCTTCTCGTGCTGCTCCTCGCCACGACCGCAGCGGCGGGAGCCGCCGAGCGACGCGACGCGCTCGGCGCCATCGACACCTGCCTCGCGCAGCTCGAACGCGGTCTCGATGTCGGCTACCGGCGCATCAGCGCGCGCTGCCCCGATCTCGCAACCACCCTCAGCGCAAGTCCCTGGGCAGCGTCACTTCCCCGCAACTGGAATAAACCTGACAACCGACTCTCGGCCGCGGGGCTCGAGGAGCTGCGCACGCTGATTGCACGCGAGTCGGCGCGCTCCGCTCCCGCCCCGGAACTGCATGTCACGCGTGTGGCGGGGGTACTGGCAGCGCTCTCGGCGCCGCAACAGGAGCGCCGGGGCTGGTGGACGCGCTTCAAGGACTGGCTGCGTGAGTTGCTCGCGCGACGCCCGGAACAGACCGAGGCGGGGTGGCTGCGGCAGTGGCTCGGGGAGCTCAAGCTCTCGGATGCCCTCATCGACGCGGTGAGCCTGGGTGCGCTCGCGCTCGTTATGCTGCTCGCGGGCGCCATCATCGTGAACGAACTGCGCATTGCGGGCCTGCTCAAGGCCCGGCACGGCGCCCGCCCGGAGTCCGCCCAGGCGGCCTCGTCCGAGGAGGCTCTCACGCTTCGCGACATCGACCGGGCGGCCCCGTCCCAACGGCCGCGCCTGCTGCTTGAGCTGATTGCCGCGCGGCTCGGCAGGCAGGAGCGACTGCCGCCCGCGCGCTCGCTCACGGTGCACGAGCTCACCCGCGCCGCCCGCCTGCCGCAGGAAACCGACCGCGCGCGTCTCCATGAGCTTGCCGCCGCGAGCGAATCGGTGCGTTTTGCAGCGTGCGAGGTCGCACCCGAGGCGCTCGCGAGCGCGCTCGCGCGCGGGCGCGAGCTTCTCGCCTCGCTCGATGCCCCGCCGGCCCGAGTCCAGGGCGCCGCCTAGCGTGCGCGAGCGACTCATCACGTTCGTATGCGCGCTCGGCGCGCTGCTTCTTTTCATCACGCTCTTCGTCCACGGTGCTGGCGGGGAGGCGCAGCCGGTCATCCTCCCCACGACGATCGAGGCGCGTGGGGACGGTCTTGCAGGGGCGAAGCAATGGCTCGAGGGCGAAGGCATCCGTACGCTCTCGCTGCGCGAGCGCTTCGACACCCTGGCAAAGCGCGGTGATCTCCCGGCCAGCGGGAATCTCCTCGTCGTCACCCTGCCCACGGCCACCGCCTACCGCGAAGCCGAATCGGACGCGCTCGCGCGCTGGATTCGCGCCGGCAACACGCTGCTCGTGCTGGCTGCGCTTGCGGACCGTCCGAGCTGGGGCCGGGCCGGATTTGCTTCGGGCGACCTGCACGTGCTGAGTGGCCTGGATTTTGCGCCGCTCTCGAGCGACGCGCCGAAGCGCGGCTCAATGGCAACGCCGCCCGAGGAGGGCGCCGCGCGAACCCCTGCTCCCGCACCTTCAAGCAGCGCTCGGACCCGAGAGAGTCGCAGCGATGCGCTCGGGCGGGTGATCGAAGCGTCGCAGCGGCTCTCCGAGCCGCGCTCGAGCACGCTGCTTCCCAATCGGCCTGACCCCCTGCTGCGCGGCGTGCAGTCTGTCATCGCCTGGTCGGATTTCCCGCCGCCGGGCTGGACATGGAACATGTCGCTCCCGCGGGATGGCTTTGCGCTTGCCCTCGCGCACGCGCGCGAGACGGGCGAGGAGGTGCTCTGGATCAGACCCCGCGGCGAAGGCAACATCATCGTGTGTGGCTTCGGATCCATCTTCAGCAACCGCGCACTCGGCCGCGCCGACAATGCGCAGTTGCTCGCGAATATCGTCGGTGCGAGCTTGGGTGGGGGCGGCGCCGTGCTCTTCGATGATGAACATCAGGGACTTGCCGCGGCTTACGATCCGGGCAAGTTCTACAAGGACTCCCGTCTTTACGCGACGCTCGGCGTGCTCGCGGCCGTTTGGTTCATCTGGGTGCTCGGCAGCACGCGGTTGCGACTCCCGCTGCTGCGCGTCGCGGCGCCGCGCGAGGCGGAGCTCGTGCAGTCGACGGGGACCTTTCTGGCGCGGGTACTGTCCCCGCCGGCCGCAGCGCGCCGCATGTACGAACACTTCTTCCGGCGCCTGCGCGCGCGCGTCGGGCGCGCCGCGGCCGACGACACGCCGCGCTGGGAATGGCTCGCGCACCATCCGCGTCTCGCGCGCGCCGATCTCGAGCAGCTGCGCGAGTGGTACGCGCATTGTCACTCCGAGGGGCGTGTACCGCTCGTAGCGCTGCACAACCTCATGGCGCGCATCGAGAGGCAGCTCGCCGCATGAGCTCCTCGATCAGAGAGCTTCAGGAGCGCCTCTCGAGCGAACTCGGGCGGGTGGTGCTCGGCGCGCAAGCGCCGGTGCGCGCCCTCGTCATCGCCCTCATCGCCCGCGGCCACGTGCTCGTGCAGGGCGTGCCGGGCCTCGGCAAGACGCTGCTCGCCAAGGCGCTCGCGCGTGCGCTCGGGGGCGAGTTCAAGCGCATACAGGGCACGGCCGATCTGATGCCGAGCGACATCATCGGCGTGCACGTCTTCGATGAGGCAAAGGGGGCGTTCATCTTCCGCCCCGGACCGCTCTTCGCCGATGTGATCCTGGTGGATGAAATCAACCGCGCGGGACCGAAGACCCAGTCCGCGCTGCTCGAAGCCATGGAGGAGCGGCAGGTGAGCGTCGAGCGTTCCGTGTGGCAGCTCGCGGCCGACTTCCTCGTGATCGCCACGCAGAACCCGCACGAGTTCGAGGGTACGTATCCGCTGCCCGAGTCGCAGCTCGATCGCTTCATGCTGCGCATCGACATGGACTACCCATCGCGCGAGGTCGAAGCCGCGATCCTCGCCCGCTATGGAGGCCTGCTCATCGCCGCGCAAAGCGTGCTCGATGAGGTTGGGCAGATCGAGCGCCCGCTGCTCGCTGCCGCACGGGCTGAAACCGAGGGCATCCACGTGGCCGATGCCCTCAGTACGTACGTGCTCGATCTCGCGCAGGCCTCGCGCGAGCATCCGCGGCTCACGCTCGGGCTTTCGACGCGCGGCGCGCTCGCCCTGCTTAAGGCGGCCCGCATCAATGCGGGGCTGCGCGGGGCGGAGTTCGTAACGCCCGACGACGTCAAGGAGGCGGCAACAGCGGTCATGGCGCATCGCCTCGTACTCACCCCTGAAGCCACGCTCGAAGGGGTGAGCGACACCGAGGTCGTGCAGAGTCTTCTCTCGCAAACGCCCGTGCCGCGCTGACCGATCCGCAGCGCTCATGCATCTTGCGCGCCGTGCCTACCTCCTCGTGCTGCTCGCGGCGGTGATGGCGATCGCCGGGATCTGGTCGAGTGGGGAGAGCGTTGCCGGACTTTGGCACGTCCCGGCGGGGTTGCTGCTCCTTGGGCTGGCGTTCGAGGCCTGGTTCATGCGGCGCGCGCCGCTCTCGGTGGCGCTCGAGACCGCACCGCGCGCGTTCCTTGGGCGGTCGCAGCCCGCGGCCTTCGTGTTCACGAACCAGGCGGCGCGCGCGCTCTCGATCGCCTACGCACCGGCGACACCCGAGGGATTCGAGCCGTTCACGGAAGTGCGCGAGGTGCGCGCCCCGGCGCGGGGCAGCGCACCCGATCGGCTGACACTCTGGCCCGTGCGCCTTGGACCACAGCACTGGCCGGCGCTGCCCGCGCGGATTCGCGGGCCGCTCGAACTCGCCTGGTGGAACTCGAGCCTTGTGCCCGCCGCGCAAGTCGTGGTGGCCCCCGATGCGCTGCGCGCCGCCGCGCGCACCCAGGGCCTGCCCGGTGGCGCCCGGCCGCGCCGCGCGGTGGGCGCAGGCGCGGAACTGCACCAGCTGCGCGCCTATCTCCCCGGCGATCCGCTCGCGCGCATCGACTGGAAGGCGACGGCGCGCGCTGGCACGCTGATCACCCGTGATTTCAGCGAGGATCAACACCTCGACATCCTGGTCGCGATCGACGCCGGCCGCTTCAGCCGCATCCGTGCCGGTCGCCTCGACCGCCTCGGCTGCTACGCCAACCTCGCGGCCCGCTTTGCGGAGCTCGTCACGCATCACGATGATCGCATCGGACTTGTCGTCTATGCCGATCGCGTGCTCGCGAGCTGCGCTCCCGCGCGTGGATTGGCTGGGGTGAGGAGGCTGCGCTCGGCGCTCGAGCAGTTGTCGGTGCAGGCCGCGGAATCCGATCCGACGGCTGCCGCGGTCAGTATCCGCGCGCTCCTCAAGCATCGCGCGCTCATCGTGCTCCTCACCGATCTCGATGACGCCAACCTCGCCGACCAGCTCGCGCGCGCCGTGCGGCTGCTCGCGCCTCCGCACCTCGTGGTGGTCGCGGGCGTCCATAGCGGGGAGATCGGAGCGCTCGCCGAGCGCGAGGCACAATCCTGGCGCGATCCGTGGATCGCGCTCGCCGCCGAGGAACATGAGCTGCGCGCCCAGGGCCAGCGCACCTTCCTGCAGCGGCTCGGGGCACCGGTCGTCGCCGCTCCCGCGGAGCGACTCGAGCAGGCGGTGTTCGCCGAGTACGAAGCGCTGCGCCGCTCACGGCGCGTGTAGCCGCTCAGGCAACCCGCCGCGCCCGGGGCCGCCCAAAGAGCCAACCCGAGAGCAATGCGACCATGAAGAGCCAGTAGCCGACGCCGAGCGCGACGCGGCTCCAGAACGGGAAACGCGGATCGGGCGAGACGTAACCTTCCAAAAGCCCCGCGCCGACGAGGAGCAACGCGCAGGCGATGAGCAGCTTCCCCG
>Ga0187766_10000998_pt1 | contig 16358 bp, 19 predicted proteins | sample 0216_QUI02_MP05__4_FD_132971 | JGI IMG/M metagenome (GOLD analysis project Ga0187766, IMG submission 132971) | Tropical peat soil microbial communities from peatlands in Department of Meta, Colombia - 0216_QUI02_MP05_20_MG | ecosystem: Environmental > Terrestrial > Soil > Wetlands > Peat ... | reverse complement strand
CGGGGTCCTCCGGGAGCTACAAGCGCTCCTGGCCTGCTGGCTGGGCACCTGCCCCCTCTGCCGTAGAGAGCTGCCGCCCGATCACCCACTCAGAGCCCCGCCAAACTAACGGAGCACTACTAGTGGGCATACCGGAGATGGCCGACGACCGTGGGGCGGAGGACGGCCTGCGCCAGGCGCTCAGAGAGCCGCCGCTGCAACTGTGCTCCACCGCGACGCCCAGCCGATCGGCTTCGTCCGCTCCCCGCGCACCGAGCCGATCGACGACGACTGGGGAGGTGTCGTCTCGCGCGTCGCGCTCGACAGCGAGCGGTTCACCGACGACTCGCTGCGAGGACTCGAGCAGTTCTCGCACATCGAGATCGTCTACGTGTTTCACCGCGTCGACCAGCGATCGCTCATCACCTGGCGATAACTCCATCCCTGGTGCTCGCGCTGAACGACCGGCTCGATCGCGTGGTAGTGCGCCAACAGCCGCCTCGCCTCCGCCGCTCCGAACAGCCGAGCAAGCGTTCGATGCCCGTTGGGTTCGGTCAGTGGCGTTGACGCCGGGCCGCGACAGACGCCGCCTCGCCGTCAGGAACGCTGCGGTGTAGTGGGCGAGCGCGCGGCGGGCTTGTGGCTCTTTGCCAGAGGACGATGCACATGGTCAGCTCAGTGGCGGCCTGCGGGGTCGGGGACGGTGAGCGCGCCGGCGTAGTACGTCGTCGCCGTCGTGCATCGCCGTGAACGGGTACTCCGCGACCGCGCGCGACCCGAGGTGGATCGTGGCCCGCTCGCGGTCGCGGAGCTCGAGATGACCGGCGATGAAGTCGGCGTGGAGGTGCGTCGGGAACACGTGCGCGATCCGGCACCCCAACCGCCTCGCGTCCTCGAGGTATTGCTCGACGTCGCGCTGCGGGTCCACCACTGCCGCCTCTCCCGCTTGCTCGTCGGCGATCAGGTAGGAGGCATGCGCCAGGCAGCCCAAGTAGTACTGCTTGAGAATCATCGCCGGCTGCTCGGTTCAGGACGCGACTGGTTCGCGCTCCCGCGGCTGCGGCACGATCCGGATGTACGGCCGCGGGGCCTCCCACTCGCCGAACAGCTCCCGCGCCTCGTCGTTCGACACCGACCCGGCGATGATCACGTCCTCGCCCTGGCGCCAGTTCACCGGCGTTGACACCTTGTGGGTGGCCGTCAGCTGGAGCGAATCGATGACCCTCAGGACCTCGTCGAAGTTGCGGCCGGTGCTCATCGGATAGACCAGGATCAGCTTGACCTTCTTGTCCGGGCCGATCGCGAACACGTTCCGCACCGTCTGGTTGTCGGCGGCGGTGCGCGCGAGCGGATCACCCGAGACGTTCTCGGAAAGCATTCCGTACAGCTTCGAGACACGGTAATCGTGGTCGCCGATCACCGCGTAGTTCGGCGCGTGGCCTTGCGTCTCCTCGATGTCGCGCGCACAGTCGGCGTGGCGGTCCACCGGATCGACGGACAGGCCCATGATCTTCACGCCGCGCCGGTCGAACTCGGGCTTGATCTTGGCCATGTAGCCGAGCTCGGTCGTGCACACGGGGGTGAAGTCCTTGGGGTGTGAGAACCGCACCGCCCACGCATCACCGATCCAGTCGTGAAACCGGATTGATCCCTCCGTGGTGTTGGCCTCGAAGTCGGGCGCGGTATCGCCAAGCTTTAGATCAGTCCGCATCTCCCGCTCGGTGCTCGCCGAGCGGCTGCGCAAACTCGAGCGCAGCCAGATCATTGAGCGCCAGACGGGCCCCACCGGCCGGACGATCCGCTACCAGCTAACCCCCGCCGGGCGCGACCTGCAACCGGTGCTCGACGCCGTTGGCCAGTGGGCCGCGACGTGGGCGTTCACCGACCCCCGCTCAGAGGAGCTCGACGCCGACCTGCTGATGGTGTGGATTGCCCGGCACGTCGACCACGCCCAGCTGCCGGCGGAACGGACCGTGGTCCAGTTCGACCTCCGCGACCCCACCAAGCGCTACTGGCTCGTGCTCGAACCCGCTGAGGTGTCGGTGTGCCTGCAACACCCCGGCTTCGACCCCCACCTTACGCTCAGCGCCGACACCGCCACGATGTACCACGTCTACCTCGGGCAGACCGAGCTCTCAGCCGGGCTCCGCGCTCGTACGGTCAAGATCACCGGCTCCGAGCCGCTCCGCCGGGCGCTCACGCGCTGGTTTACCTGGAGCAGCTTCGCCCCCGCCAGCCGAACCGCCGACAAACGCCGCCAAGCGGCGGTCCGGCTCCACGCCCACGCTGCGAGCCGCCCCCAGCGAGCGTCTCCAGCGACCACGCCAACGCAAGCTGAGCCCAGGAGCCGCCTGTCGCTCCCCGCGACGGCCGCGCTAGCAAACCGCGACCCACGAGTCTCGCCCCGTGGCTCAAACCTGGCTTAATCTCGCCTTGCGCCGACGGCAGTCGGGAATCTGGCGGCCCGCCTGCACACGCCCGATTCGCGCGGATGCGTTAGCCCGCAGGCAACGCCCGGCCCGTTCAACGCTATGAGACGCTCGCTCCTGAGCAATCCGGGCAGCCGAGCCGACCTCGGCGCTGAGACTTGCGCTCAGCCAGGGATTCCGGGAGGCCGGCCGACGCAGGTCAAGTGGCGCCTTGTTGCGTGTGGGCGAGACAACGAGCACAGCGGTGAGGGAAGCTCTGCGGCGCCTTCACAAGCTCGCAGTCACCGTTGTCCGGGTGCCTCCCCTCTCCGGCCCGCACTTCTCCGATGTCGACCGTTCCGCCTGAGCCGTCCGTGCGGCTGAATGTGATCGCGTCGAGGGGTCGCGCCGGCCGCTCAAAGCAAGTCAACCGCAGCTCTAGCAAGCTTTACGCAAGATACATGAGGATTTCGCGGATCCGTCCTGTGGGCTGCGGAGGAGCTGACGTTGACCTCGCAAGCCGCGCCTGCCTATGGTTACGTGCTGGCCATCGGGAAGAGAGGTGACGAGTGATCGCGGATCTGCACTGCCATTACCCAATGCACCTGCTCCCGAGCGACCACCATCCGAGCGACTTGGCGCACGGCTGGCTGCAGCAGCTCAAAGCTGACTTTGACGCCGACGCCACTGCGATCGCCTCGCACCTGTTCAACGACCCGCCCTCGGGTAAGTGGCGCGTGGACCTCGACGGACTCGTGCACGGAGGCGCTCAGATCGTCTGCTCAGTTCTGTACTGGCCAGCCGGCGAGTTTCGGCTCGCCTCTCGGCCCGCAAGCGGCTCGTTTAGCGACCTTCAGAGCCTGCTGAGCTTCGTCGAGGACGAGCTCCACAAGCTTGACCCGAGCGGTGAGCGCCACGTGCTCGTAAAGCAGGCCTCCGATCTGCACGACGACTCCCGCGTCGCGTTCATTCACTGCGTCGAAGGCGGCTTCCACCTCGGGCCGGATGAGCACGAGATCGACGCGAACGTCAAATGGTTGGCCGACCACGGCGTGATCTACATCACGCTCGCGCACCTCTTCTACTTCGGTGTCGCCACCAACGCGCCCGCTATCCCACCGCTAACCGACGGCGAATACGCGCGTCTCTTCCCGCAGCCAGCCGGCGTCGGCCTGACCAACCTCGGCACAGCAGCCGTCCGCTCGATGTATCGCCACAAGGTGCTCGTCGACATCAGCCACATGAGCCAGGAAGCGATCGATCAAACCTTGGCGCTGATCGAGCAGCTCGATCAGGAGACGGGCGCAGAAGCGCAGGATTACCCGGTGCTAGCGACGCACGTGGGGATGCGCTCCGCCAACCCTGACACCCAGCTCTACAACCTTACGCCCCAGACCGCCAAGCGTGTCCAGGCACGCGGCGGCCTGATCGGCTTGATCCTCGCCCAACATCAGCTCGGTGCGACGTCGACCGCCGCAGACTCTAGGGCAACGCTTCACCGCCACATCGAAGCAATCAGCGACCTCGGCGACGGACTCCAGCACTGCGCGCTCGGCACCGACCTGGACGGCTTCATCAAGCCTACCCTCAGCGGGATCGACCAGGCCTCGGACCTGACAACGCTCGCGCGATGGATCCAAGAAGACTTTCCCGCCGACGCAGAGCGAATCCTTTACGGGAACGCGCGAGGCGTGCTACAGAAGGTTCTCGACTCGCGAGGCGATGTTCGCAGCACTGCGTGATGCCGTTGACGCGGGCGATCCCACGCGGCTCCCTCGACTAACCAGAAGACGTGCTCACCTGTGCGGTCCCGCCGCAGGCATGTTTGCTTCAGGGCGTGGAGCAGCCATGGTTCATCGCGCCCACGACGGCTGCCGTACCCAGCAAGCGCGGCTCTGTCGGCGATCGCATTGGTCCCCGATCCGCCGGGCGTCCTGTGACCGCCCTTGGCGACGACAGGCTGACGGGATACGCTGTTGACTGCTGACTCGCCCTCGGCCGGGTGGAGGGCCATTACCGGGTCCGAACCCAGCCAGCGGAGGGACGTGCGTCATGATCGGCGCGGTATTGGTCCAAGCCGCGCCGGCGGCGGCGCTGCGCACGCCGCCGGGCTCAGCGTGTGCCGTGAGACGGCACGCGGCGTCGCGCAACTCACCGCCGAACCATGCAGGCTTGGCGCCGCGCGTCTGACCAGCTTCAGCAGCACGGCCGGTAAGTGTGCCGTCCTGCATTCATCGTCTCCGAGCATCTCCTCGATGGAGCCAAGCGCCGCGCTGCGCGAGGGGAACCGCGCCACGCCGGACGTGCGCGCCGGGATTGCATTCGCCTGCGCATCCGCAACAGCGGGCTGGCGCTACGGCGACCAAAGCGCAACTTCCGCGACGACGCCGTGCCAGCTCCCGACGAGCAAGGCCGACGCTCCCAGCGTCATCCGGCGTCTTATGCCCTTTCCCGGCGAGTGCTTCAGCCATCGCAAGGATGGATGGTTTGCTGCGGGGCCAGGCGAGGGCAACCCGGCCAGGAACCCCGAGGGGCGGCCGCTGTGATGCCTCAAAAAGGCCGTAGCCGATGGGCCTGTGAAGCGTGAGCGGTTGGGGCAGTGGGATGCACGCGCCGCACGGCGTTGCCGACATCCGAGTCGCTCCGGGTGTTCTTTGACTTCACAGCCCCACGGCGGCGGCGCTGCTGCACCCGCGCCGCGATGCGGGCTCGGCGTACGGCTCGTGTTGGCGCGCGGTCAGGGCGCCACGGTTGCCGTCGCCAGCGCCAGCGCCTGCTTGTCGACTTTCCCGATCGGGAGCAGCGGTAGTTCGTCGCGGACGACGATTCGCTTTGGAACCTTGTAGTTCGCGAGCCGCTCGCGGCACCAGCGCTGCAAGTCTGTGGTGTTCGGCGCCACGCGGTCGCGTGCGGTCACGAACGCGTGGCCGACCTCGTTGTAGACCGGGTCGCTGACCGGGATCACGGTGGCGATGCCGACGAGCGGATGTGACTCGAGCACGAGCTCGATCTCGCGCGGGTACACGTTGTAGCCGCCGGACTTGAACATGTCCTTGATCCGCCCGACGAGCGTGAGGTTGCCGTCGGGGCGGAGAACGCCGATGTCGCCGGTGCGGAGGAAGCCGTCGGTGGTGAACGCGTCGCGCGTCTGCGCGGGCTGATGGAGGTAGCCGCTCGTCAGGCACGGGTTGCGGACCTGGATCTCGCCCGGCACGCCCGCCTCGCCCTCGCGCCCGGCGTCGTCGACGATCCGTAGCTCCAGGCGCGGGTCCGGGCGGCCGACCGTCTCCGCGAGGGTCGCGTCGTCCGCGTCGTCGTCGCTGTAGGCGACCGCGACGCACGACTCGGTCAGTCCGTAGACGGTGGCCAGCTGCGCGCCGGTCGCCCGCAGACGCGCCACGAGCGCGCGCGACATCGGAGCTCCGCCCCAGCCGACCTGCCGCAGCGACGAGAGATGGGCGCGGTCGAACTCCGGCAGCGAGACCACAAGCTGGAACATCGTCGGGATCTGACCCCACCTGGTGATCCGCTGGGTCTGGAGCAGCTCGAGGACCTCCTGCGGGCTGAAGTGCTCCATGAAGTGGATCGAGCCGCCCGTCGCGAGCGTTTCGCCGACCTGGTCCATCAGCCCGCCGACGTGGTCGACGGGCAGGTTCGCGAGCGTCCGGGGGCCATCGTGGTAATGGCGCTGCGCCTGGAGCCAGCAGCCGACCGCCAGCGCCCGATGGCTGATCATCGCCCCCTTCGGGCTGCCGGTGGTGCCCGAGGTGTAGATCACGAGCGCGGTGCCGTCGGGCTCGACGGCGCCCGCGGTGCGATCGAGCTCAGCGGCCGCCGCGGCAGACGGCTCACCGAGCAGCTCGGCGAACGGGATCGCGTCCGGTAGCGGGCCGTCGATCGCGACGACATGCCCGACCGCGGGTGTGGCGGCGGCCACGGCGGCGATGTCCTCGCCGAACGCACGCGAGCCGTCCACGGCGAGGCTGACCAGCACGGTGGGCTCGCTGTCGCCGACGACCTGCATCAGCTCGGGGCGCCGATGGCTCGGGTTCAGCCCGACCCAAGTGGCGCCGATCCGCGACAGGGCCAGGAACACGGTCAGGAACTCGGGCCGCGGCGTGGTCAGCATCGCCACGCGCTGGCCAGGACGAACACCGAGCTCGAGCAGCGACGCGGCACAGGCGCGAACGTCGCGGGCCACCTGGCCGTACGTCCGCTCGCGTTCGCGCAGCTGGTCGAGCAGCCCGTCGGGGTGGATCGCAGTCCAGTGGTCGAGGTACTCGACCAGCCGCTCCAAGCGCGGCACCGGGACGCCCGTCATGGCGCGATGGCGCCGGGTGCGGGCACGGGCGCGTGGTAGGTGATCCAGTCGGCGACCATCGCCGGGCGCTGGGAGCCTTCGAGCTCGAGCGTGTTCTCGGTGACGACGCGCCAGGTGCCGTCGGCGCGCGCTTCGAGCGACCGCAGTCGCGCGCGGCAGCGCACCCGCTGCCCCGCCATCACGGGCGCCAGGAACCGGACCCGGTCGGTTCCGTAGTTGAGCCCGTAGAACCCTTCGGCCGGGCTCACACCATGTTTCTTGTGGAAGTGCACCAGCAACGACAGCAGCAGGAACCCCGACACCAGCTCCGGTCCGTAGGGGTCCTCGCCGCCCGGCTCAAACCCCAGGTCCTCCTTCGTCAGCAGCGTCGCGGCCTGAAACGCCAGCTCCTGCTCCAGCCGTACAACGATCCAGTCCGAGACGAACAGCTCCTCGCCGACGCGCTCCTTCAGCCCGCTAACGGGCATGCTCACCCGCCAACCCCCCCGACGTCGATGCGAAGTTGCGCTAACAGGTCCTCGCCCCCGAGCGAAAACAGATACCGCGACCACGCGCCGTGGGCGCACGGCAACGACGCGAACATGCCGGTGAGCACCAGCGAAGAGCGAACATGAACCATCGCGCTGGAAAGAAGTCGTGCGCCAACCCGCGGAAGTGCAACGGCGCGGATTATGGCCGACCGCCAGCCTACACACGATCAAGACCGACGGCGCCCGCCGCCACGCCTGACGCCCACACCTACCCTCGGCGCGGTCTCCCGTGTTCATGGGCTCTGGGCGCACGAATCCCTGCAAGGGTGCCCGATGGTCCGGACGCCCCTCCTCGATCGCGTTCTCGACCGTTTTCCAGCGCCCCGCTGGCACGTTCGTGAATTGGTAGAGGTCGCGGTGGAGTTGCTCAACGACCGATGGTTTGAACGGGATGTGCGCGGCGCTTGCATGGATCGTGTCAAGCACGGTCCGGTAGCCGGCGATCTCCTCCTCCGAGCGGTTAGCCGGCGTCGTCTTCTCGGCGACCAGCGCCTCGATCCGCTTACGCGGGGCAGTGATGTGCTCAATTGCGTTGGAAGTCGAGACTTGTGGCGCCGCGACAATCCGGGCCGGCATGGGTCCTCCCGTTGTGAGCGAACCGGTGTGCGCTCGTGCTGCGCTTCCCTGCGGACAGCGTTCCCGTGGGAGCGGCTGACGGCTGGGCTTGTCGGTTCCGACCCGCTTGGGCTTGGCTCCGCGTGCGCGGTATTACCTGCTAGTCTTACCAGCGTGAGGGTCACGCAGAAGGGACAGGTCACGATCCCCCTCGAGATCCGGAAGGCACTCGGGATCCAAGCCGGCAGCGAAGTTCAGTTCCAACTCGACGCGGATGGCGCCCGCTTGGTTGTCGGTCGGCAGCGCGCCGAGCGTGAGATCGCGCGCATGCGCGGAGCCGGCGACGTCGACCTCAGCACCGACGAGATTCTCGCACTGACGCGTCGGTGAGCTCTGCGGGCGGGACCGTCGTCGACAGCGGCGTGCTGCTGGACGTCTTCACCCAGGACAAGAAGTGGGGCGAGTGGTCCGAGGCGAACCTACTCGCGGCCGCGCTGCGTGGAGCGCTGGTGGTCGATGCGGTCGTGCTGGCCGAGATCGCGCCTCGCTTCTCCCGAATCGAGGCGCTTGAACAGGCGCTGCCGTCGATGGTCATGATCGAGCCGATCCCCATCACGGCCAGCTTCCTGGCTGGTCACGCACACGCGAACTACCGGCGGGCAGGCGGCGCTCGCCAGGCGATCCTGCCGGACTTCCTGATCGGCGCGCACGCAGCCGTCACCGGCCGCCCGCTTCTCACCCGCGATCCGCAACGGGTAGCCGCTTACATCCCGGGGACGAAACTCATCGCCCCTTGACCATCCAAGCATCGCGGACTGCAGCAATCACCGTGGGCGGTGTTGACGACGGCTACGTCGAGCATCAGCATCGTCATCGCGGCAAGCACCACGACGAGCGTCCAACGCTTCGTGGTTGAGCGAGAGAGGTGTAGGCGTTCATCATGCCGACGACGGTGGGTGCGCTCACGAGGCGTGCGGCCGAACTGACAGCACTTCGCATCAGCCCGACGTTGCGGGAGTCGGCCGAGGCCAGGGCCGCGACGCCGTCGCGCCGGGCGACCGCCGGCGGCGCTCCCTCGAGCCAAGCAGTAGCGACCGCCGGGGCGACTGGGCACCGGCTGGCACAACTGCTCGCCCGTTCAGGGCGCGGGTTCCTCGCCTTTCCGGAGGCTGCGAAGGACAGCGGCGCGCTCCACAGTGACGCCGTTGGCGCGTTGTTCGGCTGCCTCTTGGGGAGTCAATCCTGCGCCGATCCAGTCGGCGACCTCCTCGAATGGAATGCCTGCTTGCCACCACGCCCTGGCGGTCTGCATCGCGGTCGCCCCGTTTGACTGTTGGCGTTCGGCTTCGACCGGCGTGAGGCCGAGTTCCTTCCAGGCCAGGGCTTCGCTCGCCTCGATTCCGTGAACCGCCCAGGCGACCGCTTCATCGTCGAACCACTGCCGCGCCATGTAGGAGTGCATGACTCGCGGATCGCGACGTCCCACGGTCTGCATGAACCGGTGGGGAGCAGCGCCCCCGGCGTGACCGATGCCGCCAAATGCGACGCTCCGCGCCGGGCTCGCGGATGGCGGCCGGTGCATGGAGGATGGTGGCGCCGCGTGGAGGCGATGCTTGCGGCCGTAGGCCTGCACCGGAGTGCGGCCGGCGCGCTTGTGCTTGCGCGCCTCGGCTACGTCGAACCCGAGTTCGGTCCAGGCGACCGCCTCTTGGGCGTCGATCTTGGCGTACACCCATTCACGCACGGTGTCGGGAGCGACACCGGCGATCTTCCAGCGCACCGCGTCGATCGGCTCGGACACTTCGGCGCGCCTCCAGCGGAGGGCATCACCCAGGCGGATCCGGTGCCTGGACCAGAGCAAGCCATCCTGCTCCGATATTCCGAGGATCTTCCACGCCTCGGGATCAAACGTGGTCCGGTCGTCCGGTTCGGGCTGCTCGAACGTCGTCTCGGTCATGGTCCGATCCCCGTCGCGTCGCCAACCAACACTGTCTCGGCCCAGTCTGGCGTGTTCCCACCGCGATCCATCAAACCGACGACCACACGAATGCCCGGCGGTGGGGCAGAGCGCCACGGCGTGAAGCCGTCAGTGAGCACGATGATCAGGTCGGGGCGCGGCCGCAGCGCCGCGGCGGCATCGAGACCAGCCCCCATGTCGGTGCCGCCGCCGCCCTCAAGCCGGATCGCTCTCAGATCGCGAACCGGCTGCACCTCATACGCCTGGGCGTCACACGCGATCACCCGGAGGTGTCGCCTCGCCACACCGAGGCTGCGCAGCACCCCGGTCACCTCGCCGAGCGCCTGGCCGAGCATCGAGTCACTCATGCTCCCCGAGGTATCGATCACGAGCGCCACCTGCGGCAGCGGCTGCCGCAGGCTCGGAAGGACGACATCCGGGACCGCGCTCGCCCGGCGAGATGGCCGGCGGTAGGTGAAGTCAACCCGTCCTGTGATATCCGCCGCGCCACGCCGTACGTGCGCGGCGAGCTGCCGGCGCCAATCGACGCTGGGCTGGAGAACCTCATCAGCCCACCTCTGCCACCCGGCCGGTGTGTCGCCCCGCTGGCGGACGTGATCGCGAATCCGCCGCGCGGTATCCCGCGCGACGAGGCGCGCGCCGACCGCGCTCAGACTGGGCTTGTCGCAGTTCCAGCAGCGATCCTGGCCATCGCAGCCACTGCCGCAATCGTGCTCGCCGGGACGCGCGGCGCCGGCCGCGCCGCGCTCCCGCTGCGCGGCCTCTCCCTCGTCCCCTCGGAGGCCCGGCAAACTGGGGACATCCGACCTGGCCTCGGTCGCTTCGGAGTTCAGCGCATCCCAGTACTGCTCGGCAGTCCATCCCTCCGGCAGCCCGAGCCGAGCCGGATGTACCGCGCCCTTCGGAAGCTCCAGCTTCGCGGTGTGCAAGTCGTCGTTGATCTCCGCATCGCCGGCACTATTCCAACGTCTTTGCTCAGCGGTCCGCGCGCCGAGGCGAGCGGCGCCCGCCTCTCCCGCAGGTCGCGGTCCGGGGTAGCGCGCCGCGTGCTCGCGCAGCAGATGGCTCACCTGATGCAAGAGCCAGAAGCCGACCTCCCCAACCTCGACGCGATCGAGCACACTCGGATCGATGTACAGGTGCCAACTGCTATCGGCTGGGAACGCCCGCAGATCAACCAACGCATCGTGTTCGTCCAAGGCTACGACAATAGGATCGACCGCAAGCAGCGCGCTCGCTAGGTACGGCGCCTCATGCGCCGCCCATACACGCCCGGCTGCCCACCGTCGCCGAGTGTCCTGTGGCAGATCGTCAATTCGCAAGAACCGCACGCGCCGACACCGAGTCTCTCACGGTAACAGCCCAGCTGCGCGCAACACCGGCGCGAGTTCGAACAGCGCCTCGGGCACCTCGGCACCGGCCGGACGATGGCTGGCAAGTTTGCGCGCCACCAGCGTCGCCACGTCCGGAGCGCCCTCGGCCGCTCGCGCCACCACGCGCCAAGCCTGATCCCAGCGCTCTTGCCCACCATCCTCGACCGCGACCGACGCTACCGCGGTCAGCACCGCGAACGCCCGGTCGCTGCGCTCCGGCAGGACGAAACTGTCCGGATCGGCAAGCACTGCCTCGGGATCCGGTAGGTCCAAGTGCTCAAGCCACGCCAGGAACTCAAGCGCCGCCCCATCGCCGACCGCACCCTCGACCAGCGCTGCGCGCACCGCCTCCGACGCGCGCGCCGCCTCGCACGCCGCGAGCAGGCACGCCACCGCTTCCCAGCTGCGCGGGCTGGGCCAGCCGCGACCGGCATCCGCGGCCGATCGAGGCAGCTGCAACGCCAGCGGCGGGCGAACCTCCAAGAACGCTCCAACCGCCGCGCGAGCCGCCATCGCCTGGGCGGCCGTCGGCGGGCTCTCGATGCCCGCCAGCCCCGGCGCCGGAAAACCGACCGCCAAGCCCTTGGCGATGTGCTTCCCATCAACGGGCCAGTCGAGATGAACCAGCCGATTGGCAAGCGGCGCCGCGAGCTCCCAGCCATCCGCCGCCTCATCCGGCGGGTTAGCCGCCGCCACCACGCGCACGCCGGGCGGCAGCCCAGTATCACCCACCACCCGCTCGAGCACCACCCTCAGCATCGCCGCCTGCACCGCCGGCGGGGCGGTCGTCAACTCATCAAGGAACAAGAGCCCCTCGCCCGCCTCACACAGCCGCGTCGCCCACCCCGGCGGAGACAAACGCACCGAACCGTCGATCACAACCGGCAACCCGGCGAAGTCGCTCGGCTCGCGGATCGACCCGATCACCGTCTCCACCGGCCAACCGAGCGCCTCCCCGAGCGCGAGCACCGCCGACGTCTTCCCCGTTCCAGGACTGCCCCACAGCAGCACCGGGACCCGAGCCGACACCGCGACGGCGAGAGCCTCTAGCGCCACCAAGCTGTTCATGACGCGAGAGTACCGGCCGTCCGGTGTTAGAACCAATATCCAGCTGGCGAACGCGCAGCTACTGCCGCTCTCTCTGGCTGACGCGGAAGCGCAGTCGATTGCTCTCGCTCGTCAGCAAAAACCACCTGTCTCCTCGCTGGCGCCGTCGAGCCTGCGGCTCGACGGCGAGCAGGCGTCAGTATGTGTACCCGTTAGCACTCGAAGACGGCCTCCAGGGCGCGACTCGATGGCAAGGCCCAGAGGGTGTTGTAGTCGCTCTCGATGACGGTGATCGCCCCACCGGGGGCCAACACGCGGCGCGCCTCGCGCAGAGCGCCGACCGGGTCCGAGAGGTGCTCGAGAAACCACATCATCCAGACATGATCGAAACAGGCGTCCACGAACGGAAGCGCCAGCGCGTCGGCTCTACGTAGGGTGGCCGCAACTCCCAGCCCGTCGAGATGCTCGCGCGCAACGTCGAGCTGGCGCTGATCGATGTCCACCCCGGTCAGCTCCACCCCTGCGTACTCGGTGCGGAGGACGCCGAGTACCGCCCCCACGCCGCAGCCAATCTCAAGCAACCGCGTGCCAGGCGCAAACACGGTGCCGTCGACGATCAGCTCCTCCCGCCAATGCTCAGCCTGTCCAAGCAGCCTCTGCTGCTCCTCGCTCCCATATCCGTGCAGGTACCCCTCAGCCATCGCGCCGACAGATGATCACACCTTCTGACCCGCGCATGGCGTTTGCAATGGCCCTTATGGAGACCCGCGGTTAGCGGGTAAGACACCGCGCGCGTACTCGACAGTGGGCAACCCGAAGGGAGAGTTGGGGTTCGTTCGACCCGTGACAGACCAGCCCTCTCGCTCGTAGAAGCGACGGGCTCGGCGGGCGCCCTGTGGTGTCCACAGCCGCATGCCGCGATAGCCCCGCTCGGCGGCCTCGGTTCCTGCCGCCTGCATGAGCTGCGTGGCGATGCCATGGCCTTGCCAGTTGGGCCGCACGAACAGCTGCCAGAGATAGACGGTGCCGACGCTCAGCATTTCCCGGAGCCGGTCGGCGGGGGCGTACGGAAGACGGCCCATGGTCTCAGTTCTCTTGGTTCTTCTTAGCTACTTAGGATCTAACGATTAGACGGCCGGTAGCCAGAGCAATCAGCCAACAGCGCCACCGCGGACGGCACCGGCTGGCACGAGAGCAACGTCGTCGGCGGCGTCCGCCGGAGCGCCGCCGACGCCTACCTGACCCGGATCGTCGGCCGAGCCAACCTGACGATCGCGGCAGCCTCCCTCATCCAGCGCTTGCTGATCGAGGACACGACCTGCCACGGCATCGAGTACGCGACCAACCGTCAGGGTCGACCGATCTCTCGCGGACCGCGAGGTGATTCTGAGCGCCGGCGTGATCGGCATGCATGCCGTGTTGAGCGAGACCGACCTCGAGCGGAGCTTGGCGGCGGCTGTAGCGGCAGGCCGTACGCGGCGCCGGTCGCTACGCCCGCGGGCGCACGGTCCCGGCGTCAGCCATCCGGCCGATCTCGAAGCTCGCCGTCCCTGACGTCACGACGGGGTCCTCGGCCGCGAAATCCCGCAGGGCCTGCTCGTCGTCGGTCTCTACGACCGCCAGGCCATATGAGTCTTCGTCGGTCAGCACTGGCCCGAACGCCACCATGTCTCCGCGCTCCAAGTGCGGCCGCCAGTGCGCGGCATGGCGCGCCATGATCTCCCGTTCGGCGCCGGTGAGCGTTTGGGCGAAGCGGGGACGCGGCGCCTTCAGGCGCAGCACGAACACGGGCATCGAAACCACTTTAGACCCCCCGGCCGGCGAAGTGGCGCTCCCGCGCGTGCATGACGATCCCGTTGATTCCGCTCGACGACGTCAAATCCGACGATCCGGTGCCGTCTGATCGACATCCGTTCGGACGTCGCCGGCAGCTGAAACCTGCGCTCAGTGGCAGGGATCCGATCGCGGCCCGGCAGCCTCAGCTCGAGCACGTGCGTGCCCGACACGTGTGCGACAAGGCGCACGCTTCTCGATCCAGCCTGCGAGTGTCACCTCAGCAGCTCCTCAGGCCACGCGAGCCTGCGCCGGCGGACAGCCCGGGTCGAAGCGAACCCCAGCGCGAGGCTCGGTGAGAAAGTAGCGCGGGTGGGCGGGATCGGGCTCGAGCTTGCGTCTGATCGCGGCCAGGTAGACGCGTACGTAATTGTTGTTGGTGTCCTTCAGGCCCCAGATGCGTTCGAGCAGCTGCGCCCGCGTGACCAGACGGCCGGGGTTGCGGGCGAGGAACTCGACAATCTGCCACTCGGTGGCCGTGAGGTGCACGTTCTCGGTCCCGCGCTGGGCCCGCCTGGCCGCTAGGTCGAGCACGAAGTCCTCGGTGTGTACGACCGGCGCCTCGTTCCCAGAGCCGGGGCCCTTCACGCGCAAGGCGGCGCGGAGCCTGGCCATCAACTCCGCGATCCCGAACGGCTTGGTCACGTAGTCGCTGGCCCCGGCGTCGAGCGCGGCGACCTTGTCGGCTTCGATGCTACGTGCGGAGAGAACGATCAGCGGCACCGACGTCCAGCCTCGAAGTCCCGCGATCACATCGATCCCGTCCATGTCGGGTAACCCGAGGTCGAGCACGACGATGTCCGGATGCCGGCGCGCCGCGAGTGCCAGAGCGTCGCGACCGCATGCGGCTGTCACCGGTTCGTAGCCGCGAGCGCGAAGATTGACCTCCATCGTGCGGAGAATCGCGCGGTCGTCATCGACTACCAGTACCCGGGTTACGCCCATCGCAACGGGCGATCCTAGGCCGCGGCACGTGAACGTGGCATCAAGGATGCGCGCGGCGGTGTGAAGATCTCGTCAAGACCCTGCCACGACGGCCCGCGTGAGCGCGGGCGCGGCGGCGAAGCGGTAGCCGATGCCAACCTCCGTGCGGATCAGATCGCGGTCGAGCTTCGCGCGCAGATTCGCGATGTGCGTCCGCACCCGCGGCCCCGCGTCGCGCGGCTGCGGCCCCCATACTGCGCTCGCGAGGGCACAGTGCGTGACCGGGCCGCGGCTCGTCACCAGTACCCGCAGGAGCGCAAACTCGGTCGGCGTGAGGTGGACTTCGTGGCCGTCGATCGCAACCAGGTGGGCGGTGAGGTCGATCACCACCCCGTCGACTTCCAGCCGCAGCTGCGCCCCCGCGGCGCGTAACCTTGCGCCCAGCCGCGCTAGCAGCTCGCCGGGGCTGAACGGCTTGGTCAAATAGTCGTCGGCGCCAAGTTCGAGCGCCTCGATCTTCGTCGCGTCGTCGTCGACTCCGGACAGGACCAGAATCGCCATCTCGCCACGCTCGCGCAGCCGGCGGCAGAGCTCGATCCCGCCGATGTCGGGAAGCGCCAGCTCGTGGATCACCGCTCGCGGCCGCTCACGATCGACGCACTCGAGCGCCTGCTCGCCGGTTCCGGTGCTCAGCACCTGGTAGCCCGCGCCACGCAGGATCACCTGCAGCGCTCGTTGCGTCCGGAGGTCCGGGTCGCAGGTCAGGATTAGGTCGGTCTTCATCGCCGGCCCGCGAGTGGTCGGGCTGGCGGGGCCGCGTGGAGCTTCGCGACCGGCAAGGCGAACACGAACGTGGCGCCCCCCGCGGGTGTGTCTTCCAGCGTGAGTTCACCGCCCATCGCCTCCACGAACCCCTTGGCGATCGCCAATCCGAGACCGAGTCCGCGGTGGCCGGCGGTGGTCCGGTCGCCAAGCCGTTGGAAGGGCTTGAACAGCTGATCGCGCCGCTCGGGCGCGATGCCGGGTCCCTGGTCGATCACGCGGATCTCGACGCGATCGGCAGCGACGCCGGCCTGCGCGCGCACCAGCGTCCCGGGCCGCGAGAACTCCTGTGCGTTTGCGAGCACGTTCGCGAGTGCCCGTTCAAGCAGCCCGGGGTCGGCTTGCACGCGGGGGAGGCCGTCGTCCGCCTCGACTACGACCGGGATCGCTCCGGCTGGGAGACTTGCGATCGCAGCGTGGAGGATGTCCTCGACGCGCGTTACGCGCTTCGAAATCGCGAGCGCTCCGGCCTGTAGGCGGCTCATGTCGAGGAGGTTGTCCACCAGTGCGGTCAGCCGGTCGGTCTCGGTGTCGATCGTCGTCGAGAACTCGCGAATCTGCTCCGGCGACCAGCTCACGTCGTCGCTG
>Ga0187766_10000997_pt1 | contig 16362 bp, 16 predicted proteins | sample 0216_QUI02_MP05__4_FD_132971 | JGI IMG/M metagenome (GOLD analysis project Ga0187766, IMG submission 132971) | Tropical peat soil microbial communities from peatlands in Department of Meta, Colombia - 0216_QUI02_MP05_20_MG | ecosystem: Environmental > Terrestrial > Soil > Wetlands > Peat ... | reverse complement strand
GACAGCGGCAAGGAAACGTCGAACTTCAGCGGCGGCCCGTACACACCGAGCACCTCGGCGACCGACTCCCGCACCCGCCACAACCGTTGCTGTGCAGCGGCATCCACACCGACCGCGGGCTCGGCGCACATCTGCACGCCGTTGAGCGCGACGGCGAGCCGATCGGTCTGGTCGTGATCGGAAGCGAATTCGACTAACAGGAGCCAGTCGCCGTTGACCGGGGCTGGCACGCCGAGGTGTTCGCGGGTCAGCGCGCTGGCCGGGCTGTCGATCAGTTCCAGCGCCGCAATCCCGTCAAGGTCTCGGAACACCCGGGCGGCGTCGACGAGCGCCTCGAGTTCGGCAAACCCGCACATTGCGGTCACTCGATGCGACGGGGTCGCGTACAGCCGCAGGTCGACCCCGGTGATGACGCCCAGGGTGCCTTCGGCGCCGACGAATAGCGCCGGCAGGTCGTAGCCGGTGTTGTCGTGGCGCACCTGGCTGTGCCGGCGTAACACCGACCCGTCAGGCAGCGCGATGTCCATGCCAACGACTTGCTCGCCCATATTGCCGTAGCGGACCGTGAGCAGCCCACCGGCGTTCGTCGAGGCCATGCCGCCGACGGTCGCGGTGTCGCGGGCCGCCAGGTCCACACCCAACACCAGGCCGGCCGCGGTCGCGGCCTGCTGCACCGCGGAAAGCGTGGCACCGGCACCGACTTCGATGCGGCGCTCAACGGTGTCGACATCACCGACCGCGCACAGCCGCTCGGTGGATAGCAGCACGTCGTCGTGCTCTGGAACGGTGCCGGCCACCAAGGAGGTGCGACCTCCCTGGATGGTGACGTATACCCCTGCGTCGCGGCACACCCGCAGCACCTCGGCGACCTCGTCGGCCGAACCCGGCCGCACCAGCCCACTGGCCCGCCCACGATAGCGGCCGGTGTGGTCGATGCTGCGGCCGGCCAGCACGTCGGGGTCGGTGCTGACGTGGCGGGAGCCCACCACCGCCGCCAGGCGCTGCGCGACACTCATGGCGACGGTGTATCACATCACGTCAGAACCAGTTCGGCCGCATCTCCAGCGTGGTGCGGTCCAAGCTTTCCAGCAGGTCGAGTTGTGGTGCGGTCTTGGGCAATTCGTAGCAGAAGAAGTAGCGAGCGGCTTGGCGTTTGCCGTCGTAGAAGTCACCGGCCTTGCCGTGAGCGGCCAGCAGCTGCGCCAACCACATCCACGCGATGACGATGTGGCCGAACGCCTCCAAGTAGATAACGCTGTTGGCCAGCGCGGCCTCGATGTCACCCGACCCGAACATCGTCGTCGTTACCGTCATCAGGCGCCGGCCCACCGCTTCGAGCTGAGCGGCGAACTCGGCGAGTTCGCCGCCGTCCGCGTCCGCGGCAACGATGCTCCGGGTTACGGCATCGTTCAACGCGATCAGGCTGGCGCCGTTGCGCTGGACCACTTTGCGGCCTAACAGGTCCAGGCTCTGAATTCCGTGCGTGCCCTCATGGATGGGGTTGAGTCGGTTGTCGCGGTAATGCTGCTCGACGTCGTATTCGCGGGTGTACCCGTAGCCGCCGTGCACCTGAATGGCCAGATCGTTGGCCGCCAAACACCACTGCGACGGCCAGCTCTTGGCTACCGGGGTCAGGATGTCCAGCAGCAGCGTTGCCGAGTCCCGTTCCTCGTCGGACTCCGCGCTGTGTTCAACGTCGACAAGTCGCGCACAGTACAGCAGCAGCGCCAGGGCTCCTTCCACATAGGCCTTCTGCGCCAACAGCATTCGTTTGACATCGGGGTGATCGATAATCGGCACCTGCTCAGCGGAAGGATCCTTCGAGGTGATGGGGCGGCCCTGCGGCCGCTGACGGGCATACTCCAGTGACTTGAGGTAGCCGGTGTAGCCGAGCGCGACCGCGCCCATCCCCACGCCGAGACGTGCCTCGTTCACCATGTGGAACATGTAAGTAAGACCGCGGTGCGGTTCACCGACGAGGTAGCCGATCGCGCCCGGTTCGCCGCCGGGACAGGATGCGCCCTCCCCGAAGTTCAGCGCGGTGTTCGTGATGCCGCGAAACCCCATCTTGTGGTTGAGGCCAGCCAGCACGACGTCATTGCGTTCCCCGACCGAACCGTCGGCTCCGACGAGGAATTTCGGCACGATGAACAGCGAGATGCCTTTGGTGCCGGGTGGGCCGCCCGGGATCTTGGCGAGGACGAGATGTACGATGTTGTCGGTGAGTTCGTGGTCACCGCCCGAGATCCACATCTTCGATCCGAAGAGCCGGTAGGTGCCGTCATCGCGTGGCTCGGCGCGGGTCACGATGTCGGCCAGCGAGGATCCCGCCTGTGTTTCCGACAGGCACATCGTCCCGGAGAACCGGCCGGCCAACATCGGCTTGACAAAAGTGTCGATCTGATCCGAGGTGCCGAACTTCGCCAGCAGATTCGCATTGCCCGCCGTGAGCATTACATAACCGGCGGTGCTGACATTGGCGGCCGAAAGCCAGGCAGAGCCGGCTTGCCCGACCGTCACCGGAAGCTGGGCGCCACCAAGTTCGTGGTCCATGGTCATGCCGAGCAGGTCCGCCCGAGCGACCGCGTCCAGCGCCTCCTTGACTTCCGGAATGACGGTGACCCGCGAGCCGTCGAAGCTGGGCTCCTGCGCGTCGCTCTTCTTGTTGTGCGGCGCGAAGTATCGGGTGGCCAGTTGCTCGCAAAGGTCGAGCACATCGGAGAACGTCTCGCGGGAATGCTCGGCGAAGCGCTTCCGCTTGGTCAGCTCGTCGATGCGCAGCCATTCGAAAAGCAGGAAGTCGAGGTCGCGTCGCGAGAGCAAGGTGGACTTCACTCCTTTACCGTAGGCGGCCTCGATGCTGGCCGTCGTAGACTTTGCCGGCACCAACCCTCGACCGGGAGCGCTGATGCCGTCTGCGAATCGCGAGGATGTCCGGTTCAACTCCGGTGATGACCTGATCAGCGCCTGGCTGTACCGGCCCGACGGCGGTGGCAAACCGCCCTTGCTGGTGATGGGCCATGGTCTGGGGGCGGTGTGGGCGATGCGCCTGGACGCCTACGCCGAGCGATTCAGCGCGGCCGGATACGCCTGCCTGGTATTCGACTACCGCAACTTCGGTGACAGTGAGGGCTGGCCGCGACGTTCCTCGACATCACGATGCAGCTGCAGGACTGGGCTACCGCCGTCGCCTACGCCCGGACGCTGCCGGGCATTGACCCCGACCGGATTGGGCTGTGGGGGACGTCTTTCGGTGGCGGACACGTGATCGCCACGGTGGCACGCGTTCCGCGGATCGCCGCGGTGGTCGCGCAGTGTCCCTTCACCGACGGGATCGCGTCAGCGCGCACGCTCAGCCCCATCATCATGGCTCGCATCATGGCTCGCGGCATTCGCGACCTGATCGCCCCCTGGCGTGGGAAGCCCCCGGTGATGGTTCCGGTGGTCGGACAGCCCGGAGAAGTCGCCCTGATGAGCGCACCAGACGCTTACCCCGGCTACATGAAGTTGGTGCCCGCGGGCGCCTCAGTACGCAACGAGGTGGCCGCGCGGATCGGTCTGAAAATTCTCACCTACCGTCCGGGGCGGCTCGCGGCCAACGTCAGCACTCCGATGTTGTTCTGCGCGTGCGAAACCGACTCGGTAGCCCCCGCAGTACCCACCCTGCGATACGCCGCCAAGGCGCCCCGCGGCGAAGTCATGATCTATAATGAAGGGCACTTCGCGATCTATGTCAACGACGCGTTCGAGCGCGTCGTCGCCGACCAGATCGCCTTCCTAGACGAGCATTTGAAGGTCGAAAGCACGGCTGGCTGATGGTCTGTGACCCACCCCAGCAGTCGCTGTCGGAATTGGTCGGCGCCCCGTCGGTAAGCAAAGCGTCGGTCAGCACCGCGGCCCGTCAACTCCAGGAGGCCGGCATTATCGAACGGCTGCCCGCCGCGTCGCGCCAGCACCGCTACCACGTTACTGCCGGCGGCTTCACCCGCGTCCTCAATGTGCAGCTGAGCCGGATGCGGTCCGGTTCGACGCCGCCGAGTTCGGGTTGAATACCGCACCAACAGGAGGAAACGATGACGAGCAAGGTCGACTTCAGCGGCGTGCGCTGGGGGTCGGTGGAATGGACCAACCTGTGCACCCTGTACTTGCGCGCCTGTGAAAGCCGTTTGGAGTGGCCGATTCTCGGTGATCACGCGGCCGCCAAAGCGATCGATCGGATCGACTACGACTTCGCGCGGATACGCCGAGCGGTCCGGCCGTGGAGCAACCAATTCCTGGTCGCGTTGCGCGGTAAGCAGCTCGACGTCTGGGCCGTCGACTTCCTGCAACGCCATCCGGATGCTGTTGTGCTGCACTTGGGTTGCGGACTGGACAGTCGCTCATTCCGGCTTGTGCCCCAAGGGGTGCAGTGGTTTGACGTCGACGTACCCCAAGTCATCGAGTTGAGGCGCACGTTGTACGACGACCACGACGGGTACCGGATGATCGGGTCATCGGTGACCGACGCCGGGTGGCTGGATCAGATCCCGGCAGAGCGTCCTGCCTTGATCATCGCGGAAGGGCTGCTGATGTACCTCACCGAAGCTGAGGTACGGGACCTGCTCGGCCGGCTGACTGACAGGTACAGCACCGGCGAACTGCTGGCCGACCTGCTGTCCCCATTGGGCCCGCGGCTCTCCAAAATCGCGACGTCAGGAATCGTCAAATGGGGTACCCGAGACGGACACGAAGTCACGCGGTGGAACCCGCGGCTGAACCTCGTCGAGACATCCACGTTCATCGACCCCGCGAAAATCCCGTTGCAGCTGCAACGCGTGTTCTGTCAGCTGGTGTGCGCAGTCCCGGCGATCAGAAACTACGACCGACTGTATCGCTATCGGTTCTGAACCCGAGTGGGGACTCCCTGCGGATCGACTCGTCGCGGATCAACCCCCGCAGCAGCGCGGTGCTGAACTCGGCGGCGATTTCCTTGGCCGTGCGCCGTCCGCTCGGCCGCAGCCAGCGGTAACTGCCCAGCGTCATCCCGATGTAGCCCAGTGCCAACACATGGGAGTCGCAGTCATAGAACTCGCCGCTGGCGATGCCGCGGTCGATGAGGCCGTGCACATGTTCGTAGACCTGAGTTTCCTTTTCCCGGATCTCGGCGACCTGTTCCTCGGTGAACCACTCGGTGATGTAGGGCTGCTCCTGGAAGTACACCGCGGCCCGCTCGGGATTGCTCGCGATCCCGGTAAGCAGCCGGACGGTGTACTGGTAGAGCGCTTCGCGGGCGGTCCAGGACGGATCGTCGTGCACGGCGGCCAGGGTGCCCTCGGCGGCCCGGCGGTAGATGTCGAACAAGATCAGCGACTTGCTGGCGTAGTAGTGGTAGACCGTCGCCTTGTTCAGCCCGACCACGTCGGCAACGTCGTCCATCCGGGTGCCGTGGTACCCGCGTGCGGCGAATAGCTTGGTGGCCACCGCCAGCAACTCCTCGCGGCGGGAGACCCCGTTTTCAAATGGCATGTCTACTCACTATCAACAAGGCCGGCTTCTGACCCGGTGCCAATCAACTAGTTGGACAGTTTAGGCAATGGCGTTGTTCACTGTCGCCTCGTTGACCGGTGGGACTAGACTGCTGCACGAGCCAGGTCGCGAGTCGAGAGGTGGTCAGATGAATCCGGATCCGAACCCCAGCTACGACGTTTCCGACGAGCTCGAATTCTTCTTCAACTACATGACCTGGGGCTTCCGCGGCGTTGTCGACGGCAACGGCTATCCACCGCCCGCGTATCCGCCGGTCTAGTCGCAAATTACGCGACGTCGAGATCTACGCCAGCGCGGAAAAGCCGACTGTGAATCACGCTAACGTCGATCTCGGAGCTGGGCGTACCCCGGTCTAGGTTCGACTGCCGTACTCCTCCTCACGCCGCTACGCGGCGCGCATCGTCGTCCGTCTAAAGCGCTTTGAGCTCCTCGGTGACCTCGGTCACCGACTTCTTCGCGTCGCCGAACAGCATTCTGGTGCAGTCGGCGTAGAACAGCGGGTTGTCGATGCCGGCGAAGCCGGAGCGCATTGATCGCTTGCACACGATCACCGACTGGGCTTCGTCCACGTTGAGGATCGGCATCCCGTAGATCGGACTGGACGAGTCGTGGCGGGCGGACGGGTTGGTGACATCGTTGGCGCCGATCACGAGCGCGACGTCGGTGCGGGAGAACTCGCCGTTGATGTCGTCCATGTCCTTCAGTGCGTCGTAGTCGACCCCGGCCTCGGCCAGCAGCACGTTCATATGGCCGGGCATTCGGCCCGCCACCGGGTGAATGGCGTATTTCACCGGTACCCCGCGGGATTCGAGCAGAGTGGCCATGTCCTTGACCGCGTACTGGGCCTGCGCGACGGCCATCCCATAGCCCGGTACCACGATCACCTGGTTGGCGTAGGCCATCTGGATGGCGGCATCGGCCGCGGACGTGGACTTGACCGGCCTATCGGCACCGCCGGCACCGGCCACAACAACTCCCCCGCCGCCGAACCCGCCGCGCACGATCGCGGGGATGGAGCGGTTCATCGCCTTGGCCATCAGGTTGGTCAGAATCGAACCGGAGGCGCCCACGATCATGCCGGCGACGATCATCGCGGTGTTGTTTAGCGCCAGCCCGGCCGCCGCGGCCGACAGCCCGGTCAACGCGTTGAGCATCGAGATGACCACCGGCATGTCGGCACCCCCGATGGGCAGCACGACCATCAGCCCCAACACCCCGGCGGCGGCTAGCAGGCCGATCATCCACCACAGCGACGCCCCGCCGCTGCCGGGATGCGCGTGCAGACCGATGACCACCGCGCAGATCACGGCCGCGACCAGCAACAGCACGTTGAGGTATTGCTGCGCGGCGCCCAGCCCGATCGGCCGGCCGGGGAGGATCTCCTGCAGCTTGCCGAACGCGATGCACGAGCCCCAGAACGACACCGACCCGATGATCGCGGCGAACAGCGACGCCACCACGATGTGCGCGGTCGGCGACTCGCCATACTTGAACGCCGAAAAGCCCGTTGTCTCAATGAATTCCGACAGCGAGATCAACGCCACCGTGCCACCGCCGACGCCGTTGAAAAACGCCACCAGCTGCGGCATCGCCGTCATCTTGGTGAACCGCGCCGGTGGAACGCCCAGCACCACACCGACGACCAGGCCGGTGATGATCAGCACCCACTGGCCGGTGTGCCGGATCGAGATCAGCGTCGCAGCTATCGCGATGGCCATACCGACTGCGGCGATCAAGTTGCCCCGGACCGCGGTCTTGGGCCCGGTCAGGCCCATCAGCCCGTAGATGAACAGCGCGAACGCGATGATGTAGAGGGCCAGGACGAGGTAGTTCATCGGCGTTGCCCGTCTGTCCCGGCTTTCACGGGCGTCTCGGCTTTCACGGGCGCGGGCTTTTTGCCCTTGAACATCCCGAGCATCCGGTCGGTGACGATGAATCCGCCGATCACGTTCAGCGTGCCGAACACCAACGCGACGAACAGGATGATCTGCAGCGCCACCGAGGGGTGCTCGATGCGCCCCAGCAGCACCAGCGCGCCCAGCACCACGATGCCGTGGATCGCGTTGGTGCCCGACATCAGCGGGGTGTGCAACGTGCTGGGCACGTTGGAAATCACCGCGAACCCGACGAACCCGGACAACAGCAGGGTCGCCAGATTGGCCAGCAGTGCGTCGTACATCTAGCTATCCTCTCCGCGAGTCACGCACGCCGCCGCGACGACCTCGTCGTCGAAGTCCGGGGCCAGCTTGCCGTCCTTGATCAACAAGTCCAGCAGCGCGGTGATGTTCTTGCTATACAGCTCGCTGGCGTGCTCGGGCATGCTCGCCGGCAGGTTCAGCGGCGCGGCGATGGTGACGCCGTGCTTGACCACGGTGCGGCCCGGCTCGCTGAGCTCGCAGTTGCCGCCCGCCTCACCGGCCATGTCCATTACCACACTGCCGGGCTTCATCCCTTTCACCGCCTCAGCGGTCACCAGCCGCGGCGCCCGCCGGCCCGGAACCATGGCGGTGGTGATCACCACGTCAAAGCCCTTGATCGCCTCCTCCAGCGCCTTCTGCTGCTGCGCGCGCTCCTGCTCGGTCAGCTCACGGGCGTACCCGCCCTCACCGGAGGCCGCGATGCCCAGATCCAGCCACCGCGCGCCCACCGAGGTGACCTGATCGGCCACTTCGGGGCGCACGTCATAGCCGGTGGTGCGCGCGCCTAGCCGCTTGGCCGTCGCCAGCGCCTGCAGCCCGGCCACACCGACACCGAGCACCAGCACGGTGGCCGGCTTCACCGTGCCCGCCGCCGTCGTCAGCATCGGGAAAAACCGCGTCAACTCGGAGGCCGCCAGCAGCACGGCCTTGTACCCGCCGACGCTGGCCTGCGACGACAATGCATCCATCGATTGCGCGCGCGAGATTCGCGGGATCGCCTCCAGCGCGAACGCCTCAACCCCGGCCGCGGCCAACGCGCCGATCGAGTTGTCGGCATCAAGGGGCGCGAGGAAGCCGATCAACGTCTGCCCGCGGCGCAGCCGACCGACCTCGTAAGCAGTCGGTGGCGCGACCTTGACGACGACGTCGGCAGCCCACGCATCCCCGATGCTGGCACCGGCTGCCGTGTAGAGCTCGTCGGGAAGCAACGCCCGCTCGCCCGCACCGGACTCCACTGCGACCGCCACACCGCTGTTCACCAGCGACGCGACCGCGTTCGGCACCAGCGCGACGCGCCGCTCGGCGGCCCTGGACTCGGCGACTACCCCGACAATCGTCTGCGTATCTGTCATGGCGCGTCCATCTACTTCCGTGTGCTTCCTGCCTCAGTGGATTGGCCCTCACCTTAACTCTTGGAGCGGTTACGCCCCCTCACGGCACCGCCGTTACCACAGCGGGATATCTCCCCAGTATTCCCCTTGCGGCCGGGGTCCGAAATAGCATCGCTCGGATTCGTCGATCGCGACGTCGTTGATGCTAGCTTCCCGCCGAGACATCAGCCCCGTGTCGGTGAACTCCCACAGCTCGTTGCCGTAACTGCGCCACCACTGGCCGGCCGCGTCGCGGCATTCGTACTGGAAGCGGACCGCAATGCGGTTGTCGTGGAAGCACCACAGGCTCTTGCGCAGCACATAGTCGAGTTCGCGCTGCCATTTCCGGGTCAGGAAAGCCACGATCTCGTCGCGGCCGACGACGTGCTCATCGCGGTTACGCCAATGCGAGTCGACCGTGTAGGCCCGACTGACATGCTCGGGGTCGCGGGTGTTCCAGGCATCCTCGGCGGCCCGGACCTTCTGAGTCGCCGTCTCAAGGGTGAACGGCGGTAGCGGCGGGTGCGTCTCGGTCATGCGATCCATGATCCGCCCCAGGCAGCGGCTTACCCGTGGTGGCCTATCGTGGCCTGCATGGATTTCGCAATGTCGGACAAGGCGGCCGACTACCATAAGCGGCTGTCTGCCTTCATGACCCAGCACGTGTTCCGGGCCGAGGCCGAATACGACTACTACCGCCAGGTTGCCGGCCCGCACGACCACACCGTGCCGCCGATCATCGAGGAACTCAAAGCCAAGGCCAAAGAGCGCGGGCTGTGGAACCTCTTCCTGCCGGCGGAATCAGGATTGACCAACCTGGAGTACGCGCCGCTGGCCGAGCAGACCGGCTGGAGCATGGAGATCGCGCCCGAGGCGCTCAACTGCGCCGCACCGGATACCGGCAACATGGAGATCCTGCACATGTTCGCCACCGAGGAGCAACGCAAACAGTGGCTGCAGCCATTGCTCGACGGCCAGATCCGCAGCGGGTTCTCCATGACTGAGCCGGCGGTCGCCAGTAGCGATGCCCGCAACATCGAAACCACTATCACCCGCGACGGCGGCGACTACGTCATCAACGGCCATAAGTGGTGGACGTCGGGGGCCGCCGACCCGCGCTGCAAGATCCTCATTGTGATGGGCCGCACCAACCCGGACGCGGCTGCCTATCAACAGCAGTCGATGATCCTGGTGCCGATTGACACCCCCGGCGTGACGATCGTCCGGTCGACACCGGTCTTCGGCTGGCAGGACCAGCACGGGCACAGCGAGGTGATCTACGACAACGTTCGGGTGTTGGCCAGCAATCTGCTCGGCGAAGAAGGCGCCGGCTTCGCGATCGCCCAGGCCCGGCTGGGACCGGGCCGCATCCACCACTGCATGCGCGCCCTAGGTGCGGCCGAGCGCGCGCTGGCGCTCATGGTGGATCGGGCCCGCAACCGGGTGACGTTCGGTCGCCCGCTGGCCGAGCAGGGCGTGGTGCAACAGGCAATCGCCAAGTCCCGCAACGAAATCGACCAAGCCAGGCTGTTGTGCGAGAAGGCGGCGTGGACCATCGATCGGCACGGCAACAAAGAAGCACGTCACCTGGTCGCGCAGATCAAAGCGGTCGCCCCGCAGGTGGCCTGCGATGTCATCGACCGTGCCATTCAGGTGTACGGCGCCGCAGGCGTCAGCGATGACACGCCGTTGGCCCGGCTCTACGGCTGGCATCGCGCCATGCGTATCTTCGACGGACCCGATGAGGTGCACTTGCGGTCCATCGCACGTGCCGAGATACGCCGGGAAAAGTCGGCTTTCGCGGCGGCGGTCACCTGATATGGCCACCGACGTGCGGGAACTGCAGGGCGCGTGGAACTTTCGTGACGTCGCCGACAGCACGGCCGCGTTGCGGCCCGGACGACTGTTCCGGTCCAGTGAACTGAGCCGCCTCGACGACGACGGCCGTGCGGCGCTGCACCGGCTCAGCATCACCGATGTCGCTGACCTGCGCTCGCCCCGGGAGGTCGCCCGCCGTGGACCGGGCCGGGTTCCTAACGGCGTCGACATCCACCTGCTGCCGTTCCCCGATCTTGGCGCGGATCAAACCAACCCGGATGACGCGTCTCCACATGAGCACGCATTCCAGCGGCTGATGTCCGAGAAACCGGACGACGAATCGGCCACCGTCGCCGCGACCCGCTACATGATCGACGAGTACCGGCGCTTCCCCACCCTCAACGGGGCTGGACGCGCTGTGCGAGAGGTGATCTCGCTGCTGGCGGCCGGCCGCCCGGTACTTGCCCACTGCTTCGCGGGCAAGGATCGCACGGGCTTCATCGTCGCGGTGGTGCTGGAAGCGATCGGCGTCGACCGAGAGAGCATCCTGACGGACTACTTGCGCAGCAACGACGCCGCGCCGCAGCTGCGGTCGCAGATTCTGGAGATGATCCGGCACCGGGCAGACACTGCGTTGACGCCCGAAGTGGTGACGTTCACCGAAGCCCGGCTGTCCGATGAGGTGCTCGGTGTCCACGCGGAGTACCTGGCCGCCGCGCGGCAGACGATCGACGAGGCCTACGGTTCGCTGGACGGCTATCTTTCTGACGCTGGCATCACCGCGACCGACGTGGATCAGTTGCGCACCGCGCTTCTCGCCTGACCCGTAAGGCGTCGACCGACGACGTCGGCCCAAAGACCGCGGCTCCCGGTGTGTGACGCCGGCCTTTTCCTGGACGGGTTGCAGGCTGGTGACCTGCTTAGCGCCATCGGCGATCCGATCGCGGCTGACGAAGGGCTGGCGGCCAGGCCTGGGGCGGTTGCCGCGGGCGGACCTGTAGGCACCGAGTGGATACGACTGAGTTTCTCAGAAGAAAAACCTGAGAGTTTCCTAGATGCCGGCTAAGGCAACGGTGTACAACATATGTACAAATACGTACAACAATCGTGCCGGGACAAACCGAACTGCTCCGGCGATTCACAACCGCATACAGCTCTGCCCGAGGTCGGGAGGTCGCAATGTCAGGCCGTAAGCTTCGGTGGCTGACCGTAGGACTGATGGCAAGCGCCGGGGCCGGCGTATTGGCGCTGACCTCGATCATGAATTCGGCATTCGCGTTCGGGGAAACGCCGGATGTCGCCGCCGCCTCCGACCCGACGACTATCGGGCTGGTCATGGGCGGCAGCGGAACGCCTATTCCCGGCGCCGACTACGTGACGGCCGCCAACGACCTCTACATCACTAATCCGTTCACCACTCCTTTTCTGCCTTTCACCGACACCACCTACCCCGGGGTCTTGGCGGACGGCTTGTTCACGCCCGAGGGGTACTATCCGCTGAGCGGTATCAAGACCTTGCCGGTGGTCACGTCGGTGTCGCAGGGCGTCACCATCCTCAACAACAACATCCAAGCCAACATCACGGCCAGAGACCCCAGCACGGTGTTCGGCTACTCCCAGAGCGCTGTCATCTCCTCGCTGGAAATGCAGCAGCTCGACCCGTCCGGCACGCCGAGTGATTTGCCTGTGCAATTCGTGCTGATCGGCGACCAGATGAATCCCAACGGCGGCATCTTCGCACGCTTCCCCGGCCTGCAACTCCCCAGTCTGGGCTACGACTTCTACGGCGCAACCCCGGCCGATAGCTTCGCGAGCGTCATTTACACGCAGGAATACGACGGCTACGCCGACTTCTGCCAGTACCCAATCAACTTGTTGTGCGACCTCAACGCCTTTTTGGGTATCGAAGAGGTGCACGGCACGTATCTGTCTCTCACGCCCGCGCAGATCGCCACGGCTATTCCATTGATGACGGAGGGACCCACCGAGACCACCTACTACATGATTCCCACCGAGAATTTGCCGCTGTTGGACCCGGTGCGTGACATCCCACTCATCGGCAACCCACTGGCCGACCTGCTCCAACCTGACTTGACGATCCTCGTCAACCTGGGCTACGGCAGCATCACCGAAGGCTGGAGCCAAGGGCCGGCGAATGTGCCCACCCCGTTCGGGCTGTTCCCGCACATCCCCCTGGGCGACATCCTGCAAGCTCTGGTTGGGGGCACCCAGCAAGGAGTCGAGGGCGCCATGGCTGCGCTGACGGATCCCTCGGCATCGTCGCTGTCGGTGCCGTCGCTCGCGGACCTGGCCGACCCGTTGGCGGCGTTGACGGCCGCCGCCAGCGATCCCAGTTTGTCGCTCACCGACCTCGTCAACACGCTCTCGAGTGACGCCTCGACCGCCTATGCCGTTCTTCTTCCGACGGCAGACATAATCAATGCCCTGCTGACCAGTGTCCCCGCATATGACGTCAGCCTCTTCCTGGACAACCTCTCTAACCCCATTGACGCGATCGGTTTGCCGATCGCGGCTGACACAGCAATTGCGACGCTGGCAGCCGGTTTCGAATTCGAAGTCATCGCCGACGCCGCCTCGACCATCATTGGGAGTCTCACGAGCCTCATCCCGTAACGCCAGCGGAGGACGTACAACCGCTGCGCCGGCGGCCGTCGCACTGCGGACATAAGTGCTCTGTGCAAGGGGGCGGTCGCAATGTCAGGCCGTAGGTTCCGTTGGCTGGGATTTGGGCTGGTGGCGAGTGCTGGTGCAGCTCTACTGACACTGACGGCGATGATGAATGCGGCCTTCGCGTACGGGGACGTTGACGTTCCATCGGACACGACTGTCGGGTTGGTGATGGGCGGCAGCGGGCTGCCCATACCTGGCAGCGAGTACGTGGATGCCGTGAACTCGCTCTACATCGTCCCCAATTTCCCCGCCACCACGTACCCCGGGGTCCTCGCGAACGGGCTATTCACACCCGACGGGCTATACCCGATTACCGGCGTCCACAGTCTGCCCTTCGACACGTCGGTGAGCGAAGGCGTCACCATTCTGAACAACTCGATCGAAAGCAACATCGCAGCCGGAGACGCCAGCACCGTTTTCGGTTACTCCCAGAGCGCCACCATCTCGTCGCTGGAGATGGAGCAGCTCGACCCGTTAGGCACGCCGAGTAACTCGCCGGTGCAGTTCGTGCTCATCGGTGATCCCAACGCGCCGAACGGCGGCCTGTTCGAGCGCTTCGACGGCCTGTTCCTCCCGAGTCTGGGTATTGATCTCAACGTCGGCGCGACCCCGGCTGATGACTTCACCACCGTCATTTACTCGCAGGAATACGACGGCGCCGCCGACTTTCCGCAGTACCCGATCAATTTCCTGTCCGACCTCAACGCTTGGTTGGGTATCTATTACTTGCACGGCGCGTATCCGGATCTCACGCCCGCGGACGTCGCGACGGCGATTCAATTGCCGACGTCGGGAGCCACCGAGACCACCTACTACATGATTCCCACCACCGACCTGCCGCTGCTGGACCCGCTGCGTGGGATCCCCATCATCGGGAACCCACTGGCCGACCTGCTGCAGCCGGACCTGACGTACATCGTTAACTTGGGCTACGGCGACCCGCTATATGGCTATTCGACCGGGCCGGCCAATGTGGCCACCCCGTTCGGGCTGTTCCCACCCCTCAGTGCTTTCGAACAGCTTCCCGGGCTTCTGGTCAGCGGAACCGAGACGGGCATCCAAAACTTCATCGGCGATTTCACTGGCACCGGACCGAACCCGGTGGCGCTGCCGTCGCTCAGCTCGCTCACCTCGCTGCTGGATCCCTCGTCGGGGGCGACGAGCGCGTTGGCCGACCCGCTGACGGCATTGTCGGCCTTCGCCAGTGATCCCGCCTCGTCGCTCACCGACATCGTCAACGCGCTTTCGAGTGCTGCTTCGACGGCCTATGGCACTCTGCTGCCGACGGCAGATCTCGCTAATGCCCTCGTAACCAGTCTCCCCGCATATGACCTCAGCCTCTTCCTGAACAACCTTAGTGACCCGATCAACGCGATCGGTTTGCCAATCGCGGCTGACACAGCGTTGATCATCGGAGGCGGTTTCGTCGAATTCGAAGTCCTCGCCGACGCGGCCTTGACGATCATCGGTCTTCTCCCGTAACGCCCGACCGGAGCGGCAATTGATGCGCCTGAAGCCAGTTCGGCGCATCGGTGTCGAGTGTGGCTCCGGCTCCGCGACGAATCTGCCGAGGACGCCCGGCGGCGGTCCGAGCCACAGCAATATCAGTTCGTTTCAATCGGGTTTGAAGGTGCGGTCCTCGCAGAGGCCGCCGCGACTACCATCAGCGAACTCGCGGCCTTCATCCCGTAACGAGCCATCGGCTACGGCTCGAGCACGACCTTGCCGAACACATCGCCATCGGCCAGGCTCTGCAGCGCAGCACGTCCCTCTGACAGTGGATAGCGTTGCGGCGGAGGTGGTTTCAGGCCCAACGACACCAGTTGGCCCAGCCCCCAGGCGAACAACGCCGCCGAACCCGGGACCTTGTTCAGGTACTCTCCCCGCGCGACGCCCAACACGCCGACATTGCGCAGCAGCAATCGGTTGACAGGCTTCACGGCCTACCGTAACGCGAAGCCGGCCAGCTTCGCGGCGGACAGGTCGGTGATCTGCGCCCACCGCGCGGCTACCTCGTCGACCGACGGCGGGTTCTCGAAGTTGACGCCCTCGTTCTCGAACAGCGCGACCCGTTGTACCCTGCCGCCACCGACGATGAACACCGACCCGGTGTCGCTGGATTCCTCGGTGCACAGATAAGCCACCACCGGTGCGACGAACTCGGGCTTGAGCTTCTCCAACACCTCCGGCGGCAGGATGTCCTGCGTCATCCGGGTGGCGGCGACCGGCGCGATCGCGTTGGCGTGGATGTTGTACTTAGCGCCCTCGATGGCCAGTGTGTTGATCAGCCCGACCAGGCCGAGTTTGGCCGCCCCGTAGTTGGTCTGCCCGAAGTTGCCGAACAGCCCGCTGGTGGAGGTGGCGACGACGACGCGGCCGTAGCTCTGCTCGCGGAAGTGCGGCCAGGCCGCGCGAATGACGTTGTAGCCCCCGTAGAGGTGCACCTTGAGCACGGCGTCCCAGTTCTCAAACGACATCTTGTGGAACGTGCCGTCCCGCAAGATTCCGGCGTTGCTCACTACACCATGGACAGCGCCGAATTCGTCGAGCGCGGTCTTGATGATGTTCGCCGCGCCCTCTTCACTGGCGACACTGTCGTAGTTGGCCACCGCACGGCCCCCTGCGTCTTTGATCTCGGCCACCACGTGGTCGGCCATCGCCGATCCGGCGCCGGTGCCGTCCCGGGCTCCGCCGAGGTCGTTCACCACCACGCTGGCACCTTCCCGCGCGAGGGCGAGGGCGTAGTCGCGGCCCAGTCCCCCACCGGCTCCGGTAATGACGATGACACGGTCCTGCACTCCGGGCATGAGCTTCCTTTCGCGGTCCTGGTGTGTGTGGGTCAGCGTCCGTACCGTACTAAAACAGCCGGCGCGCCAACTTCCACGCCTTCTCTGTGTACGGCGGGTAGATGAAGCTCGATATATCGGGTCGCGTCGGCTTGGTGAGCACCGACTTGCGGTGGCTGAACTCCTCGAACCCCCAGCGGCCGTGGTAGGCGCCCATACCCGACGGGCCGACCCCGCCGAACGGAAGCCTAG
>Ga0187766_10000996_pt1 | contig 16368 bp, 16 predicted proteins | sample 0216_QUI02_MP05__4_FD_132971 | JGI IMG/M metagenome (GOLD analysis project Ga0187766, IMG submission 132971) | Tropical peat soil microbial communities from peatlands in Department of Meta, Colombia - 0216_QUI02_MP05_20_MG | ecosystem: Environmental > Terrestrial > Soil > Wetlands > Peat ... | reverse complement strand
CTAATATTTATTTTTCCTTGGGCTCTCTAAGAATAATCCTTCACGATTCGTTCGTGAAACTCAAATTATATTGCCTTTCTCGCTAGAACTCTTTTCTTGTATTTGCTAAATGTTGTCCCCATCGGACGACGCACAATGTCCGCGTCAGACGACCAATCAACGAAGGGAGCAACTCATGAACGATAGAAACGACCTGGGCGTTGTGGAACTCACCGACGCCGAAATCGAACTCGTCGCTGGCGGCTGCCCTAATTGCAAAAATGTTGGGGGTCAGGTACCGGGTTGCCCATGCCCGAATCCCCCTGGTTCTGTCCTCCCTAAAATGCCGCCAATTCATCCGCACTGAATGCCGGAGATTCATCCGACGCCTGAGAAGAATTAGGGCGTGCGGTGCGGCATTCGGCGGCGCTCATCCAGAATGGAGAGCGTTGCCGAAGGCCGCAGCGGAACGGAAGCCCGGCTCAGCCGGGCTTTTTTGTCATTCGGTATCATCCCGGCCGTCATGGCCATTCCCTTTTTCGTCATGGCCGGGCCTGGACCCGGCCATTCACATCTTTCTGATTTCGGGAAAAGACGTGGATCCTCGTGACGCCCCCGGATCGAGGGTCGGGAGCCTCGATGGACGCGCGTCATAGGCGCCTCGATTCAAATCGATGCCCCTTCATAGTAGAGAATGTTCAGGTAAACTTCTCCGGGGGTGGACTTTTGACGCGCAACGCGGCGCCGGGCCGTTCCATCGCTGCCAGGATCGCCTTTGCGAGCGACAATCCGCATTGCGCGATGAGTCGCGACGGAACCGCAGCACTTTCGCTCGCGCGTCGCCAGTCCTCGAAGGCCCTCGCAGCGCCGATGTGTCGTCCTAGGATCTAAGTCGGAGGACCGCGATGGCGGAGAACGCTGAGATCAAGTTCGCGCAAGATGGGGCTGGTGCCCTCGTCCTCGCGCTTGCCGGTAGCTGGCGTGCCATCGATCACGTGCCGAGTGCTGGCGAAGTCGAAAAGCAGATCGGCTCGGGTGCGGTTCGTCAGATCGGCTTCGACAGCTCTAAACTCGCCGCATGGGACGGCGGCATCCTGCCCTTCCTTCTCAAGCTCGTCGCCTTGACGAAGGAGCGCAAGATCGAATTGAACCTGACGGGGTTGCCGGAGGGCGCGCGAAATCTCCTCAAGCTCGCCCAGGCGGTGCCGGAACGAAAGGGTGCTCGAAGAACGACCGTGGCTCAGTCGATTTTGGTCGAAGCCGGCAACGCGGCGATCGCCGCATGGCGGGAACTCGGCCGGATGATCGGCTTCATCGGCGACCAAACGCTCGGCATGTTGCGCTTGCTGGGCGGGAAGGCGAAATTCCGCCGCTCCGATTTCCTCGAGATCGTTCAGGATTGCGGTGCGAAGGCGCTGCCGATCGTCTCGCTCATCAGCGTGCTCGTTGGCCTCATCCTCGCATTCGTAGGCGCTGTGCAACTCCGGCAATTCGGCGCCCAGATCTACGTGGCCGATCTCGTGGGCATCGCCACGGTCCGGGAAATGGGCGCCATGATGACGGCGATCATCATGGCGGGCCGAACGGGGGCCGCGTTCGCGGCCCAGCTCGGCACCATGCAGGTCAACGAGGAAATCGACGCGCTCAGCACATTCGGCTTCTCCCCACTCGATTTTCTCGTGACGCCACGGGTCCTGGCATTGGTCGTCATGATGCCGTTCCTGTGCCTTTATGCCGATCTCCTCGGCATTGTGGGTGGCGGGATCGTCGGCGTCACCATGCTCGACATTCCGGTCCTGCAATACATCACCGAAACGCGCGCGGCGTTGTCCGTCGGCGATTTCGCGGTCGGTCTCGTGAAAGGCTGCGTCTTCGGCGTGCTGATCGCCGTCGCGGGTTGCATGCGCGGCATGGAATGCGGCCGCAGCGCCTCCTCGGTCGGCAACGCGGCGACCTCGGCGGTCGTGACCGCCATCGTCGCGATCGTCGTCACGGACGGAATCTTCGCGGTGGTCACCGACATTCTCGGCATATAGGGCTCTGCCTCCCATGTCCCATCCGGAAGCCGCATCCCCCGCAATCGTCATCGAGAATCTCGATATGGCTTTTGGCACCTTCGTCATCCAAAGGAACCTGAATTTCGTCATTAACAAGCGCGACATCTTCATCATCATGGGTGGAAGCGGGTGCGGCAAGAGCACGTTGCTGCGGCACATGATCGGGCTCATCTATCCAGCCCGCGGTAGGATCATCTATGGCAGTCAAAGCCTGTGGGACGCCGAGGAAGACAAACGACAGGCGCTGCTGCGGCGCGTCGGCGTGCTCTATCAGCAGGGCGCTCTTTGGAGCTCGATGACGCTCGCCGAGAATATCGCCTTGCCGCTCGAGGCCTACACCGATCTCTCGCGCGTCGCGATCCGCGATTTGGCGTCCGCCAAGTTGGCACTCGTCGGATTGTCGGGCTTCGAGGATTACTATCCATCGGAGATCAGTGGGGGCATGCAAAAGCGCGCTGGCCTTGCCCGCGCCATGGCGCTCGACCCCGAATTCCTCTTCTTCGACGAACCGTCGGCCGGCCTCGATCCGATCAGCTCGCGCCTGCTCGACGATTTGATCCTTCAACTCCGGGACAGTCTCGGTGCTACGGTCGTCGTCGTGACCCACGAGCTCGCGAGCATCTTCGCCATCGGCAATAATTCAGTATTCCTCGACCCGGACACCAAGACGATGATCGCGGAGGGCGATCCGAAGAAGCTTTTGGCCGAGAGCCGGGACGAGAGGGTGCAGCGATTCCTGCGCCGGGGCGAAAATCAGGCGAGCACCTAACGTTGCGGCTGCAATTCGAGGGGCATCATGGCGAGCCGAGCAAATCCGAAACTGATTGGTGCCTTCGTCATCGGCGGCGTGTTTCTGTTCGTCGCGATGATCGTTGCCTTCGGCAGCTTCCAGTTTTTTGCCGCGCGCATTCCCATCGTCATGTACTTCCATGACGATATGAGCGGTCTTGACGTCGGTGCCGCCGTGAATTTTCGCGGCGTGCGGATCGGCACCGTCACGAAAGTCATCATCCAATTTAACGCGAAAGACTTGAATGTGAACGTCCCGGTCTATGCCGAGCTCGATCCCGAGGAATGGACGGTCGTTGGCGGCCCCAAGGTGTCGATATTCCACCGGGAGGAGAGGCTCCAGACGCTCGTGGAGCGTGGTTTGCGCGCCCAGCTCGCGGCGCAGAGTCTGGTGACCGGGAAGCTGGTGGTGGAACTCTCGTTCCAGCCGGGCGCGCCAGTGCAAGCGGGTGCGATCGACCAAGGATATTTGGAAATTCCAACGGCACCGTCGGAGTTTTCGGAGCTCAAGAAGAGCATCGCCGACGTATTGAACTCGCTCGCCAGCGCCAAGATCCCCGAACTTGTGTCCGATCTGCGCCAGCTCGTCCAAGACGTCGATCAGCAGGTAAAGGCCGGCGATCCGGCCGCCGTGATGATCGACGCCCAGGAGCTTATGAAGGCGATCGAGCGGGACGCCGACAGGATAACGTCGAGCTTTGTGCAGACCATGGATACGGCCGACCCGGCACTCGTGAGCGCCGATCGTATGTTCCAAGACACCGACCGGACGGTCGTCGCGGCACGTCCCTTGATCGACGACCTGCGCGGAGCCGCGAAACGGCTCGACGATCTGGCGGCGGCGGCGATGGAAACAATACGGCCGGGCTCACCGCTCCATACCGAACTGATCAACGCATTAAGAGAGATCGCCGCCGTGTCGCGCTCGGTGCGCGCCCTCGCCGACGACCTCGAAAAAAATCCGGATTCGATCCTGTTCGGCAAGTCGGGAGGCAGGAGATGAAGGCCCATTGCGGCACGTGGATGTGGTCCTTCGCGGCGGGCGTTCTTCTCATCGGCCTGGGCGCTTGCGGCGGCTTGGGTGGCCCCAACCCACCCAACCACTATTATGTGTTGAACGCCGCGTCGACCGCTTCAGCGATCGGCGTGGGCCAGGCGCAGCACGGCCCCCTCATCGGCGTCTCGCCCGTGTCGCTTCCCGCCTATCTCGACCAGGCGGGTATCACGACGCGGGGAGCCGGAAACGAAGTCGTCCGCGCCGAATACGATCGCTGGGCGGGCCCCCTTGGCTCGGAGATCACGCGCGTCGTCGGGGAGAATTTGGCCCTCATGGTTCCGACGGACCGATTGACCACAACACAGACCGGACGGTCGATTTCGCTCGATTATTTGGTGGAAATCGAGATTGCGGCGTTCGAGCGCGATCAAAGCGGCGCCGTCCAACTCGTCGCACGGTGGAGCCTGTTCAGCCAGGACGGCAACAACCTTCTCACGATGCAGACCTCGCGCATCAGCCGCCCGACGTCGGGTTCGGACTACGACAGCGATGCCGCGGCAATGAGCAGCGCCCTTGAAGCACTCTGCCACGATATCGCAGCAGCGATTCGGGAAAATCTGGCGACGCCACGCACGACCAAGGCGCCGCCGAAGGCGACTAAATAACAGCGCCGCAACCGACAGCGTGGCAAGAGGAGACGGTCGCCCCGAAATCTCCCGATCAGCGTGGCGGCGACCGCGCCTCGGGTCGTTCGTTGCCGCGCTCCGCGTAGCGACTTAGAAGGATGGCGTGCAATTTGTCCCTGCCGATGGCGCGCGCAACCTGTGTGTACGCGAAATAGGGCATCAGGGCGAAGGTCATGATTATGGCCATGATGGCCACGCGAAAGAGACCACCCCTCGCACCGCCGAAACTCGGTATGCTATCGGCGATCGTCTTTCCGTCGAAGAGGCCGACAATCGTTTCTTCGATAACGTGAAAGCAAATGAAAAGGGCGGCGAACAAAAGGGACTTCAAAACGATCGAATAAATCACGCGCCACCGCTCGATCCGGCGCCCCAGGCGCAGATCCTCCGCAACAAGCATCACTTTGGCCAGAATGAGGGCGTTGATCGCGGCGAACCCATAATGGGTAAAGCTGATTTCATGTTGCGCCAGGACAAGCGATTCGTGGAGGGTGAAGAGGCCAAGCAAGACAAAGAGGTAAAGAAACATTGCCGCGAATTGCTTTACCTCATGGACCACCCTTTGCTCGACGCGGTGCATGCGTGTCTGTTCGCCCGCCGCACCGGTCGTTGAATTTGCTTCGGCAGGTACGTGCTCACCGCTCATTTTCGGAGAGTGTCACATTCGAACAAACGGCTGAACCGACCACCCCTGGCGGTCACTCGGAGAGCGACTGCAACGCATAGAGCGCCATTAGTGCTGGACCCGGCTTGACGTTCCACTCGCCGAACCAGCGCTTGTAGATTTCCCATATCTGTCCGGACTTGTAGGTTTGGGCGAGCGCGCGATCCGCCACAACCCGAAAATCGGCGTCGTTCTTACGAATCATCAATGCGTAAGGCTCGTAGGAATAGAACGTGCCCGACATCCGGTAAAGACTCGGATCCTTCGACTTCTTGGCAAGGCCGATCAGCAGCACCTGATCCGAGGCATAGCCATCCGCCCGTCCGTCGGTGATGGCGGCGATGCCGTCTTCGTGACTCTTGACCGGCACGATATCGGCATTGACCAGCAACTGCTTGAGCACGTCTTTCATAACCTTCTCGGTCGTCGTGCCCGGCAGGACGGCGATCTTCTTGCCCGCGAGGTCCGAGGGCGCACGAATATTGGAATCGAGCCGCACGAGCATCTCGGTTCCCGTGAGGAACGTGAATAAGCTGAAGTCGAAGCGGGTCTCGCGGGAGAGCGTGCGGGTCGTCGCCCCACATTCGATGTCGATCTCGCCGGACTCGAGCTTGCTGAAACGCGTTTCAGCATCGACCGGCACGTACTTCACCTGGAGGTTGTCCATTTTGAGCGCGAGCTTCAGCTCGACGACAACCCGATTGCATAAATCGATGGAAAAGCCCTGGGGCTCGGCACCGGCCCCCGAGGAAAAGGGCGGTGCATCGGTGCGATAGCCGACAAGAACCGCACCACTCGTCTTGATCTTGTCGAGAGTTTGAGCATGGGCGTGCAACACGGGCGATAGAACGCACATCGCAGCGCACGCAATCGCGATTCGGATGACACGCATGACAGCCCCCCGTCCGCTTCACCGCGCTTGGCATGAAAGCACAGTTTCAACACCCTCGCCACTTCGGATCGACGTCCGATGCGAGATCATCCGGCCGCCCCCTCGTTGCATGGCGCAAAGGCAGGCGCGGGCCCTTCAGCGGTTAGTGGAGCCCTCTGATACCCGAAACGACGCGGCGTACCTGTTCATTTTGCTGTTGCGCCGCCGCCGTGGTGCTCGTCACCTGTTTCTGTTCCGCGAGCCTGATCTGATCCACCAAGGCGTCGATCCGCTCGCGCCTTTGGCTACGCGTCATCGTCCCCTGCTGGATCGCCTGCGTCATACGCATGTCCTCGGAAATAAGCTGTTCGTAAAGCACGCTCAAAGAGGGATTGGATTGCTCGTAATTCCGCACGGCAGAATAGGCGCATTGACGCCATTCAAGCTCGTGCGGAGCAAGTGCATTCTCCGGGATGCTGGCGGTATTCTCTGGATCGTATCCATGCTCGGCCGTGCACTGCTTGAGATCGGCACTCAGCCTCTCGCGGGCCTGCATCAGTTGCCCTTCTGGTGTGTTGGAACTGGTGGAGCCCGTGTCACATGCAGACAGCGCGGCAACTAACGCAAGTGACGTGGCGAGCATGACGAGTTTGGTTCTCATCGTCCCTCCAAGTGCTGCGAAGCCCGTTTGGCGGATCCCCTGAACCGAGGGGCGCCCGCCCTATCCATTCCATCGGAGGTACCTAAAGGCCTGTGCTGGCAGGTATCCGGTTTCCCCAGTGACCGTATGGGAAATGTATCACGGGCGGCCGGGTGGCTGTTGATTCAAATCGGTCACGCGATCGCTGCGTGAATCGCTATTAAAGTTCGCGGCCCGCCTCCGGTGCGAGCCCACGTCGCCGGTGTGTCGGGATCGAATTTCATAAGCGTATGATTTGACACAATTTATTTTAGCGCATTCGCAGGCCGGTGCAGTGCGTTAGGGTCTTTTTGAAATATTATCTATCGATTGACATTATCACTTGTATGGAATAAAGCACCGGGCTTTCGGGGAAGGATGGGATGAGCAACGTCGAACGGCATTATCGCCCAGGCACTTATCAACGGGGTGAGGACACGCGTCGTCGGATTCTCGACGCCGCGATCGAGATCTTTGCAGTCGAGGGATACGACGGTGCGAGCACACGCACGCTGGCCGAACGGGCAGGCGTAAACCTCCCGGCCATCCAGTACTACTTCGGCAGCAAGGAGGGTCTCTACCGCGCGGTCATTGACTACATGGTTCGGCAAATGGAAACGCGCATGAATCCAATCGCCGAGCGCGTGCGTACTCTTCTTGACGGCGGCGAACCATCGCCGAGGGAACTCCTGGATCACTTGTGCGAAATGCTCGATGCCTTCGTCCTGGTCGTGTTCGACAAGGAGCATCAGCAAAGCCGGCGGCTTCTCTGGGCGCGCTCGGAGGTCGAGGAGACAGCCGCACTCGATCCGCTGCACGAAAGGGGGAAAAAACAGATCTTCGAGCCGTGCGCGATGCTGATAGCGCGCCTCTTGGCGCTCTCCGTGGACGACGAGCAAGTCGTCCTTCGAACAATCGCGATGATCGGTCAGGTCGTGATCTTCTGCAACAAGGCAACGCGCCGCGCCCTCGGATGGTCCGACTTTGGCGAGTACCGGATCGCGGCGATCCAGAAGATCGTGCGACGGCATGCGGAGGCAATTTTTTCGGTCGAAGGTTCCAGGCGATGACGACGGGCAACCGCCCTCATAGGATCGATACATTGCGCCGCGGCGTTGCGTTCATCGCGGCGATCGCTGCGACCAGTGTCGCGGCGGGATGCGAGCTCGGCCCGGACTTCACGCGCCCGCCGGCTCCCCAAGGGGCGGGCTACACGCCGGAGCCGTTGCCCGTCGCCACCGCTTCGTCCGACGTGCATGGCGGCGAGGCCCAACATTTCGTCGAGGGCCGCGACATCTCGGGTCAGTGGTGGACGCTCTTCCGCTCCGAAGCGCTCAATACCTTGATCGATCGTGCGCTCAAGGCGAATCCTTCGTTACAGTCCGCGGAGGCAACGCTGCGCGAGGCGCAAGAAAACGTTTATGCAGAGGAGGGCGCTCTCTTTCCAACCTTGAGCGTCAACTTCACGCCTCAGCACTCGAAGATCTCGGGCGAATCGTTTGGCGTGCCGGCCAATATTCCGGCATTCAACCTTGTTACCGCGTCGGTGAATGTCTCCTACGCGGTCGATGTCTGGGGCGGCACGCGACGGCAGGTCGAATCGCTCCAAGCCCAAGCGGAAATGGACGCGTTCGAGCTGGAGGCCGCATATCTCACTCTCACGTCGAACGTCGTCGCGGCGGCAATCGAAGAAGCCTCCCTGCGGGATCAGATCGCGGCGACCCAGGACATCATCGAGATCGAATCCCAGGAGCTCGACGTGCTGCAGCATCAATTCGAACTTGGCGGCACCTCCAAGGTCGCTGTACTTGCCCAAGCGGCGACACTCGCGCAGACGCGTGCGACCTTGCCGCCGTTGGAGAAGCAATTGGCCCAACAGCGCGACCTGCTCGCAAATTTGATCGGCCGGTTTCCCAACGAAGTCATAAACGAAAAGTTCGACATTGCTTCGCTGCAATTGCCGCAAGAACTCCCGGTCAGCCTGCCATCGAAACTTGTCGAGCAACGCCCGGACGTGCGTGCTGCGGAATCGGAGCTGCACGCGGCGAGCGCTTCAATCGGCGTTGCCACGGCAAATCAATTCCCGCAGTTCGACATCACGGGCCAGCTCGGCAGCAGTGCCACCGGATTCGGCGGCCTGTTTTCGAGCGGCACCGCCATTTGGAACATCGCGGGCAGCGCCACTCAGACAATTTTCGACGCTGACACCTTGCTTCACAAGAAACGCGCTGCGGTCGCTGCATTCGACGCATCGGACGCCATTTATCGCAGCACAGTGCTCTCCGCCTTCCAGAACGTCGCGGACACTTTGCGCGCACTCGAATCCGATGCAAACGCCGTGAATGCACAGCTCGCTGCGGTGCGCGCGGCCGCCGACAGCCTCGCCATAACGCGCACGCAGTATCAGGCAGGTGCCATCACGTACCTCTCGTTGCTCACGACCGAGCAAACGTACCAACAAGCGAGGATCGGTCTCGTGCAAGCGCAGGCCAGCCGATACGCGGACACGGCTGCCCTGTTCGTGGCTCTTGGCGGCGGTTGGTGGAACCGCAAGGACTTGCCGCCGGATTACGGAGCACCTGAAACGTTCGTTGAGATCGGCCCCTAGTATTTCGAATCCGATGACGGCGAAGCGAGATGGTGCGATAGCGAGAAACGGAGATTGAGGCGATGGCGAAGCGCATGATCGTGATGCTGATCGTGGTCGGATTGGTGCTCGGCGGCATTTTCGGCTTCCAGGCATTCAAGAACTACAAGATCAAGCAATACTTCGCGTCACAGGGAGCGCCCCTGCAGACCGTATCGGCCACGCCAGCAACCGAGCAGGGCTGGCAGGCGCACGTCGACTCCGTGGGCACCCTGCGCGCCGTGAATGGCGCCGATCTTAGCTCCCAAGTCTCCGGCAACGTATCGGCGATCCACTTCGAGTCCGGGGCCGACGTCAAGGAGGGCACTTTGCTCGTCGAGTTGACCTCGGCGGATGATCTCGCCAAGCTGCAATCGCTGAAGGCCAACGCAGCGCTCGCAAAGATCACCTACGAGCGGGACCTGCGTCAGTTGAAGGCGCAGGCGGTGAGCCAGCAAACCGTCGATACCGACGAGCAGACGCTCAAGAGCCTCGAGGCTCAGGTCGCCCAGCAGCAGGCGACGGTCGATTATAAATTCATTCGTGCTCCCTTCGCCGGCCGGCTCGGCATTCGACAAGTGGACCTCGGCGAATATCTTGCCGCGGGTACGACGATCGTCACGCTTCAGTCCCTCGATCCGATTTACGTCGACTTCTATCTCCCCCAACAGGACCTCGATCAGATCAAGGTTGGCCAATCCCTCGAGGCATCGGTCGACACCTACCCGAATCAGAAATTCCCCGGCACGATCACCGCAGTCAACCCAAAGGTCGATTCGAGTACGCGCAATGTTCAAGTCCGCGCCACTCTCGGCAACGCCGACCACAGCCTGCTGCCGGGAATGTTCGCGTCGGTGAGCATCGATATCGGCGCGCCGAAACGCTACGTCACCCTGCCGCTGACCGCCATTACCTACAATCCCTATGGCAGCACCGTTTATGTGGTCGACGACAAAGGCAAGGGAGCTAACGGCCAACAGCAGCTTGTCGCACGCCAGACATTCGTTACAACGGGTGCTACCCGTGGCGATCAGGTTGCCGTCACGAGTGGCGTGAAGGAAGGAGAGATGGTCGTCAGCGCCGGCCAGAACAAGTTGCGCAATGGAGCGCCCGTCCTCATCGACAATACGATCAAGCCGACGGCCGACGCCAATCCCTTGCCGGTCGATCAATAAGGCGGAGCGACCCCGATGAAATTCACGGACATTTTCATCCGCCGGCCCGTCTTGGCGTCGGTCGTAAGCCTGATGATCCTCGTGCTGGGGTTGCGCTCGGCCGCACTGCTGCCGATCCTGCAGTATCCGCGCACGGAAAATGCCGTCGTCACCATCAGCACGACCTATTACGGCGCCGACCCCGAGGTGATTGCGGGTTTCATTACGACGCCGCTCGAGACGGCGATCGCGCAGGCGAACGGCATTGACTACATGAGTTCGACGAGTCAGTTGAGCGTCAGCACAATCACCGTGTACCTGCGCCTGAACTACGACGCCGACAAAGCACTCACCGAAATCAACACCAAAGTGAATTCGGTGCTCAACCAATTGCCGGCGGGATCGCAGCAGCCGGTGCTGAGCGTGAAGGTGGGCCAGACCATCGACGCGATGTATATCGGCTTCAACAGCGACGTGCTCGCCGCGAATCAGATCACCGACTATTTGGTTCGCGTTGTGCAGCCGAAATTGCAGGCGGTCGAGGGCGTGCAGACTGCAGAAATTCTCGGCGCCAAGAATTTTGCACTTCGTGCATGGCTCGATCCCGCCAAGCTCGCCGCTTACGGCCTTTCCGCCGCCGATGTCAGCCAAGCGCTGAGCGAAAACGACTATATCTCCGGCCTCGGCAATACTAAGGGGCAGATGGTGCAGGTCAACCTGTCCGCCTCTACGAGCCTGCATTCGGTCGAGCAGTTCAGGAACCTGATAATCAAGCACTCGAGCGATGCGATCGTGCGCCTCAAGGACGTCGCCAAGGTGACGTTGGGAGCGGAGGACTACGAGACGGAAGTCGGCTTCGATGGGAAGAAGGCGGTCTATATCGGCATCCAAGTGGCGCCGGCCGCCAATCTCCTCGACGTCATCAAGAGTGTGCGCAAGATATTCCCGGAGATACAGTCGCAGCTGCCGCAGGGCCTGAATGGAGAGATCGTCTACGACTCGACCGCATTCGTGAACAGCGCGATCAACGAAGTCGTGCGCACGCTCATCGAGGCGCTCTTGATCGTGACATTCGTCGTGTTTGCGTTCCTGGGCTCTCCGCGCTCGGTCCTCATTCCGACCATTGCCATTCCGCTGTCGCTGGTCGGCACCTTCACGATGATGCTGATATTCGGCTTCTCGATAAATCTCTTGACGTTGCTCGCCTTAGTCCTGGCGATCGGCCTCGTGGTGGACGACGCGATCATCGTCGTCGAAAATGTCAATCGGCATCTCGATGAAGGCATGAAGCCTATCGACGCGGGGATCCTGGCCGCTCGCGAGCTCGGTGGGCCGATCATCGCCATGACGGTTGTGCTCGTCGCGGTTTACGTTCCGGTCGGCTTTCAGGGGGGCTTGACGGGTGCCCTCTTTACCGAATTCGCCTTCACGCTCGTGGGCGCAGTCACGGTCTCGGCAATCATAGCGCTCACGCTTTCGCCGATGATGTGTTCGCGTTTGCTGAAACAGCATTCATTGGATGATCGGGGCTGGCAGGATCGGCTGATCGATTTCATCGACCGCAGATTCGAGGAGGTACGCCGGCCTTACGAGCGTTGGCTCCACGGCAGCTTGAATTATCTGCCGGTTACGGGCCTATTCGCCGCGATCGTGCTATCCAGCATCTATTTCCTCTATTCGAGTGCCAAGACGGAACTCGCCCCGCAGGAGGACCAGGGGGTCATCATTACCCAATCCATTGCACCCCCGACGGCGACGCTGCAACAGCGCCAGCTTTATGCGCGGCAACTTTACGAGATTTTCACTCAATATCCGGAGATGGACCACGTTTTCCAAATCGACGTGCCGGGCCAGTCGATCGGCGGCATGGTATTCAAACCGTGGGACCAGCGCACGCGCAGCTCAAATGACATCCAACCAAGCCTCCAGACCCAATTAAGCCGCGAAGTGGCAGGTGTGCGGGTGGTCGCCTTCCAGCCGGCACCGCTTCCCGGCAGCCAGGGACTACCGGTCCAGTTTGTCATCGGTACGACCGAGCCCTTTGGGCAATTGAACGACGTTGCGCAGCAATTCCTTCAAGAGGCGGTCAAAAGTGGAATGTTCATTTTTCTCGACAGCGATTTGAAGCTCGATCAGCCCGAGTCGACCGTCGAGATCGACCGCGACAAGACGGCGCAACTCGGGATGAAGATGAGCGACGTGGGCGGTGCGATGACGTCGATGCTGGGTGGCGGCTACATCAATTACTTCGCGCTCGATCAACGTTCCTATAAGGTGATACCGCAGGTGCAGCAGCGCTACCGCCTCAACACGGATCAACTTCTCGATTACTATATTGGCTCGGTGAACGGCATCCCGGTGCCACTCTCCACCGTCGCGCGTATCACCACGAAGACCGAGCCTGAGTCGCTCAATCATTTTCAGCAGATCAACGACGCGACGATCCAAGGTGTCGCCACTCCGGGCGTGGCACTGGGCGATGCGCTTGCCTATCTCCGCGCCCTCGCCGCGAAGACGTTGCCCCAGGGTTATTCGATCGATTACGGCGGCCTGACGCGGCAATACGTTCAGGAGTCGAGCGGTTTCGTTACGACGTTCGCATTCGCCCTGATTATTATTTTCCTCTCCCTCGCGGCCCTTTTCGAAAGCTTCCGCGATCCGCTTATCATCCTCGTCTCGGTGCCCATGTCGATCGCGGGGGCGCTTATTTTCATAAGTCTCGGGATCGGCGGGGCGAGCCTCAACATTTACACCGAAGTCGGACTCGTCACGCTGATGGGCCTCATCAGCAAGCACGGCATCTTGATCGTCGAGTTTGCCAATGAATTGCAGCGGCAAGGCAAATCGAAGCGCGAAGCGATTGAGGCGGCCGCCAGCATTCGCTTGCGACCGATCCTGATGACGACTGCGGCGATGGTACTCGGCGTCGTGCCGCTAATCGTCGCGAGCGGTGCGGGTGCCGTATCCCGTTTCGACATGGGACTCGTGATTGCGAGCGGCCTTGCGATCGGCACCCTTTTCACGCTCTTCGTGGTGCCAGCGGTCTACTTGATGATTGCAGGGGATCACTCGGTCCGGTCCCAAGAAAAGGAAGACTTGAGGCGCCCGGCACCCCACAAGGCTTGAACTGACCCTCGGTTCGCGCTGGCGCAAATACTCGTCCGCACTTGACCAGAGACTGTCGCGGCGTTAATTAACATATGCGTTAATTAACGGATAAAACAAGTGATAGACGCATCGAATCTCAACGGCACTTTCGCCGCCCTTGCCGATCCGACGCGTCGCGCGATACTCGCCCGGCTTGCACTCGGCGAGGCGACGGTCAACGAACTTGCAGCGCCGTTCGCCATCTCCCTTCCCGCGGTCTCGCGCCATTTGAAGGTGCTTGAGCGCGCGGCGCTGATCGTTCGTACGCGTGACGGGCAGCATCGACGGTGTCGTCTCAACGCGCATGCACTGAGTGAGGCGGCCGAATGGATCGCCTTCTATCGCCGCTTCTGGAACGAGAGGTTCGATCGGCTCGACCGGCAGCTTCGCGGTTCGCGCAAATCCAGGGAGAAGATCCATGGCAAGTCCAAGCAAGCCCAGCGCCGCGGAAGCTGATCAAGCCCTTTCGCTCGAGTTGACGCGAGTGTTCGATGCACCACCCGGGGAAGTGTTTCGAAGCTGGATTGAACCTGAGCGTATCGCGCGCTGGATCGGGCCGCGCAGCATCAAGGCGGAGGTGGTGAGAATGGATGCACGGCCGGGCGGATCCTACCGCATTCGGATGCACGACGAGTCGGGCAAGGTCTATACGGTGAGCGGCGTTTACCGCGAGATCATATTCCCCGAACGGCTCGTCTTCACCTGGGCATGGGAGGAAGACGGGCATGGGCACCGCAGCGGCCACGAGTCGGTGGCAGAGATCACGTGCCGAGCGATCGGCCGGAAAACGGAGATGACGATTCGCCATGGCCGGTTTGAAACGAAAGAGTCGCGCGATAGCCACGATCACGGCTGGAGTGGCTCGTTTGACAAGCTCGCGGACGTCCTTGCCGGCAAACCTGGAAGGATATGAACGGGTCGCGGGTTAAGGCCCTCGCGGCATCATCCGCCAACGGCTCGCGTGGCGGATCCGAAATTCGCCACATTAGGGGCCGGGGCCGTGAGCGAACTTCGGATTCAAAGCCACACGAGGAATATATTGTATCTCGTGTGGTATTCGGATTTGAAGTTCCTAAACGCGGATGCGACCAAAATGCTAGGAACTTCAAATCCACCGCACTAGTCCAAGCCCCGAGCCCCATGTCCACGGTCGTTCGATTCGGCGATGTAGAGCCACCACCCCGTTTCATTGATCGAATAGTAGGGGCGATATCGGCGAACTTTTGCGGCCGGCACCACACTTGTAAACTGGTTATCGAGAAGCAAGGCTTCGCCGTCAACGTAGGCGATCAGAACGGCGTGGTCGAGTTGCCGCTCGTCGTCGTGCACAATGACGATTCGAAGGCGCTCGTTTGGAAATCCCGTGGCCCGCAGCATCATGAACTTGGCGACCGAGTAGTCTTGACACTGTCCGTTTCTGCGCAGGAACTCGAACGGCGTTTCCCAGTAATTGACTTCGCCCCAGTTCTGATAGGAGGAAACGTAGGGATGGCGATTGAGCGCGGAATTGACACGCTCCAGCTTCTCCCGGTCGGAGAGCTGCGCCAAATCCTTCAATAAGCGCTGCCATTCCGGCGGCACACAATTGACAGAATTGCTGGCAGCACACGTTGTCGCCGCGAGACGTTGCTCACGCGCCCATCGCGCAAGCAAATCGCGCCATTTCTCGAACCGTGCCATATTCGTCGAATGGACCGTGGGTGCTACGAGAAAGCTTGCTTGTGATGATGCGCGGACGGTCGGTCCGTTGAATTCGCCGCCACTTGCCCCTGTCGCAGACAGGAGCGCGGTTGCGAGGATTACCGAGGTTCGCGGCACATTCAGCACAGTTGCAGGCCTGCCCGATAGTCCATCGTTGCGGTCGATATGCGAGGCCCGTTTCGCCGGCCCCGCCCGGCCCTGAGCCCACATCTCATTGCAGCGAACGCACGCGTCGCTGCGAGGTTTTGACACATCGTCCGATGACCTGTCCATAGTATCGCCTCGGGACGCCTTGGGCGGCTTCGACATGGCGGCCCCTTGCCAGGACAAGATTCGGTCGCCTGCTTCGATCGCACCTGCCCTTAGAGAGGATGCACTTACCGACTTGTCACCACCAAGCGGCCCGCACGATCCGGCCCGGGGCCTCGCCCGGCACTCTGGCGAACTCGATGTTTTTGCGTCATTTATTCTTAAAATTAAATAATACTTATATTTGATCTACGTCGTAATCCTGAGAGGAGCTCAGTATAGCAAAGTAATGGCGCGGGGGTTTTGCAAAATACATTTGCATGCTGATATAGCCTGTGGAATACTATCTTGGGGTGAGTCGTCTCATAGAGATGCCACCTTTGCGTTACCTAATATTAGAGATGACAATGTTGGATTCTGCAGGACTTACTGACCCGACGATTCAAGTTGCGGCAACCTCTGCAACTCAATCCGGCCCCTCTCCGATGGTCGTCAAGGCGCCAGCGGCGAACGAGCATCTCACCGTCGACATTGCGCCCGGTCAGGAACTTGTCTTCGAGTTCAACCCGCTAGACGTTCCCTCGCACGCTATTCGTGGCGACTTAGTTTTCGATTTTCCGAACGGCGGAACGCTCATATTGCAAGGGTTTCCAAATGGCTCGAGCCCGGACGGCTCGACGCTTGTTACCTTGCCGGACGGCGTTAGCCTTTCGATCGCCGATTTGCTTCAATCGCTCGATCTCAACGATATACGCTTCGACGCCGGCCG
>Ga0187766_10000994_pt1 | contig 16373 bp, 19 predicted proteins | sample 0216_QUI02_MP05__4_FD_132971 | JGI IMG/M metagenome (GOLD analysis project Ga0187766, IMG submission 132971) | Tropical peat soil microbial communities from peatlands in Department of Meta, Colombia - 0216_QUI02_MP05_20_MG | ecosystem: Environmental > Terrestrial > Soil > Wetlands > Peat ... | reverse complement strand
TTCAACCGTGAGAAGCTGGCGAAGGCTTCAATTGCCGCGCGTCGTTTGGCAGAATGCTATTCGGTCGAAAGAAACTGGAGTGAGATGGAGAATATTTTGCAGGGCCATTTATCGAAGGGGGGTCCATCGGGGTGATAAGGAAGAAGCCATTCTGGTACCCGCTCTCCAATTTTAAGAACCGGTTCTTCTTCGGCTCTTACGGAAAGGACGTCTATATTGAATCCGGAGTCGTGATCAATCGACCGCGGTTTGTCCATATGGGAGACCATGTAAGAATCAAAAGAAATACGAGCATTAACCTGCACCCAAAGGACAAGAAGTCAAAGGAAATCCTGCTTTTCATCGGGGACAACGTCATCATTTCGGAGAGTTGTTTTATCAGCGCCCGCAACCGGCTCATCATCGAGGAGAATGTTGGGATATCGCCGAACGTGATGATCATCGACAACTCGCGGAAACTTGGCGATATCAGTCGTCCGAGCAAGGAGCAAGATTTGAAGATCGGTTATGTTCACATTGGAGCCGATTCGTGGATTGCTTACGGCGCCTGCGTCTTGCCTAACGTGACGATCGGGAGACATTGCATCATCGGTGCCCTCTCCGTTGTGAATCGCGACATTCCGCCTTATTCGTTAGCCGTTGGCTCCCCTGCCAAGGTAGTGAAACGCTTCGATTTCGAGAAGAGGGAATGGGTGAAGGCAGATGAATGAGATGATTCCGTGGAGCACGCTGTTTCAATACCGGGACGAGATCCATGCCCGTTATCCCGAAATCTGGGATCTAAAAATCCTGCGGAAGCGCTTCCCACTGATGATGAAGACGATTCAGGACCACGAAAAAGTCCTGGACATCGGAGCATCAAACCGAAATCTTCAGGAGCGCTTGAAACGCCATTTTCCAAAGCTGGTGTATAAGAGCATGGATATTGACCGCGAGCAGTTTCATGACTTTTACAGCTTGGAGGAGGTTCAAGAGTCTTTCGACGTTGTTTTTCTTTTTGAAGTCATCGAACATTTGGGCCTTGAAGAAGGGGTCCAGCTTATCAAGAAGATTTATGATCTCCTCAACGAGGGAGGGCGATTGATCCTGACGACTCCCAATGTGTTCAATCCGAGCCGGTTTTGGAGGGACGCGACGCATAAGGTGGCCTATTGTTACGATGAGTTAGGAGGGCTCCTCCTCGCTCATGGTTTTCAAATCAAGGCGATGTACCGAACCTACAGCGATGCTTTCCATCGCTATCTCTTCCGGATCTATGTGATGGCCCCACTTCATCGGTATCTGGGCGTCGACTTTGCCAAGTCCATTTTAATGATTGCAGAGAAGAAATCGAAGGGGGTAAATTGAGAATCATCTTCCTCACCCATTCCAGTGATCAGGGCCATCGGTTCCGGGTGGAACAGTATTTTCCGTATCTGATCGCTCACCAGGTAGACCCGAAGTGGCAACCCCTTTACGGTTCATGGAAGCAACGGCTCATCCTTTACCGCCAGCTTCCCCGCTTCGATGTGGTCTGTATTCAAAGGAGACTATTGTCTCCTTTCGAATTTTATTGGATCCGAAAAAAGTCTTCGAAACTCCTTTTCGATCTCGATGATGCCGTTATGTACCGATCTTCCAGTTCTCCTCGCCCTCATTCCTTCTCCAGGTGGATGAAATTCAAGCGGATGGTAAAAGGAAGCGATGTCGTGACAGTCGGAAACAAGTTCTTAAAGAGCCAGGTCCTCAAGGTGGATCCGGAGAAAAGGGTCATCGTCGTTCCCACCTCCATCGATACGAATCTTTATCCCAAAAAAAAGAAAATCTCTAACCAGGAGGAGATCATTTTAGGATGGATTGGGACGAAAGGGAATTTAAAGTACCTTAAACAATTGGAGCCTGTGTTTGAGACGATCCGACAAAGGTTTCCCCGGGCCAAATTAAAGATCGTGAGCAACGATTTTTATGACCCCCTCCACCTTCCCGTCGTTAAGAAACCTTGGAAATTGGAGGACGAAAATGATGACCTGGTTTCTTTCGACATTGGTTTGATGCCCCTCAACGATGATCTATGGTCGAGAGGGAAATGTGGATTGAAGGTCATCCAATATCTTAGTGTCGGGGTCCCGGTCGTCTGCACTCCCGTGGGGATTAATCCGGACATCGTTAAAGATGGGGAGAACGGTTTTTTGGCGACGAATCATCAAGAATGGGTAGATTGCTTATCGAACCTTATCCAGAATCAAGAGCTCAGATACCAGATGGGGTTAAAGGGGATAGAAACGGTAGAACGAGATTACTCGTTAGCCGTCACCTCCGAAAAGTTTTTTCAAGTTCTCCAAAGCCTCAATCGGGGTGAGGGATAAATGAAAGTCCTATTCCTGATTCAGGGTTTTTCCGTAGCCGCCAGTCGGTATCGGGTGCTTCAATACATTCCGTATTTGGAGTCCAAAGGGGTGGAGACCAAGGTCAGCCTCTATCCCAGGACCTTGAAAGAGAATTTTCGATTCTTCAACGATCTTTCCCAATACGATATCGTTTTTCTTCAGAGGAAAAGATTCAACCAGCCCCGGCTTGGATTGTTGAGGAGAAGGGCGAAACGGATCCTCTACGATTTTGATGATTCGGTGATGTATCGAAATTCAAAGGCCAAAGACCCACTTTCATCAACCCGGAGAAGACGTTTTGCCCAGATGGTCAAAAACTCTGACTTCATCATCGCCGGAAATGAATTTTTGAAGAGCCAAGTTCTTCCATTTAATCAAAATGTCGAGGTAATTCCTACGGCGATTCAGCAGGAAAGATATGAGTTAAGAACCTATTCGGCACAGCAGGAAAGGGTGACCCTCGGGTGGATCGGGGATCACGGTTCCATTCATTATTTAGAAAAGATGAGACCTATTTTCGATAGGATAGGCGAGAGATATCCTCATGTGGAGCTAAAGATTGTCTGTGACACTTTTTTCGACTGTGATCGGATGAAGGTGATCAAGAAAAATTGGAGTTCAGAGGAAGAGGTGGCTGATCTTCAGGGATTTGATATCGGGCTGATGCCTCTCGTTGATGATCCGTGGTCATGGGGGAAATGCGGTCTCAAGATTATCCAGTACCAGGGAGTAGGTGTCCCCGTGGTTTGTACGCCTGTGGGGATCAACAAGGACTTGGTCGAGGACGGGACCAATGGATTTTGGGCGATGACTCCTGAGGAATGGGAAGAGAAACTTTGCCTCCTTATTGAAAATCCTGGGTTGCGGGAGCAGATGGGCCGTGAAGGGAAGAAGAGGGTTTTGAGAAATTACACCGATGAAGCCTGTGCGCCGCGACTCTTTTCGATCCTGACTCGGATGATGGAGAAACCATCGAAGGGAAGGAGATCTCATTGAGAGAAGCAATCGTTAACTATGTCAGATGGGCGATTGAGCGTTTTTCGTTTGATGAACCCATCCTCGATACGTGCGCGGGATGGGAACCAAATTTTTACCAACCCCTCTTCCCAGGGAAACGGTATATTAAACAGGACATGAGGGACTTCGATCCGCCCTGCATTGACATGATTTGTGACATTGCAGACATGAAGCCGATTTCTGATGAGAGCATTGGATTGGTATTGAACCTCGAATCCCTTGAACATCTTCCCTATCCTCAAAAGGGGATCGACGAAATCCACCGTGTGCTTCGCCCAAACGGACTTCTCATCCTAACCACAGTGATGCACTTTAAAATCCACCGTGCTCCTAAGGACTACTGGAGATTTACACCAGATGGCCTCGAGCTTCTGTTGAATCGATTTAAAATTTTGGATTGCACTTTAGAGGGAGATCTAAAAAGACCCAAGGGGATCTGGGTAACGGCTCAGAAGACCTCCCGTGAAGAGGAAGGGGGGATACTTCCTCCCTTGAGAATAGTTGGAAGTGATGACCGAATCATAAAAAAGTTGGGGCGGAGGATAACTCGCCTCAAGGAGAATTTTCGTTCCCATCTGTAGAGATAATAAGAATTTTCTCCATTGGTTGGTCGGGGCGGGACGGAAAATGAAATTGTTTACTTATCGCTCCGGCTGATCACGGATGGAAATATATTGATCTGAGCGGGAGAGAAGGAAGAAATAAAGACGGATAAAGAATGAAGATAGGGTATTTTATTAGGAATTATGTCTTGAAAGATGGGTATGGCAAGTCGGCCGTATCAGGAGGAGTAAAGGTGGTTTCTCAACATGTGAAGCTACTTCACGAAATGGGATATGAAGTGCTCCTCGTGACAAAGAATATGCAAAGGGACTCGAATTTAACGGAGCTAAATCTATATGAAAAGCCAACCCTTGTTGAGACAGAGGATGACATCCCAGAATGTGATATCTATGTCGGGAGCCTCTATAGTGATGTGAAAAGGCTTTTTCAGAGAGGGAAAGGGAGGGTTGTCCATCTTTGTCAGGGTTATGAACCGATCGACTTTGCCTTGAGGATCGAAGAAGGAGTCATCACAGAGAAGTATTCAAGAAAAGGTGTTTTTTCAATACGGAGATATATGGACGTATTAAAGTTCAAAAAGAGGATAAAAGAGATCGAATCGGTCTATGCCTTACCAACGGTTAAGACGGCGGTATCAAAACATCTGGCTGAATTGATTCAGAAACGGTATCGTCAGAAGTGTTTTGTTATCCAAAACGGATTCGACCCAAATATATTTTATCCTAATGAGAGGAGAATCTGGGGCGAACACGGAAAGATAAGGATTTTATCCGTGGGTCCCATCAATGTTGGTTCTAAGGGTATTCCAGACACGCTCCAATCTGTAAGATTATTGAAAGAGAAAGGAGTCCCTGTGGAATTCACAAGAGTTTGTCCTCATCCTCCTTCGGAGAGGGAGGAAGTGGGAAAAGTGGTCGATCATTATTACATGAACTTAAAAGAGCAGGAGATGGCGGAACTCTATCGGAGTGTGGACATTTTTATCTCTTCCTCACTTGAGGGTGAAGGGTTTGGTTTGCCAGCGATGGAAGCCCTTGCGTCTGGTGTCCCTTCCATTCTTACAAAGATTTCGAGTTATATGAATTTCGATGAAAAAAGGGATTTTGCCTATTTCACTCCAACTCATCGGCCGGATAAAATTGCCGAAGGGGTTCTTAGTCTTATAGAAGATAGAGAGTTGAGAGAAAGATGTAGGGAGAGAGGAATGAGCGTGGCCAAAGGATTCACGCTGGAAAGGACGAAAGAGGATCTTGGAAATTTTATGAAAAGACTGATTGAATGAGAGAGCTGAAAAGATATTCTACAAAGGTATTCATTAAAAGGTGATTGAATTATTTAAAGGAACTTCCAAGAAGGATTGTTTGCTTACTTTCCAAAGGGGTAGTGGAAGAAAGCCGAAGATAATGATTTGCTAAAAGGTCGAGAGGATGAAGGAATGAGGAAAGAAGTGACTCGCTATGTGCAGTGGGCAACTGGTTGTTTTCCCTATGAGGAACCCATCCTCGACACCTGCGCGGGATGGGAACCTAATTATTACCAGCCCCTTTTCCCAGGGAAGCGGTATATTAAGCAGGATATGATGGATTTTGATCCGCCTTGCATTGACGTCGTGTGCGATATCGGAGACATGAGCTCGATTGCAAGTGAAAGTATCGGATTGGTGTTGAACCTTGAATCCCTTGAGCATATTCCCTATCCTCAGAAGGCGATAGATGAAATTCATCGTGTACTCAAACCAAACGGCCTTCTCATTCTGACGACGGTCACAAATTTTGTAATTCACCGACACCCGAGAGATTACTGGAGATTTACTCCGGACGGAATTGAACTTCTATTAAGTCGATTTAAAATTCTCGATTGCACGCTGGAGGGGAGTTTAGAATGGCCGATAGGGATGTGGGCCGTCGCCCAAAAAACATCCTCACAGGACAAATGGGGGAAGCTTCCTCCCTTGAATGTTGTGAAGGTCGATGCCCTTATGCTAAAAAGAATGGAAAAATGTATTAAGCGCTGGAAGAAAACGAAGAACAGCAGAAAATGGGATTGAAAAAGGGCGCCCCTCGAAGGCCGACTCGGATGGGGATCTTTTCCATTTCCTTAACCCAAAGATTATTTTTGCTAAAGATAGACAAAAAGGTATCGATATAAGATAAAAGCAATCCCCTTGTGATTCCTCCAATGGAGAAGATCTTCTTATTGGAGATGATATCTTGATGAGGAGTCGGGATATTTTCGAGTCGAGGACGCATCATCTGGATAGCACGAAGAGAGAGAAAGGGAAGGGAAGTCATCAAAGTGGGCGGGTATCATCTACAAGGAAGGTTTAAAAAAATAAAGCTTTTGTTTGTGAAGCTCCCTCTCTTTTGGCAGAAAATTTGGAGAATCTTTCGCCCGATGAGAAAAGCTTATCGGCGCAAGTTTCGTATGAGACTCAGACAATGGCTTATTTATCACCAAGGGAACATCGTGTTCGACAAATGTTATTGGATGGGTGTGCATACGCTCAAAAACCCCCTAGATGCCTGGATTTATCAAGAAATAATTTATGATGTCCAGCCAGATGTTATCATAGAAATTGGTAGCCTGGAGGGTGGTAGCACTCTGTATTTCGCTCACCTTTTGGACATATTGACAAAAGGAATGGTCATCTCGATTGATATCCACAGAACCAGGTTCAGCGTAAAGCATAACAGAATTGTGGTCGTTACCGGTGATAGCTCATCCCAAGAAGTAATCTCACAGGTTTCTGAGTTGTGTAAAGGGAAATCTGTTCTTATCGTGCATGATGGTGATCACCACAAAGAACAGGTCCTGAAAGATCTTCAAAATTATTCGAAGTTTGTAAGTGTCAATAGTTATTTCATTGTTGAAGATGGGATTATTGATTTGTTTAAGCCAGGAGATGGTATTGGAAGCTACGGAGAGGGGCCACTCGCAGCGGTTGAACAGTTCCTGAAGGAGAACCCTGAGTTCGTTGTCGATACGGGGCGTGAACGGTATATTTTAACGTATAATCCAGGGGGATTTTTAAAACGAGTAGGGTAACATCGATTCAACTTTTTACCGATTGCGAGTGCCTTTATTAATGTCCTTGAGGTTTGTCAGAGCATGATTGACTTGTTTATCATAATTGTCAACTGGAATACGAAGGAATTTCTTCTCCCCTGCATGCGTTCGCTTTATGAAGAGGAACGACGGATGAACAAAGAGGTGATTGTTGTTGACAACGGCTCGGAGGATGGAAGTGGAGATGAGGTGAAAAAAACATTTCCGTCTGTCCGTGTCATAGAAAATAGAAGAAACCTGGGATTTGCGAAGGCAGCCAATCAAGGGATCCTGAAAGCGTCTGGGAAATATGTCCTTCTTCTGAATCCGGACACTCAAATTAAAAATAGTGCCCTCGAGCAATTACTATCATTTATGGAAGCCAATCCGGACGTTGGAATAGCAGGAGCGCAGCTTTTAAATCCCGATGGATCGAAGCAGAACTCTATCGCCAATTTCCCGTCCCTGGCTACGGAACTCCTTAATAAGAGTCTTCTGAGATGGCTTTTCCCGAAAAAGTTTCCAGGAAAGGAGAGGAGATATTCTGGACCCGTTGAAGTTGATTCTGTGATTGGTGCTTGCATGATCGTGAGACGGGATCCCCTGGACCGGGTGGGCTTATTGGATGAGCATTATTTTCTTTTTCTTGAAGAAACGGATTGGTGCTATCGGATGAAGAGGGCGGGCTGGAAGATCTACCATGTTCCTCAGGCTGAAGTTTATCATTTCCAAGGGAAAAGTGCCGAGACAGAAAAGAAGAAAGCAAAAGTTGAATATTATCGTTCGCGCTACCATTTTTTCAAGAAGAATAGGGGGAGCTTGCAGTGGGTCATTCTCCTCGGTGGGTTGATGATAAGATTAGTATTCGAACTGCTGATGATGACGGTAGCTTCTCTGATTACTTTCTTCGCTGTCAAAGGCTGGCGAAGAAAGCTCTCAATCTATGCCTATCTTTTTTGGTGGCATCTGAGGTTTTTTCCTGAAGGGATGGGATTGAGGGACGCAATTTGGCCGGACCATAAATAGAAACAAATAAGGATGATGACTGGGATGACGATAAGCCATCAAGAGTTTAATTATTTTCATGGATTTTTCCCAAGGACCGACCTGATTGAACTCGTTCCCAAAGGAGCCAGGAGAATATTGGATGTAGGGTGCAGTGTAGGGAAGACAGGACAAATACTTAAAGAGAGAGGTTTTGAAGAGGTTTTTGCGGTTGAAGTCAATCCCCAGGCAGCCCAGCAAGCAAAGTCCTATTATCAAGAAGTGATCGTCGGTGATATCGAAAAGGATACCTTGCCCTTCAGCAGAGGTTTCTTCGACTGTATTCTTTACGGCGATGTGTTGGAACACCTGATTGATCCTTGGAAAGTTCTTAGAAGCCACAGGGAAATTTTGAAAGACGACGGAATTATTATCTGTAGCATTCCTAACATCCGATATTATAAGATTTTAAAACCTCTCATTCTAAACGGACGATGGGAATATGTTGACCTCGGAGTATTGGATAGAACCCATTTACGTTTTTTTACTCTGAAGACGATTGAGGATATGTTCCTGGAAACAGGCTATCAGATCAAAAAGTTAATAAAGAAGAAACGGTGCAGCAAGACCATGAAATTCATCAACAGGTTGTTTTTTAATGGGTTGATCGATTTTTTGGTGCTTCAATATCGAATCATAGGAGTCAAAACGGGTAGAATCCCTTAAAAGATTTTGGAGGGTCGGGTTAGAGGATAACCTTGCGGGTGTGAATGAAGGGAAGATGAGAATCATCCCGTTACATTTCAGATTGTAAATTGGTTGTTGGAGGAGGTTGTATGGTTAGCGTTGCTGTCGTGGGTGCTGGGGCATGGGGGAAGAACCACGTCAGGGTGTTTTCCGAAATTCCCAATGTGCGACTGAAATATGTCTGTGATCAGGACCCTTCCAAATTGCGCTCATTGCAGAGGGCATACCCCGGAACGAAGATGGTTGAGGGCTTGAAACCCATTCTTCAGGATTCGGAAGTGAGAGGAGTCGTGGTGGCCTCTTCCGCGCTCTCCCATTATTCTCTTTCAAAAGAGTTGATAGGAGCGGATAAAGATGTGTTGGTAGAGAAACCCATGGCCTTGAGTACAAAAGATGCCGAGGACATGTTGAAGATCGCAGAGAAGAGAAAGAAAATCCTCATGGTGGGTCATCTTTTGATCTATCATCCTGTGGTCGATCGGCTGAAGGAAATGGTCGGATCGGGTGAATTGGGGATGATCTATTATATTTATACTCAGCGGGTCAATCTCGGCGTGATCCGTCAGGATGAAAATGCCCTTCTTTCTTTCGCCCCCCATGATTTATCGGTCATTCTGTACCTTCTCGAGGAAGAACCGGTTGCAGTGACCGCTCATGGAGAAAGTTATATCCAAAAGGGAGTCGAGGATGTAGTGTTTCTTGGACTCCAATTCTCGGACGGCAAGATGGCAAATATTCATTTGAGTTGGCTGGATCCTCATAAGTTAAGAAAGATCACCATCGTGGGATCAAAAAAGATGGTGGTTTTTGATGATATGGAGGCTTCTGAAAAACTGAAGATCTATGACAAAGGGGTTAAGAATCTCTCCTATGATACCTATGGGGAGTATCTCAGCCTGAGGTTTGGAGATATTACCATTCCGGGTATTAAAATGGCTGAACCGCTCCGGGCTGAGGCAGAACATTTTATTCAAAGCATCGAATCGAGAAAAGAGCCTAAAACCGGGGGCCGGGATGGAGTCAAAGTGGTAAAAATTCTTATGGCTGCCCAGGAGTCTTTGAAGAAGAAAGGATTTCCAATCCGCCTCGGAGGAGAATAGGGAGATGGAAAGGGAATACTTTGTTCATCCCACGGCCGTCGTGGATGAACCCATAGAGATTGGGGACGGGACAAAAATCTGGCATTTCACCCACATCATGCCGGGTGCAAGGATTGGGGAAAACTGTATCATCGGTCAAAATGTCTTTATCGGTTCAGGTGCCGTCTTGGGAAATAATATAAAGGTTCAAAACAATGTCTCTATCTATGATGGGGTGATCTTAGAGGATCACGTCTTCTGCGGGCCCTCAATGGTTTTTACGAATGTCTTTAACCCCAGGAGTTTCATATCGAGAAAGAAAGAATTCCGCGATACCTTGGTGAGAAGAGGAGCCACCATTGGTGCCAATGTAACGATTGTCTGTGGAAATACGGTTGGTCAGTATGCCTTTATTGGAGCCGGCTCTGTCGTAACCAAGGATGTTCCGGATTATGCTTTGGTTTATGGAAATCCAGGGAAAGTGAAAGGATGGGTCTGTCAATGTGCTGAGGAGGTTACTTTTCGATCCGGGAAAGCCTCGTGCAAGGCCTGCGGGAAATCTTATCGTAAGATGAAGGATAAGGTTGAGTTTTGGATAGCTAATGAATGATCTGTGAAATAGGGCAACCAGAAGTTTCAATCATTATCGTTTCGTACAATACCGAAGAGACCATCGGGGGCTGTCTTCGGTCGATCCTCGCGGAGGACGATTGCCGTAAGGAAATCTTTGTTGTGGACAATGGGTCGAGTGACGGCAGCGTTTCCTATCTTCAGAAGGCGTTTTCCACGGTTTTTCTCTTGGCCAATGAGAAAAATAGAGGGTATGCCGCAGCAAATAATCAGGTTCTGCATCGATGCCGAGGGAAATATATTCTTTTTCTTAACCCTGACACCAAACTCAGCAGAGGCGTTCTAAGAGCCATCGTATCCTACATGGAATCAAACCCGCACGTGGGTATCGCAGGAACCAAGTTGATCAATCTGGATGGGACACCACAGTGGTCGATGTCTGAACTCTATCTGGGGCAAAAATACGCCCGGGGCGAGCTCTCAGGGCTTCCCGGCTCTATTGCAAGCGTTATTGGCGCGAGCATGGTAGCCCGTGCTGACCTTGTAAAGAGAATCGGTGGATTTGATGAAGATTTTTTTCTTTACGGTGAGGATCAAGACCTCTGCCTAAGGGTGAGAAAATGCGGGTTTGAAATCGGCTATATTGACGAAGCGGTCATCACCCATCTCGGCGGGCAGAGTGAAAGAGACACAACGCGACTCGGAGTGTGGGACAAAAAAATGCGTGCCGAACATATTTTCTACAGGAAACATTATTATCCGGACACGGTGAAACGGATCAACAGAGAGAAGGTGTTAAAAGCATGTTGGAGAATAATCATGCTTACCCTTTCATTTCCCTTTGTTAAGGATAAGTCAAAAACAAAATACAAATTGAAAAAATATTTTCTTGTTTACCAACATGCCAAAAACTCTCTGAAGGCAAATGATGGGTTGGGGACATCTCGAGTGTAGCATGGACCTTTTTGAGCCTATGTCACAAAGAGGTATAGGATGGAGATCGAAAAAAGGGGTGGGTTGCGTCCGATGAGGCCGTTTTGTCGATACCAGACATTTTATTCGATTCATGAAGCACCTATAAAAAAACAGTTTATCCTTCTTGGAGTCGAAGGATGAAGATTGTGACTATTGTGGGCGCAAGGCCTCAATTTATCAAAGCCGCAGCAATCAGCCAGGCGATCCAAAAATTAAATAAAACGAAGAGGCGGATTCAAGAAATACTGGTTCATACAGGGCAGCATTATGACACCATGATGGATAAAGTTTTTTTTGAGGAACTTAAGGTTCCCAAGCCGGATTACCATCTCGGGGTGGGTTCGGGTTCGCATGCCAAGCAGACCGGGAAGATGCTTGGACGTATCGAGATGGTCCTTGAAAAAGTAAGACCTGAAATGGTTATTGTTTATGGTGATACGAATTCGACACTGGCTGGCGCTTTGGCGGCGGCAAAACTAAAAATTCCTGTCGCTCACGTGGAGGCAGGTTTGAGGAGTTACAATCCCGCGATGGCGGAAGAAATTAACCGTCTTCTGACGGACCATCTTTCAACCTTGCTCTTCTGTCCCACCGACCAAGCGGTCCGGAATTTACTAAAAGAAGGGATAAGAGAGGACAGTAAAAGAATCGTTAAAAATGTTGGCGACGTGATGTACGACTCGATGCTTTATTACTCAAAAATAGCTGAGAAGAGGTCAACGATTCTTAAACATTTGGGTTTTGACACGAGACACGAGACACGAGACACGAGTTACTACCTGGCCACTCTCCATCGTGCTGAGAATACGGATGATCCTAAAAGACTAAAATCCATCTGTAGAGCATTGAACAAGATTGGAGAAGAAACTCCTATCATTTTTCCCCTTCATCCAAGGACAAAGAAGATGATAAAGGTCTATCATCTCTTCTCCGAATTCAAGAATATTAAATTCGTTGAGCCAGTCTCTTATCTCGATATGCTCAAGTTGGAGAAAAATGCTAAGGCCATCCTAACCGATTCGGGGGGTATTCAGAAAGAGGCCTATTGGCTAAAAGTCCCCTGTTTTACCCTAAGGAATGAGACAGAATGGCTGGAGACAGTTAAAAGTGGGTGGAATGTATTGGTAGGGGTGAGCACGGAAGGAATTATAAAAGAGGTGAATCATGTGGAGGGACGAAGGAGGTATCTAAGGGGAAATAAGGTATTTGGAGATGGAAAGGCAAGCCAGAAAATCGTCCAAATCTTAATAAACCATTCTGGTTCATTCAATGAGAGATAAAAATAGAAATATCTTAACTAACTCCCTCCAAATTAAATCATGATCAATAAGTTTATTTATTTCTTCAAAAGCCTTAATGAAAAGCAGCTGGTTCTACTTCTCATCGGGATTTCGTTTGGGTTAAGGCTTTATGCTGTGCTGATGGCACAGGGGATTGCCAATGATAGCGCTGCCTACGGGTTCATAGCAAGAGATTTTTTAAAAGGTCATTTTATAAAAGGATTGTCATCGCCTGCCCATCCTTTTTACCCTTTCTTGATTTTCTTGTTTTCTCCGGATACCGTCCATGTCGAAATAACAGGAAGATTAATTTCCCTTTTTTTCGGGACGCTTACGATCATTCCACTATTTTATTTGGTCAAAGGGGCAGTCGGTCAAAGAGAGGCCATCTTTTCAGCGCTTTTCTATTCTTTCCATCCCTGCCTGGTCACTTATTCTGGAATGCTTCTCACCGAAGCCACGTATTGGGGGTTGCTGATCCTATCGGTTTATTTTTTCTGGACAGGGCTGAAGGAAGAGAAGGTATGGAGCATTGCGTTATCAGGATGTTTTCTCGGTCTGGCCTATCTCACAAGGCCAGAGGGGATCGGTTACCTCTTGGTTTATCTGGCCTGGGTGGCCGTCGATGGGGTTCTCAGAAAGAAATGGTTCAAGAAATTGATTCTGACCGGGGTCCTCATCCTGAGCGTTTTTGTTTTTGTCGCTCCTTACGTCTTCTATATCCATCAAGAGACGGGCCAATGGTTGATTAGTAAGAAGGGTTTGGGGACACAAGCTCGATTTTTGAAAAAGAGTGCAGGGGAGGGAGATTCTTCAAAAGACGTTGAACAAAATGAGCCCATGAAAAAGAATTTTAGAGTCCTAACAATCAGCCAAACCTTCGTTAAGTATCTTCCTTCTGTAACCTACCACTATTTAAGGGCTTACCACTTTTCGTTGTGGCCATTTCTATTTCTCGGGTTAATAAGGGTCAGAGGGAAGATGATTGCCTATGAGTTGTTTTTAGCCTCTTTGGTTCTCTTTCATCTGTTTTCTTTGTCCACCTTTGTTCCTTCCACGATCCGATTATCAGTTCCAGTCATTCCCCTTTCTCTCTTTTGGGCGGCCACAGGTATTTTGGCAATAAAAAGACGTCTGGGAAAAATTAGAATATCCAGCCCAGAAAAGGTAATGTTCTTAGTCATCTTCTTTATCATTTTTGTCCAGCTGCCGCAGAGTCTGATACCAGAGAGAAGAAGTCGTGCAGACCAGAAAAAGGTTGGATTGTGGTTGAGACAGCATACCCCTGAAGACGCAATCATTATGAGTAATAGTCCCATTGAGGCATTCTATGCCAACCGAGAATTTATGCTGATACCCCCTGGAATTCCTACGCCCGGGAATATTGGCAAATCCTATAGCGAGATCATTGATTATGCTAAAAAGGAAGGGGTTGGATATATTCTCACCAACAGAAATACTCACGAAATGAACCCGGGTTTTATTGAATCAATTCGATCAACGGATTTAAAACAAATTTTTATAAGAGAGGATCGGATGTCCGTTATTTACGAGGTGATTTACCCCCCTCACCCTTCCCCTCTCCCCAACGGGGAGAGGGAGAGGTGAGGGGAAAATTTCAAATATTCTGGATAGGACTTAAGGATGAGTCCATCGGATAAGACGCGCTACTGGAAAGTTCGGGACGGGGACGAAAAAGATGTGGAGGAGATTTTTTCTCTCAGAAGAGATGCCTTTGGGGAAGTTGAAAAGGACAAATTAGATCCCAGATTCTGGCGGTGGGAATTCATGGAGGGGCCTGATGGGAAGGCCTTGATCTATGTCGTAGAGGAAGAAGACAAGGTCATTGGCCACTTTGCAGACCTGCCGAGACGGTTTTCCCTCCATGGGAAAGAGGTGCGTGGAACGCTTTCCGTGGATCTCATGGTTCATTCCGACTATCGGAGAAGGGGTATCTTCGAGGCGATGGGAAGATATGCCATTCAACGCGTTAGAAATGAAAATGGGCTTTTCATGATGTCGTTCCCTATACGCCGGGAGACCGTTCAGGGGTTCAAAAAAATTGGTTGGGAAGAAGTGGTGGAACTTCCCGTTTTAGTCTATCCCATAAAACTTAGTGGCGTTGTGAACCGTTACCTCCATTTTTTGCCTGTTAGTTTCCTTGTCGGGGAAGTGGTGAGGTGCTTCTATTTCCTTCTGTACGGAAGAAAGAAGATAAAAGGAGTAGAAGGTATTGAAATAGAAGAAGCGGGTCTGTTCGATCAGCAGTTCGATGCTTTCTGGCAAAAAGCATCATCCCTTCACCCCTTTATGGGGGTCCGCAATCGAAATTATTTGACTTGGCGCTATCTCCGACACCCCACTCGAAACTATACGATTTTACGCGCAAAAAAGAGTGGAGAGATGAAAGGGTATATTGTCTTGCGAAAGGTTAAGCTCCTCAACTTCAACAGTGCTGTCATCGTGGACTTATTGGCATTGGATGAAGTGACGCTTACGGCGCTTGTGGAGAAAGGAATTCAACACAGCCGGCAGGAAGGGGCTGATCTTCTCGGCTTCATGGTTCCCAAGATTCACCTTTATTATAAGATCCTGAGGGATATGGGATTTCTTCCAAGCTTTAAGAAATTTTTACTGATGATCTATTCCAATGAGAAGGAGAAGGGACTGTTTGACCTGAGGGAATGGTACGTTAACTGGGGAGATACGGATGTGATTTAGCCCGTTTTGTCAGGACGATGAACGTTAAACGATAAACGATCAACAGTGCATTATGGAAAAGATCAATGCCTTGTCGATTGACTTAGAGGAATGGTATCACTCTGAACTGGTGGAAGGGAGAAGATCTTCTTTCTCTCAGGCCGAAGAGGCTACGAGACCCATTCTCGAGATGTTGGACAGATATCAAACGAAAGCTTCCTTCTTTGTTGTGGGGGAGGTCGCCGCACAGAATCCTGATCTCATCCAGGCCATCTTCGAGAGAGGACATGAGATTGGTTGTCATGGCTATTCCCACAAACTTTTATGGAGGCTGGACGAGGGTCTTTTTCGACAAGAACTTAACCAGTTTCATTCCGCCATCGAAAGGATCGTGGGAAAGATTAAGGTCAAGGGTTTTCGTGCCCCTTGTTTTTCTCTTGATAACCGAAGCAAATGGGCTCTTCGGGTTCTTCTGGAGCATGGGTATCAATATGATGCGAGCATCTTTCCGGTGAAAATAAACCCTCTTTATGGCGTGAGTGGAGCCCCAACCCAGCCCTATCGTATTTCTTTAGAAGATGTGAGGGAAGAGGACTCAAAGAGTCCTCTTATGGAATTTCCTATGTCCCCACTGAAGATAGGGAAATTGAAAATTCCAATTGCAGGAGGATTTTATTTGAGAATGTGTCCACTTCCTTTTCTGACTTGGGGGCTGGAGAGAATCCATCGATCTCAATCCTTCCTGCTCTATTTTCATCCCTGGGAGGGGTGCGAGAAGACGCCCAGGATGAAACTCCCTCTGCTCAATCGTTTTATTTCATACTATGGCATCTCTTCCGCATTAAAGAAATTTGAGTTTCTTTTGAGACATTTCAGATTCGGAAGAGTAGATCAGGTCCTCGGTTTGGAATAGGGGGATGACGCGCGCCCCTTTTTTTTGCTTCAAAGCGAAAGGTTGTAAATCGATGGCTGACCAGGACTCGCCTCTCATCAGCGCGGTGGTTCTCAATTGGAACGGATGTCATGTGCTGGACAATTGTTTAAGG
>Ga0187766_10000992_pt1 | contig 16379 bp, 16 predicted proteins | sample 0216_QUI02_MP05__4_FD_132971 | JGI IMG/M metagenome (GOLD analysis project Ga0187766, IMG submission 132971) | Tropical peat soil microbial communities from peatlands in Department of Meta, Colombia - 0216_QUI02_MP05_20_MG | ecosystem: Environmental > Terrestrial > Soil > Wetlands > Peat ... | reverse complement strand
CACCGACGAGCAACTGCGCAAGCCGGTCATACTCCTCGGCCGAGCCGTCACACCAGTGGACGTCGTCGGGTTGGGTGAGCGCGGCGACGTCCTCGACCCACGCTAACAATCGGTCATGAGTGGTTAAGGCCTCGCCTCTAGGTGCAGTATGAGCCATGGTTCCAGCACTCCTTCAACGCAGTAGGTGGCTACCTAAACCCTATCCTGGAAAAGCCCCAATGAGCTCCGGGGGAACTACCGAACGTATGTTCGGGAGTTACTACCGAACATACGTTCCGGAGCCCTGCGCGAGGCTCCCGAAGCTACTCAACGTTCGTCTCGGCGCCCTGGAGCGGCGCTCCCGGCTCCTTTCGGGGCACGAGCACGAGGCGCTTGAACTCGGCCACCAGCACCCCGTCCTGGTTCAGCACGCGAGTATGCACTCTGACCGTCCCGCGGTCGGGCTTTGACTGCGACGGCTTGACCTCGAGCACCTCCGATTCACAGAACAGGGTGTCGCCGTGAAACACGGGTGCAGGGTGCTTCAGCTCCTCCGTCGCGAGGTTGGCAATCGCCTTGCCGCTTACGTCCGAGACGCTCATCCCGAGCGCGAGTGAGTACACCAGCGGCCCGACGACCACGTTGCGCCCCTGCTGGGATTGCCTGGCATAAACGTCGTTGATGTGCAACGGGTGGTGGTTCATCGTCAACAGGCAGAAGAGGTGATCGTCGCCCTCGGTGACTGTCTTGGCGGGCCAGTGCTTGTAGACCGCGCCGACCTCGAACTCCTCGAGGTAGCGGCCGTATGGATGCGCGCCGCTGGCCTCGCGCGCCGCCTGGTCGGTCTCGACTTCTGTCATGCAATCTCCTGGGTCATGGGCCTGGTCGAGAAAGCGAACTATATGGACGCTTTCTCGACCAGGCCGTCGAGCAGGTAGCTTTCGGTGAGAACCGAATAGGAGATTGCAGTGCGAAACCCACGTGACTTTGGAAAGCCGCTGGCGATCGGCGCGCCGGCACCGGTCCTCGAGATCCCGTTTGGGCCCTCGAGGATGATTCATTTCTTCGATCCGAGCAACGAGAAGATGGCGGCCAAGCTGCCCGACCTCGCGGCGCAAGCCGATATTTTGCTCGGCAACCTCGAGGACGCGGTGCCGGTCGACCGCAAGATCCCCGCCCGCGAGGGGCTGGTAAGGATCGGCAAGGAGATCGACTTCGGCGAGACGGCGCTGTGGACCCGGGTCAACAGCCTCGAATCGCCTTGGGTACTCGACGACCTGACGCGCCTGATCACCGAGATCGGCGACAAGCTCGACGTGGTGATGGTCCCCAAGGTCGAGGGCCCATGGGACATTCACTACGTCGACCGCCTCCTCGCTCAGCTCGAGGCGAAGGCCGGTCTGGAGCGTCCGATCCTCGTGCACGCGATCCTCGAGACCGGCCTCGGCGTCGTCAATCTCGAGGAGATCGCGACCGCGAGCCCGCGGATGCAGGGAATGAGCTTCGGCCCCGCGGACCTGGCGGCCTCCCGCCGGATGAAGACCACGCGCGTCGGGGGCGGGCACCCGGGTTATCGGGTGATCAACGATCCCGACCCGGACGATCCGGAGGCGCCGCGGCCGACCGCGCAGCAGGATCCATGGCACTACTCGATCGCCCGCATGGTCGACGCGTGCACCTCGGCGGGGATCCTTCCGTTCTACGGTCCCTACGGAGACATCCGCGACGTCGAGGGCTGCGAAACCCAGTTCCGGGCCGCATTCCTGCTCGGGTGCGTCGGCGCGTGGTCTCTGCACCCGGTTCAGCTCGAAATCGCCAAACGCGTCTTCAGCCCCGATCCCGACGAGGTGATCTTCGCCAAGAAGGTGCTCGAGGCGATTCCGGACGGGCGCGGCGTACACATGATCGACGGCAAGATGCAGGACGACGCGACCTGGAAGCAGTGCAAGGTGATGGTGTCGCTCGCGGAGATGCTCGCGCACAAGGACCCCGAGCTGGCCGTCGCGTACGGATTCACACCGGCGGCGGCGTGAGGGACACGCGTGCGGATCTCCGCCAAGGTTGACTACGCGGTGCGCGCCGTGGTCGAGTTGGCTGCGGCGTCGGACGAGAAGCCGGTCAAGGCCGAGCGGATCGCGACCGCGCAGGGCATCCCGCTCAACTTCCTGGAGAACATCCTCGGGGAGCTCCGCCACGCCGGGATCGTCCGCAGCCACCGTGGCGCCGACGGCGGCTTCCGGCTCGCCAAGCCGGCGGATCAGCTGATGGTCGCGGACATCATCCGCGCGGTCGAGGGCCCGCTCGCGAGCGTCCGCGGCGGGCCGCCCGAGGAATCCTCCTATCCGGGTGCGGCGAGCGCGCTGCCGCGAGTCTGGATCGCGGTCCGCGCGAACCTGCGGAGCGTGCTCGAGCACGTGACCTTGGCGGACATCGCCGCCGGACAGCTGCCCAAGGACGTCGACAAGCTGGCCGAGGACCCCGAGGCGTGGGTCACGCGCTGAGCGGCGCGTGAGCGGCGATGGACCTGACGCTCGTCAACCTCGAGCACCCGACCGAAGTCCGCACGTTCCCGAAGGGCCGGTTCCGAGGTCTATCGGGTCGGCCCGATGACGCTCGGCCGGGCCACCTACGATCCCGGCTGGAGGTGGTGGAGCACGTCGGCGCGGGGACCGGCGCGTCCTGGTGCCAGGTCGAGCATGTCGGGCTGGTGATCAGCGGCGCCGGGGTGGCGAGGATGGACGACGGCACCGAGCGGATCATGCGCGCCGGAGACTTCTTCTACGTCCCGCCCGGGCACGACAGCTGGGTCGTGGGCGACGAGCCGTACGTGTCGCTGCACATCATGGGGAGCGAGGGCTACGCGACGTGAACGGCCGCGTCCGCCACGGGCGGGCGCACGTAGACGATGTCCCCTCGCGCGAGCTCGAGCTGGTCCGTCTGCTCCCGGGTCAGCTGCGCGCGCGCCGGCTCCTTGTCAGGCAGCTCGAGCTCGACCCGGACCTCGAACCCGAGGTAGACGACGCGCTCGACCATCGCCTCGATCGCGTCGTCGGCCGGGGTCAGCGACAGGGTCACGTCGTGGGGGCGCACGAGACGCCCGTCGATCCTGCTGACCGGCCCGAGGAAGCCCATCACGAACGGGCTGGCCGGGTTGTCATAGACCTCGCGGGGCGCGCCGACCTGGTCGATCCGGGCCTTGTTCATGACCGCGATCCTGTCGGCCACCTCCATCGCCTCCTCCTGATCGTGCGTTACGAGCACGGTCGTCACCCCCTGCTCGTCGTGCAGCCGCCGCAGCCACCGCCGTAGCTCCGCGCGCACGTTCGCGTCGAGCGCGCCGAACGGCTCGTCGAGCAGCAGCACCCTCGGCTGCACCGCGAGCGCGCGCGCCAGCGCCATCCGCTGACGCTGCCCGCCCGACAGCTGATGCGGCCGCTGGCCGGCCCACTTCGTCAGGCCGACGAGTGCGAGCAGCTCCTCGACACGGGCGCGGACCTCGGCGCGCGGGCGCCCGCGGATCTTCAGCCCGAAGGCGACGTTGTCGTAAACGCTCATGTGCGCGAACGCCGCGTAGTGCTGGAACACGAACCCGATCCCGCGATCCTGGGGGCGCGCCCTGGTGACGTCTTGCCCGGCGATCCGGACGGCGCCGCGATCGGGCGTCTCGAGCCCGGCGATGATCCGCAGCAGCGTCGACTTGCCCGAACCGCTCGGCCCGAGCAGCGCGGTCAGCGAACCCTCCGGCACCTCGAGCGTGATGTCGTCGAGCGCCGTGAACTCGGCGAAGTGCTTGGAGATCCCCTCGACGTCGATCCTCATCGTCCGACCTCGCTCCTCGATCCGAACAGGGTCATGACAAGCAGCACCGCCACCGACAACGCGGCGAGTTCGGTCGCCGCCGCATAGACGCTGGTCGTCACCTGGCCACCGATCTGCGAATCGCGCTGGTATACCAGTAGCGGCAGCGTCAGGGTTGAGCCGGGGACGTTCGAGGACACCACCAGCACCGCGCCGATCTCGCCGAGCGCGCGCGCCGTGGTCAGCACCACCCCGTAGGCGACTCCCCCCCGGATGCTCGGAAGCGTCACCCGCCAGAACGTCTGCCACGAGGATGCGCCGAGCGTCGCCGCGGCCTGCTCCTGCTCATCGCCGATCTCGACGAGCACCGGCGTGACCTCGCGCACCACGAACGGCAGCGAGACGAACACGGTCGCGATCACCATCCCCGGGACCGCGTAGATGATGCGGATCCCATTGTTCAGGAACAGACCGCCGAACCAGCCGCCCTGGCCGTAGACGAGCAGCAGCGCGAGCCCGACGATCACCGGCGAGACGACGAACGGCAGATCGATCAGCGCATCGAGGACCGCGCGTCCCCGGGTCTTGCCGCGGGCCAGGACGAGTGCGCAGCCGACGCCGAAGATCGTGTTCAGCGGCACCGCGATCAGGGCGACGAGGATCGTCAGCCACAGCGCGCTGATCGCGGCGGGCGTGGTCATGTACGACCACGCGGTGCCGATGCCGTGCTCGAACGTCCGCCAGAACACGACCGCCAGCGGCAGCAGCAAGAGCAGCGCCAAATACAGGACGGCCACCGTCCGCAGCGAGAGCATGGCGCGGCGGCTAACGGTCAACGCCGCCTCCGAACCGCCGCAACGCGAACAGCACCAGTAACGACAGCAGCATCAGCACGACCGACAGCGCCGCCGCCGACTGCTCGGAGCCGCTCTCGATGTTGGCGTAGATCACGAGCGAAGCGATCTGCACCTTGCCGGCGATCAGCGCCAGCGCACCGAACTCCCCGACCGAGCGCGCGAACGCCAGCGCCGCACCGGAGAAGATCGCCGGACGCAGCGCCGGCAGGATCACGCGCCGGAAGATCGTCGCGTTCGAGGCGCCGAGCGAGGCGGCCGCCTCCTCCACCTCGGGGTCGAGCTCGATCAGCACCGGCTGCACCGAGCGGACCACGAACGGAAGCGTCACGAACATCAGCGCCACGACCACGACGCCGCGCGTGTACGCGATGTCGATCCCGATCGGGCTGTCGGGACCATACAGGGCGATCAGCGTCAGCCCAGCGACGATCGTCGGCAGCGCGAACGGCAGATCGATCAGCGCGTTGATGACCCGTCTGCCCGCGAACGAGTCGCGCACGAGCACCCACGCCACGAGCGTGCCCATCACCGCGCCGATCGCGGCGACGATCAGCGACGCGACGACCGTGATCGCGAGCGCTCTGAGCGCGAGCGTGTTGTCGATCGAGCTCCACAGCGTGCCGGCGCCCGAGGAGACCGCCTTGACCACCACCGCGGCGAGCGGGATCAGAACGAACAGGCTCAGATACAGCATCGCGATGCCGAACCCGAGCCCGCCGGCGGGAATCGCCAGCCGCCGCGTCCTCGCTCGCGGGCGAGGACGCGGGGCGATCGCAGCCGACGCCGCCTGGCTCTCAGCTGGAGGCAGTGGGCACCCCCGCCGCCTCCTCGATCTTCGTTACCGAGCCGGTCGAGGGGGCGAATAACGTGGTGTCGACCTTCGTCCAGCCGCCCAGGTAGCTGATCGTGAACAGCTGCGGCGGCGTTGGGAACTTGCTCGCGAACCGGCCGGCCACCGACGCCAGCACCGGGCGGTAGCCCTCCTTGGCCCAGATCGTCTGTCCGGCCGGCGACCACTGCCAGTTGACGAACGCCTGCCCCTGCGCGGCATGCGCGCTCTTGGCCGTGACGGCGATCGGCGTCTGAATCAGGATCGTCTGCGCCGGATAGACGACCTGCACGGCGTCTCCGGCCTTGACGGCCGCGAGCGCGTCGCTCTCGTAGTCGAGCAGCACGTCGCCCTTGCCGCCGGTGAAGGTCTGCAGGGCGGCGCTCGCGCTCGAGGGCTGGACGCTGACGTTCTTGGTCAGCAGCGTGTTCAGGTACGCGAGCGCCTGCGCCGGCGTCTTGCCCTCCTTGAGCTCGGCGCCGTACCCGGCGAGGATGTTCCAGCGGGCGCTGCCCGACGTCGAGGGGTTCGGGGTGATCACGTCGACGCCCGGCTTGATCAGGTCATCCCAGCCGGAGATCTGCTTCGGGTTGCCCTTACGCACCACGAACACGACGACCGAGTCGCTCGAGATCCCCTGCTCGGCGTTGGCGTCCCAGGTGCTCGAGACGATCCCCGCCTTGACCAGGCGCGTGATGTCGGGCGTGGTCGAGAACTCGACGACATCGGCCGGGAGACCGGTCGCGACCGCGCGGCTCTGGGAGCCAGACGCACCAAACGACTGGGTGAAGCTGACTCCCTTGCCCGTCGGGCTCTGCTCGAAGGCGGCGGTCAACGCGTCGAACGCCTTCTTCGGCGTCGAGTACGCGACCAGCGCAAGCTGCGGACCGGAGCCCCCGCCGGCGGCCGACCCGGAGCCGGTGGCCGACCCGGAGCCGGCCGCAGCGGTGCTCGAGTTGCTCGTGACGTCCGACGAGCCGCCGCAACCGGCGAGCACGGTCACGCCGACGGCGACGGCGGCGAGTACAGCGGCGGCGCGAACGCGCGGGTGAATCAGGCTTCGGTTCATATTTTCCCCTCTATAAGCGAGTATTTCTATCAGCTCTACTGGATCGCCCCAGTTTGGGATCGCCCCAGTTCGGTTCTAGCACAAAGTCAAGTGCACCTGTCGAATCAAGTGACTTGGTAGGAATCGCGGCACCGCAACGCCGCTCGCGCTCAGGCCCGCTAGCCTCCCGGCCTCGATGCGCTTCTTCGAGTACGAGTCCAGGGCGATCGTCGCCCGGGCGGGGATCCCGGTCACCAAGCACGGCTTCGCCAAGTCGGCCGATGAGGCGCGCGTGATCGCCGAGCAGATCGCCGGTCCGGTCGTGATCAAATCGCAGGTGCTGACCGGCGGGCGGATGAAGGCCGGCGGTGTTCAGTTCGCCGACACTCCCGACGAGGCGGCGCGCCACGCCGAGCACGTGCTGAACCTCGAGATCAACGGTCACATGCCGCGCGGCGTGCTGGTCGACTCGCGCGCGTCGATCGAGCACGAGTACTACGCGGGCGTCGTGTGGGACGGACTGCGCAAGCGGCCGGTGATGCTGTTCTCCGACATGGGCGGGATCGACATCGAGGAAGTGGCGGAGCAGCACCCCGATCACGTCGCGCGCGGCCACTTCTCGACCCTGCGGCCGTTTTCGGAGTGGCAGGCGAAGCAGGTGATCGCCTCGCTCGGGATCACCGGTTCGGCGCTCAATCGTTTGACGCCGATCCTGACGCGCCTCGCGAAGCTGTTCCTTGAGTCGGACATGACGCTCGCGGAGATCAACCCGCTCGGCGAGCTCGACGACGGCTCGTTCGTCGCGCTCGACGCCCACATGGACATCGAGAACGAGGCGCGCCCGCGGCAGCGGACGCTGCTGCACGAGCTCGGCGTCGGCGACGAGGAGACTCGCCAGGCGCGCGAGCCGACGCCGTTCGAGCTCGCGGGCGAGCAGGTCGACGCGCAGGATCACCGCGGGGTCGCAGGCAACGTGACCGAGTTCGACGGCAACCTCGGGCTCGTGATTGGCGCCGGAGGCGGGTCCTTGACGCTGTTCGACGCGGTCCGGGCGCACGGCGGCAACCCGGCCAACTACTGCGAGATCGGCGGCAACCCTTCGGTTCGCAAGGCGTGCGGGCTGGCCAAGCTCGTGCTCCAGAAGCCCGGCGTCGACAAGATCGCGGTGATGATGTCGATCGTGTCCAACACCCGCGTGGACATCGTCGCGCGGGGCGTGATCAAGGCGTGCGTCGAGCTCGGCCACGACCCGGCCGAGAAGATCGCGATCTTCCGGATCCCCGGGGCGTGGGAGGAGGAGGGATTCAAGATCCTCGAGAAATACGGCGTTCAGTACGCCGACCGGAGCGTGTCGCTGCATGAGGCTGCGAGGCGGGCCGTGGAGCGAATCGGGCCCGCGGCGGGGTCGAGCGCATGAGCATCCTGATCGACGAGCGCACCACCTTCATCGTCCAGGGAATCACCGGCCGCGAGGCGGTCAATCTCACGCGGGAGTGCCTCGATTACGGCCGGGGCGCGCGGATCGTCGGCGGCGTCACCCCCGGCCGGCTCGGGCGCGACGTCCACGGAGTGCCCGTCTTCGACACGATCGCGCAGGCGGTCGAGCACCACGGTGGGCCGATCGACGGCTCGGTGGTGACCGTGCCCCCCGCGTTCACGAAGGATGCCGTGTTCGAGGCGCTCGAGAACGGGGTCAAGCTGGTGGTGATCGTGACCGAGCGAATCCCGCGTGGCGACGTGGCCGAGATGGTCGAGCTCGCGGACGAGCGGGGAGCGCGGATCATCGGTCCGAACTGTCTCGGGATCATCGTCCCGGACGTGATCAAGATGGGCGGGATCGGCGGCCCCGCCAAGGATGCCGCCAAGTCGTATACCCCCGGGCCGGTGGGCGTGATCTCGCGCAGCGGCGGAATGACGACCGAGATGTCCTCGACCCTGACCGCGGCCGGCCTCGGCCAGTCGACCGCCGTCTCGATCGGCGGCGACGCGATCATCGGTTCCACGTACGCCGAGCTGATGCCGCTGTTCGAGGCCGATCCCCAGACCGAAGCGATCGTGATCTACACCGAGCCGGGCGGCCGGATGGAGGCGGCGCTCGCGCGCTGGGTGACCGAGAACGACTCGCGCCTGCCGATCGTCGCGTTCATGGCCGGTCGCTTCATGGACGAGATGCCCGGCATGAGCTTCGGGCACGCGGGCACGATCGTCGAGGGCAAGGAGGACACCGCCTCGGAAAAGATCGCGCGGCTGGCCGAGGCTGGGATAGTCGTCGCGGAGGAGATCTCGGAGATCCCGGAGATCGTCAAGGCCCGGATCGGCGCACGCCTATGACCACGGTCCTGTTCATCAACGTCGAGGTCGACGAGTACGTTGCCAGCGATCCGCGGCTCGCGGCCAAGCTGGCCGAGGTCTGCCCCGTCGACATCTTCGCGCAACACGAGGACGGCACGCTGCGGATCGTGGACGAGAACCTCGACGAGTGCGTGCTCTGCCGACTGTGCATCAACGCGGCGCCCGCGGGCACCGTGCGGGTGATCAAGCTCTACGACGAAGGAGCGGTGCTCTCGGCCTGACCGAGGCGCACGCTGGCCGCGCCGCTCAGAACCACGCGATCGCGATCGGCTTGAGCGTCAGCAGCGCGCTGTGCGGCTCGCCGGCGTAGATCATCCACGTCGCGGCGGTTCGCTGCACGTTGCCATACAGGCCGACGCCGTTCGTGCAGTCGAAGTTCAGGCGCTGATGTTGGCAGCGACGAGCACGTTGCCGGGCTTGACGTCGCGATGCACGAGGCCATGCGCGTGAGCCGCGTCGAGCGCGTCGCCGACCTGCGCGATCAGGCGGGCCGCGCGACTCGCCTCGAGCCGGCCGTGCTCGGCGAGCAGGACGCCCAGATCGACCCCCTGAACGAAGCGCATCACGATGTACAGCCGGTCGTCCTGTTCGCCGACCTCGTACACCGGGATCACGTTCGGGTGCTCGATCTGAGCAGCAGCCGTCGACTCCTGCTCGAACCGCGCCCGGAACGATGGGTCGGAACCAAGCTCGGGCGAGATCACCTTGATCGCGACGATTCGCTCCGGGCGACGTTGGCGTGCCCGGTACACGAGTCCCATGCCACCGCGACCGGCCAGCGCCTCGATCCGGTAGCCCCCCAGCTCGTCGCCTGGCCCCAGTTTGCTGCACTCCGAGCAGACTACCTTGGGGCTGTCGAGGCGGCGACCCCCGCCAACCGCCGATGTGCGGCGGCGGTGAGGGTCAGGTAGCGCTCGCCGCGAGGATCGCGGTACCAGGCCCGTGCGCCCGCGCCGGACGCGCGGATCCCGGCCCGCCGGAGCGGACCGGTGACCGGACGAAACCAGGTCGTGACCGGGATCTCATCGACGATCTGCACAACCTCCGGGCGCAGGGCGCTTGGAAGCACCCGTAGCGCGGCCTCGATGTCACGCGCGGTCAGTTTCTGTCCGGCGCGAACCGTGACCGCGGCGACCGCGAGGTCGTGTTCGCCGTCGGTCCGCGGCACGCCGTAGGCGACCGCGAGGTCAACCGCCGGCAGGTCTCCGAGCGCGTTGCGGATCGGAGCCGAGAACACGGGCCCGTCGGCGGTCCGGATCACGTCCGAGACGCTGTCCACGCGCCAGAAGTCGCCGTCCTCGTCGCGGAAGAACAGATCGCCGGTTGCGAGCCACGCATCCGCCCGTGCGAACACGCCGCGCATCGGCGCGTTGCTGGTCGGCTCGCGCGGATCGACCCGGGCCAGCAGCATCCCGATCTGCTCCACGCCGCACTCGACCACGAATCCGTTCTCACCGACCACGAACTGGTCGCGGGCGCCGATCTCGTAGGCGGCGATCCTCACCTCGGCGCTGCCGGGCAGGGGGCGGCCCATCGCCCCGCGCTTGACATCGCGCACGTTGACGAGGATCGCCCCCGCCTCGGTCGAGGCGTAGAACTCGAGCACCCGCGCCGGGCTGAAGCGCTCCTCGACCCGCCTCCACAAACCGCGCGGCATTCCGGATCCGATGAACAGCCGGACGGGATGGTGGCGCTCGCCAGGATCGGGCGGCGCCGCGACAAGGTCGTGCAGTAGCGTCCACGTGTACGAGGCAACGGTCACGCCGTAGCGGCGGACCTCCTCCCAAAAGGTCGAGGGCTTGAATTCCCTGGTGAGCGCGAGCCTGGCGCCGCCCGCGAGCGTTCCGCCGATACTCATCAGCCCCGACGGGTGATAAAGGGGCGTCAAGCTGTACGCGGTGTCGCCGTCACCGAGCGCGGCCGCGGACGCGATCCCGAACGCCGACAACGCCCAACGACCGTTCGTGATCCGGCTCATGCGCGTGTGCGCGCCTTCGCCCGTGAACAGGATGAAGGCGAGGTCGCTCGCGCGGCCGGAGTCGGGGCGATACCAGCCGGGCACGGACACGGCGCTCGGGTCGATCTGCTCCATGTCGATCGCCGACGGGACCCCGAGGTCGCGCGGTTCGCCGCCACCGCCGAGCACGAACGCCGGCACGGCGCCCAGCGCGGCCGCGAACGGCGCGCGCTCGGGGTCGGAGATGACCCGCTCCACCTGGCCAAGCTCAGCCTCGCGCGCGATGTCACCGTCGGGGCGCAGCAGGACCGAGATCGCTCCCAGCCGGCTGAGCGCGACCATCAACGCGAGTGCGCTCGGGCGGGTGCTCATCAGCACGCCGACGTGCTCGCCTTGGCGCACCCCGATCGAGATCAGTCCACGCACGACGTTGTTGATCCGCTCGTTGATCTGCGCCGCGCTGTATGCGCGGTCTTCGAACAGGAACAGAATCTCGTCGGGTGCCTTGCGCGCGCGCTCCTGCACGAGCAGACCGGGGGACACTTGCGTCCCCGGCTGGATCTGCTCCAAGCGCGCCAGACGTGGAAGCGCACCGGCGGCCTCGCGCGTCAGCTCGCGCGCGCCGGAGATCGTGCGCCGCGCCGTGCTCAGCGCCGAGCGCGTGAAGCCGGCCCCGACGGCACCCGCGAGCTCGAGCCCGTAGCCAACGCGGCTGCGAACCTCTACCGCGTGCCCGACCGCGCTGTCGTCGGTCGCCCGGGTCACTCGTTCGGGCAGGTCGTTCTGGCCGGCGCGCCACAGTGCCCAGGCCGCGACCGTCGGCCATGTGACGGTGTTCGACGTCGTGCCGACCACGAGCCCGAAGTGTCCGGCGCGCAGCGTGAGCTCGTACACCTCGGCACGGGGCGCAGCGAGACCGATCGCCCGAACTCCCGCGGCCGGCGCGATCTCGTCCACGGTTCCGACGACGGACAGGATCGGACACTCGATGTCCGCGAGCGTCACCAGCCTGTCCTCGATCACGAACCCGCCCTCGAGCATCCGGTTGTGGGCGATGAACTGGCGCAGGAAGTCGGCCATCGCAGGCCCCGGCCACGCGACCCAGCCCTCGGCCTCGAGGAAGCGGCGCTGCCCCTCGCGCGGCAGCAGCGCCTCACGATCGTGGAGCTGGAGGATGAACTCGAGCTGGTTGCGAACCGACTTCACGGGATCCAGCAGGCGGAAGCCGATGCGGCTGGCCCACGCGGGTAGTGCCGCGCCTCGGAACACCCGTTCGGCGAGCAGGTCCGCCGCGGCGCCCGCCACCTGCTCAGGGAGCCCAAACGGCATTCCCTTGCGCGTGTCGACCGGGCTGCCGAACGTGATCAGCGACGCGAGGCCGTCATTTCGGCGGTACGCCGCGGTCTGGTAGCAGAACATCCCGCCCTGCGAGTAGCCCCCGAGGTGCACCTCGCGTCCCGTCGCCCCCCGGACCCGCTCAACCGCGTCGGACACGGCGACCACGTGGTCGCTCAACGTTCGCTCGAGCCCACCCAGCTCGCGCTCGGGCGCGCCGAAATCGACCACCCACGGATCCGCGCCGTGCTCGCGAAGCGTCGTGACAGCGCTCGTCGACCGGGACACGTCGTACACCTCGGCAGCCAGCATCAGCGGCGGTACGAGCAAGATCGGCGGCCCGCCCTCGGGTGCGTCCGGGTAGTAGTGGCGCAGCCTATAGACGCGCTCCTCGCTCGTCACCTCGTAGGGCGAGGGCTCGTCGTCGGTTGCGAGCCCGCCGAACCGAGCCACCTCGAGCGCATTCTGCGCGGCCGCGCCGATCCGCGCCACGGGCCGCGGAAGCGTTTTCGGGAGCAGGTCCATCGATCTCGGTCGACATCTTCTCTGAATCCGCAAGCCGGCTCCGGCCCCGGCAGTGGGTCGAACCGAAACGTTTCGCCCGGAAGGCCGAGGCCGGGGACCGTCAGGCGAGGACGCAGGATCCGACGCGTAGCAGCGCTACTCGAGGATCCGAGGACAAAGCCTGGCGGTCATCCGGACCGGCATTACGGGTGGAACGTTGAGGTGAGCCCCACTAGCGCGATCCGCCAAACGCCCCCGCTTGCGCCAACGCGGTCCGCAAAACGCCCCCGGTCCCGGTAACGTTCTCCCTGCTCGGAATGAATCTGGCCAGCATCCTCACCACCTCAGCGGCCCGCGGGGGCACGAACGTCGCGATCAGGCTCGACGACCTCGCGCTGACCTACGCGCAGCTCGACGCCGCGACTACCCATTTCGCCGGCCTGCTGCACGCCAAGGGCTTCTCCCCCGGCGACCGGGTCGGGATCATGCTCCCGAACGTGCCGCACTTCCCGGTCTGTTACTACGGCGTGCTGCGTGCGGGGGGAGTCGTTGTGCCGATGAACGTGCTGCTCAAGGAGCGCGAAGTCGCCTACTACATGGGCGACTCGGAGGCAAAGCTGCTGTTCGCGTGGGAGGGGTTCGTGGAGGATGCGATCCCTGGAGCGGAGCAGGCGGGCGCGGAGTGCGTGGTGGTGGGCGCGACGGAGTTCGTGCAGCTCGTCGGCGCGGCGCAGCCGCGGCCGGAGCTCGTGGACACCGCCGACGACGACACCGCCGTGATCCTCTACACGTCGGGGACGACGGGCACGCCGAAAGGCGCCGAGCTGACGCACTTCAACCTGACCCGTAACTGTGAGGTGTCGCGCGATCTGTTCGACTTCGGTTCCGACGCGGTGACGCTCGGCGCGCTGCCGCTGTTCCACTCGTTCGGGCAGACGTGCGCGCTGAACGCGACGATCCTCGGCGGTGGAACGCTGACGCTGATCCCCCGCTTCGACCCGGTCAAGGCGCTCGAGATCATCGCGCGCGACCGCGTGACCGTGTTCGAGGGCGTCCCGACCATGTACGGCGCGATCCTGCACACCCCCGACCGCGACCGGTTCGACACCTCGACGCTTTCGATCTGCGTCTCGGGTGGCGCAGCGATGCCGGTCGAGCTGCTGCGAGGGTTCGACAAGGCGTTCGACTGCAAGGTGCTCGAGGGGTACGGCTTGTCGGAGACCTCCCCGGTCGCTGCGTTCAACCACCCCGATCGGGAGCGCAAGCCGGGCTCGATCGGCACGCCGATCGAGGGGGTCGAGATGAAGGTCGTCGACGACGAGGACCGGGAAATGCCGCAGGGCGAGCCGGGCGAGATCGTGATTCGCGGCCACAACGTGATGAAGGGCTACTGGAAGCGGCCCGACGCGACCGCCGAAGTGATGCGCGGCGGCTGGTTCCACACGGGCGATATCGCGACCGTCGACGAAGACGGCTACTTCTTCATCGTCGATCGCAAGAAGGACATGATCATCCGTGGCGGCTACAACGTGTATCCGCGCGAGATCGAGGAGGTGCTGTTCGAGCATCCCGCGGTCCGCGAGGCCGCCGTGATCGGCGTCCCGCACGACGAGTACGGGGAGGAGGTCGCAGCCGTGGTCGTGCTGAAGGACGGCGCGGATGCATCGGCGGACGAACTGCGCGAGTACGTGCGCAGCAGGGTGGCCGCGTACAAGTATCCGCGCCACCTGTGGTTCATGGGCGACCTCCCGAAGGGTCCGACGGGGAAAGTTCTCAAGCGCGAGATCGAGCCTCCGAATCCCGCTTGATCCCCGGCCTGCGGATCCGCGGCGCTGAGCCCGCGGACGTCGTGCCGATGTTCTCGATGATCGTCGAGCTCGCCGAATACGAGCGGGCCCGCGAGCAGATCACCGGCACGCCGGAGTTGCTTGCCGAGGCTCTGTTCGGACCGCGACGATCGGCCGAGGCCCTGATCGCCGAGCGCGATCGCCACCCCGCCGGGTTCGCGCTGTTCTACTCAAGTTTCTCGACCTGGGAGTGCCGGTCGGGCATCTGGCTCGAAGACCTGTACGTCCCGCCGCGCGAGCGCCGTGCGGGGGTCGGACAAGCGCTCCTCTCGCACCTCGCGTCGCTCGCCGTCGTGCGCGGCTGCCCGCGACTCGAGTGGTCGGCGCTCGACTGGAACGCGCTCGCGCTCGACTTCTACGCCAAGATCGGCGCCGAGCGGTTGCCGGAATGGCAGCTGCATCGCTTGAGCGGCGAGGCCCTGCGCGAGCTCGCGCGCGGATCGGACGTAGACCCGTGAGCAGCGACCAGCGCGCCGTGCACGTGCCGCTGCGGACCGTCGGGCTCGAGTGGACGAGAATCGGCGTGACGGGCTTCGGGGGGCCGCCGGCACACATCGCGCTGCTGCGGCGACTGGTCGTCCAGCGCCGGCGCTGGATCGACGAACGCGAGCTCGAGGACGCGATCGCCGCCTGCAACCTGCTGCCGGGCCCCGCGTCGACGCAGCTTGCGATCTTCTGCGCGCGGCGGGTCGCAGGCGGGGTCGGCGCCGTGGTCGGCGGGCTCGGCTTCATCGTGCCGGCAGTCGCGATGATGCTTGCGCTGTCCGCGCTGTTCCTGGCACAGTCTGCGCCGGCCTGGATTCGAGGCGCCGGGGCAGGCGCCGGCTCCGCGGTCGCCGCGGTCGCCGTATATGCAGCCGCCGGGCTCTTGAGACCGAGCTGGACCCGCGCCGCGGGCAGCGTCGGCAGGCATGCGCGGTGGGCGGTGTACGTCGTGCTCGGCGGCGCATCCGCGGCGACACTCGGAACGTACCTCGTGCTCGTGCTGCTCGGCTGCGGCGCGCTCGAGCTTGCCCTCCGAGCGCGCGCATCGGGGGCGCTGAGCGTGCATTCGAGCCCGCTGCTGACGGCGGCAGCCACGGGCGGGATCGGCGCTCTCGCCTGGGTCGCGTTGAAGGTCGGCGCGCTGTCCTACGGAGGCGGGTTCGTGATCGTGCCGCTGATGCGCGGTGACGCGGTCCACACGTATCACTGGATGAGCTCGACCCAGTTTCTGACCGCGGTCGCGCTCGGCCAGGTCACACCCGGGCCGGTGGTCGCGACCGTGGCGGCGGTCGGATACGCCGCGCATGGCGTCGGGGGCGGCGTGCTGGCGGCGGCGATCGCATTTGCGCCCTCGTTCCTGTTCGTGTTGCTCGGCGCGGCGCACTTCGAGTGCCTGCGGTCCGATCGGCGCGCGCAGTCGTTCCTCGACGGCGCCGGACCCGCGGCGATCGGAGCGATCCTCGGCGCCGCGATTCCGCTCACCGCGGCGCTCGACGAAGCCTGGCAGTTCGCCGTGCTGGCGGCCGCCGCCGTGGCGCTACTGATCGCACGCCGCGGAATCGTGTCGACGCTGCTGGCCGCTGGGGCGGTGGGCGCGATCGTGGGTGTGAGCGGCGGGCCGCTTCCACACTGATCTGAGCGCGGGGCGCGAATAGAGAAACCCCGCTGTCGCGGGGCTTCTCCGTAGCAGGCCTGTAAGCCGGGTTCTGTCCAGGTTTCGGTGCGCCGAAGCGGACCGAGCCCATGAGCAGCCATCCATCTGAGCGGCCTACCCGGACCTCGGCGGGCCACCTACAAGCGGTCCTGCTTGGCCTAGCATCGGGTGGGGTTTGCCCAGCCGTCGCGTCACCGCGACGCTGGTGCGCTCTTACCGCACCATTTCACCCTT
>Ga0187766_10000987_pt1 | contig 16430 bp, 17 predicted proteins | sample 0216_QUI02_MP05__4_FD_132971 | JGI IMG/M metagenome (GOLD analysis project Ga0187766, IMG submission 132971) | Tropical peat soil microbial communities from peatlands in Department of Meta, Colombia - 0216_QUI02_MP05_20_MG | ecosystem: Environmental > Terrestrial > Soil > Wetlands > Peat ... | reverse complement strand
GCGATATGCGGTGGGGCTCACCGCCTCCACCGATGCCTTCTACGTCGGCCAGGGGAGAGAGTCATTCGGAGGGTACCTCCCCCCTTCCGGAGCCAGGGTGGTGGATGAAATGAGGGCAGCCAAGGTCATATGCTTCGAAATGGAGGCCTCCACGCTCTTCACGCTCGGCAGGGTGTTCGGGCTCAAGACAGGGGCTGTCTTCGCCGTCGTGGCCAACAGGGTGACCGGTGAACTCAAGCACGAGGCCGGGGTGGACGACGCCATCGACACGGCAGTCGGCGCCGTCAGGCTCCTGAAGAAGCACGCCGTCTGAGTCCCCCTCTTACGACCAACCCCAGCACCTCGCTCCCCTTCAGGTGACCCAGGGACCCAAGGGCGGAGCCACCTTCGGTGAACCTCCTGCCGTCCCCCTCCCCCGCCCCGGAGACGAGCAGGGGCACCGGGTCGGAAGAGTGTCTCTTCATGGTGCAGGGTGTGGCATGGTCGCACGACACCGCGAGCGTGGCGTCGTCGAGGTGCCTGAGAGCCGCTGAGAAGAAGTCCCGGTCTATGACTTCGATGTTCTTCTTCTTCCCCTTCGCGTCGCCATCGTGGCCGAATTCGTCCGGCCCCTTTATGTGCACGTAGACTATGGTACCCTCCTCCAGCTCTGAGGAGAAGAGCCTCGCCTTCTCGGGCATGTCCTTCATGTCCTTGATGGGGACCATTTTCATCCCGAGGAGCCTGGCTATCCCAACTTCGGCCGGCATTTCGACGAGCGCTGTCCCCTTCATCCCGTACTTCTTCTCGAAGGGAATGGGTTCAGGGAGGTGGTCGCCGGCGTCTCTGAGCAGGACCAGGTTGGCGGGGAGCTTCCCCCGCCGGATTCGCTCCCTGTTGACCTGGCTGGCGTCGAGGACCCGTCGCGCCTTCCTGGTGAATTCGTTGACGAGCCTGGCCCCTCGGACCGCGCCGTCGTCCTTCGACTCTGGTACGCTGCTCATGACGCGGTCTGCTCCGGATGTTTCCTTCGCTGCCCCGAATCCCCCCACCCGCGCGTAGGCTGGATCCGTGTTTGAGATGGCGGCGCTCAGGGGCTCATCTCCCCTGATCACCAGCACCCCTCTGTACGATATGGTGGCCTTGAACTCGAACCGGGCGCCGTCCAGGGTGATGGTGTTCAGGTCCTTGGCGAGCAGCTCCGCTTCCTCCTGCGTGAGGTTCCTCCCCGCCCTCCTGTCGACTATCCGGCCTCTCGTCCCCGAAGCGAGGTTCGCACGGAGCGCGAGGTCGCCTTTCCTGACTGCCAGCCCCGAGCCAAGGGCCTCGATCACCCCCCTCCCGGGGTAGCCGCCCCTGAACGAGTACCCAAGCATGTTGAACACCGCTATGTCCGACTCGGGAGCGATCCCCTTGCCCACCGTGGTGACGCTGCCAAGCCTCGACCTCGCCGCTATCCTGTCCAGGTTCGGGGTGTAGGCGGCCTCGAGCGGAGTGGTGTAGTTGAGGCCAGGCACGGGCCTGTCTGCGCAGCCGTCGAGTAGCACATACCCTATCTTCATTTGTTAGCGCCAGGGGCAGGCCGAATCTCCATTTGTTCCTTTCGCGGATGGGACTCACGCCTGCAAATGCTAATATGGAGACCACCTGGCGAAGGCGCGTCCATGGTCGAGATGCGAAAAGACTACTTCACAGAGAAGCTCTCGATCATCCTCCCGGACCGGGGGCTCAAGCCTGGACAGGTCATCGCTCAGAAGGCGGAGAAGTGCAACTACTGCGCCGGCAATGAGGAGATGACCCCGCCCGCTGACCTGGTGCTGGTGAAGAGGGGGGACACGCTGCTGAAGCAGACGGACGCCGAGGGGGACGTTGTGAAGAACTGGGCAGTCAGGATCTTCCCAGCCAAGAACCCAGTCGTGACCCCCAACGCCCCTCCGTCCTACGGGGAGTCTCCCCACTACAGCGAGCCCGCGGTGGGTTACCATTACGTCCTGGTGGCCACGCCCAGGCACGACCAGCCCTTCGCCAGGATTGACGTAGAGCAATGGACGAACATCCTTGCGTCTCTGCAGGACAAGGTCAGGTGGCTGTACTCCCAGAAGGGGGTGAGCTACGTGCTCGTGTACGCCAATAGCGAGAAGGAGGGATCCCCCACGGCGGTCCACCCCAGCATTCAGATGGTCACCACCCCGAGAGTGCCTCCGGCCGTGGAGGTTGAAGCTGAGACAGTTCAGACCTCCTTGAACGACCTTGGCGTCTGCCCCATGTGCCAGGTCGTGGGGACCGAGACCGGAGGTCCGCGTCAGATTCTCGCCACCGACTTCTTCATCTCTTTCGCTCCGTGGGTCTCGACCCACCCGTTCGAGTTCTGGGTCTACCCGAAGCGCCACATGACGAGCATCCTGAAGCTCTCCCAGAAGGAGATGATGGACCTGGCGCTCATGCTCAGGTCGACGCTCGGTGGGATGTCAAAGGCGCTTGACTCCCCCAGTTTCATAATGGTCTTCCACAGCTCCTCTGAAAAGAAGACGACGAAGCAGATACACTGGCACATCGAAGTCTACCCGCGCCGCCAGCACTGGACTGGCCTGGAGATCGGCGGCGGGATTTTCGTGAGCGACGTGTCCCCCGAAGCTGCAGCACAGGTCCTGGGCGCCAGCGCCAGGAAGGAACTGGCCCAACTAGTGGGCATTAGATGAAGGAGCCGCAGGACCGGAGCCGCAGGAGCGTCGGCGCGAGGGGGGGCGGCACCCTCGTGATTTTCGGGTCGACAGGCAACCTGGCAACCACGCGGATCATCCCCGCCATCAAGACGCTCCGGCTGAAGGGCTCGGTAGGGAAGCGTTTCCTGACAATCGGTGTGGACAGGAGAGCTCCAAGGGGCGAGGCGCCGATATCAGGCTACAGATTCCTAAGGGGAGACCTCAGGTCGAGTGGGACGCTCGCCGCCCTGGGCCGGCTGCTCAGGGACAGCGCGGGACGCGCCGGACCCCCGGTGACCTTCTACCTTGCGACAGGGCCGGAGCTCTTCCCCGTGATCGCCAGGGGGTTGGCGGAGGAGGGCCTGAGAGGGAGGATAATGGTCGAAAAGCCCTTCGGCGTCGACCTGGATAGCGCCCGGATTCTGGAGGGCGCGCTGAGGTCAGGTTTCCCGAGCCGAGGCATCTTCAGGGTCGACCATTTCCTCGGGAAGGAAGGGACGGACCTGATCCAGCGGGTTCGGTTCCGCTTGCCGGGACTGGAGAAGGTGTGGAACCGGGGTCACGTAGATCACGTGCAGATATTGGCGGACGAGGGATCAGCCGTGGGAGCAAGGGGGACCTTCTACGATTCCGCGGGGGTCATAAGGGACATGGTTCAGAACCACATCCTCCAGCTCCTTTGTCTAGTCGCCATGGAACCCCCCGTTGGGCCGGACCCAGACGGGGTGGCGAGGTCCAAGGCCCGTGTTCTGAGGGCGCTGCGAATGCCCGACCCTTCCGACGTGGTCTGGGGGCAGTACGCAGGCTACAACCGGGCCGACGGCGTGAAGAGGAACACCCGCACCCCCACTTTCGTCGCAATGAGGGTATCGGTCGAGAACGCAAGGTGGACGGGGGTCCCGTTCTACCTGCGGACTGGCAAGGCGCTCGCCCGGACAGCGACGGAGGTGGTCGTCGTGTTCAAAGAAGCGCTGCCAATGCCAAAGGTCGCACCCGGCGTCCACTTCTCCCTCAAGATCTGCATCGACCCTCGGTCACGCCTGGTCATCGGCACCGGTCGGGAAGAGAGAGCAGAGCCGAGAGGGCGACCTGGGGAATCCCTCGACGAATACGCACGCCTGCTGCAGGACGCGTTCGACGGAGACCAGGCGCGTTTCGTCGACGAGCGGTTCAACCTCCTCGCTTGGGGACTGGTCGACCCCCTGATTCGGGCTTGGGAGGGAGTGCCTCTGCAAAAGCCGGCGCCCTATGCGACGAAGACCTGGGGGCCGGACGCTGCAGGCAGGCTCATCGCGGGGGACGGCCGCTTCTGGCGAGACGGGCACAGGGAACCTCGTCAGAGCTGATACGATGCCGCGGAGGCGCGGCTGAACGTCCGCCCCTGGTCGAGATTGGCACGAGTGTGCCGACTATCCGCAGCGAGACGAGGGCTAAATATATCAAAGCCCGCAAAAGCTGCCGGCGGCTGTTCGCGATGATCAGCCCGATGTGTCAGGTTTCAGTCGGGAGGCACGAGACATGCTCATGGGTGGAGTGCACCTGCTGGTGCCATTCCCCTGCACAGAAGAAGACCAGGGATGCGGCGGCAGGGCCGGTCCAGGCGGGGAGAAGCCCCACAACCGGAAGGCACAAGGCGCAGCGACAGGGCGAAGGATAGGCGGAGCAGGGTCTGCGGCAGGCGCCTATCTCTCTTTGCCGCGTCCGTAGTCGTCTTCAAGGCGCACGATGTCTTCGTCCTTGAAGGTGCCGTAGGCGACCTCCAGGATCTCCGCGCCCCCGACTGATCCCACCCTGTGGAGGTGCGTGCGCGGAACGAAAATCTTCTCCCCGGCCTTGAGGCGGTAGGTGCGGTCGTCGACCTGGGCAATGGCGCTCCCTCTGACGCACAGCCACTCCTCGTCGCGCAGCCTGTGCGTCTGCAGGCTTATCCTCGAGCGCGGGTTTATGGTGAGGACCCTTACCGTGATCTTGCTAGGCCAGCTCCCGAGGACGGTGATGTTCCCCCAAGGCCTACGGACTATCTCGCGCGCCAATTCCTGGTTCTACAGCGGGAGATTTAGTGGCGCCATAAGTCTTGTGTAGTCAGAAGCCCGACGAGGCGTAGTGGGTTACTTCAGGCGTCCCTTCTTCACGCCCGCCCGGATCCTTTCCTTCGAGGTAAGGGCGAAGGCACGCCTCAGCAGGCCCTCTTCGGCCCGGCCGAGGGTCATCCCTCGCCTTTCCATCATCCGCCTCTGGGTTTCCATCGCGGACTCGAAGAGGAGCTCCACGCCGGAACCCTGCCGAGAATCGAAATAGGTGAAGCTTGGGACGTCTGATGACGCCAGCCCTGAGACGTGGGAGGAGACGCCCACAGACTTGCCAGCATACACCAGGGACCCGATGGAGAGCTTGGCCATGTCCCCGATTACCGGGCCGAGCTTCAGCATCCCGCTGTCCACCTTCTTTCCTGCGACGGTCAGCCTCACGTTGCCGTAGGTGTTCTTCAGGTTGCTGAAGGTACTACCGGCGCCCAGGTTGACGAAACAGCCGACATACGAGTCCCCGACATAGCCATGGTGAGCCTTGTTGGTGTAGGGCATGAAGATCGAATTCTCCACCTGCCCCCCCACCTTGCAGGAGTCGAAGATGGACGTCCCCCCTCCTATCTGCGCAGAAGAGACCTTTACCCTGGGGCCGAGGTAGCAGGGCCCCATGATCCGGCTGAAGCTTTCCACAGAAGCGCCTCTGTCGATGATGACCGGTCCGAGCCTCACGTCCAAGGTGACGTACCCTTCGATCTCCGCCCCCGCGTCGACCATGACGTTGGCGGCCGGGCCCCTGACCTCCACGGCCCTCGGGACAGGGAGGGTCTCCTCGAAGTGCCTGGCCTGCTCCGCTATCGCGAGCCCGTTACCTTCGACGAGATCCCAGTACCCCATGAAGAGGGGTTCGGGGGGTACCGCGGCGTGCTTGAGCTTCTTCGCCAGCCCCACGACCTCTTTCTTCGTGATGACACCCGGCTTCAGAGCGACCGAGTCGAGCCTTGCAGCGACCAGCTCCCCCCCAGATACCGCGACGAACGGCTCGGACCAAGAGGCGGGGAGCAGGATCCCTTCGCTGGGTTTCGTGCGGGCATTGACGAAAAGCGCGCCTCCGTAGGCCTTCTCGTTGTAGGAGTACCGGGTGGCCTCCTTGGTGACCGCAGCGAGCTCGGGCCGCCCCCAGAGGGTCACGTCCGTGGCGTCCGGAATCTTCTCGACGAGGGCGTCGAGGAGCCTCTTAGTCCCCCAGCGAAGCAGGCTGGCGTGCCGGAGCAGGGTAAGAGGGCCGAACCCGGCTAGGTGGTCGTCCTCGAAGATCACAACCTTCATGGCAGGGCGAGCCTCCTAGAGTAGCCTGCCCATCTTCTTCGTGAACTCATCGTTCGCCTCCCTGTAGGACTTGGTGTCACCGATGTCGGTGAAGCTTCCGCCCATCCTTAATCCGAAGACCCTGCCCTCCTTCATCGCCCTCTCGAAGGCCTCCTTCATGCCGTACATCTGGTTGGGAGGGATGAACCTGAGGAACGCCTTCTCCATGACGTAGCACCCTACGTTGATGTACCCGGAGATAGCGGGCTTCTCCTTCCACTCGGTGATAAGGCCGGTCTTGTTTGTCTCCAGGAACCCGTACTTCAGGTTGGTGCTGTACTTCATGAGGGCGACGGTGGCCAGCGCCGAATGGGCCGAGTGGAACTTGATCAGTTTCTTGAGGTCCATCTCCAGAATCGCGTCCCCGTACACGCACACGAACCTCCCCCGGAGCTTGCTTTCCGATGACTTCAGCTGCCCAGCGATCCCGAGCGGGTGAGGCGACGCCGCGTACTGGATCTTCACCCCCCAGTCTTTGCCTGTCCCGAAGTATTCTTGGATGGTCTTCCCGAGGTAGCCGGTCGTTATGATTACGTCGGTCATGCCGTTCTCCTTCAGCCACATGATTATGTGCTCGAGGATAGGGCGGGGGCCGACAGGCAGCATGGGCTTCGGGAGGAGGAGAGTGTACGGCCTCAGCCTGGTGCCCAGGCCTCCGGCGAGAATGACGGCCTGAATCCTATTGTTCTTCCGCAAGCCTCCCTCTTGGGCTCAAGCTTTCAATTTCATCCTTATACGCTTCATCCGTCCCCGAGAGGATGCAGGGGTCTACCACCAGCCCTCTGATCCCGAGGGCGACAACGTTGGAGACGTCCCCACGGGTCAGCTTCTTCTGGGTCCTGAGGAGGACCGGCTTCGACGAGAGCTTCGCGATGACCCCCAGCGTCGCGTAATCTAGGACGCTGAACGGGGCGCCCCGCGACTGAAGCGGGACCGTGGCGACATCCACAGCCTCGACCCCCTCCATCTCGGAGAGCTGCTTGACCTGCTCGAGAATGTACCCTGTGGAGATGGCGGTCAGCTTCCTCACCCTCTTGTCAGATAGGACGAAGGTCGGCATATGGTGAGCATACATCTCCACGAAGCTGAAGGCGCTGGACATTATCCTCTCCCAGTACTCGTCGGTGATGAGTCTCCCCCCACCGATGAAAAGGCCGCAGGGGACGGACACGGTCGAGATCACGTCATTGATGTAGGCGTCATGCAGCTCGTAGCTCCCGAAGTGGTTCGGAGACGAACCCTCGTCACCATCGATGTTCAGCATCACAGCGTCAGCTCCCCCTTCGACGGCCTGCACCGCAAACGATGTGCTGTTCTTCGGAAGGCTCGCAATCACGGTGTATCCTTCCGCTCCCGACACTAACTGGAGAGGCCTTCTCGCCTGGCCAACAGATTCCATTCTGCCTGGTGAGAATTCTCGGAGGCCCCTTAGAAGAGAACTGCTCAAATGTGCACAACCGTATGGTATGATATCATTTACCGTCCCGAAAGATGAAATGATTTCCAGTGAGCCCTGCTCTGAGCGGAATCTCTGGAGGAAGAAATGCGGAAGGAGGAACCGGGCCGGTCTGGCGAGAGTGCTGACTGGCGGGGCAAGGGCGATGACAGTCCCCGAGGCGAGGTCCATAGAGGCGCGACCCTTCCCCCGTGGAGACCCTCCGAGCAGGTCCGCCCATTGAGCTGGCCACATCCACCTGCCGTTGCTCAGCAGGGGACGATCGCCGCGTAGGGGGTCCCGAGGAGACTTCTCGACCCTGAGAATCGTCACATGTTCATAAATAGAAACTGGCCAAGCCCGCATCGAAATGTCAGGAATTGAGACGATCGTAGTGATAGTGGCGCGCACCAAGCAGAGACTCAAAGCGGCCGGGGCGATCTCTTCGAAGACTGCCAAGACGCCCCAGGAGCTCGGCCTGAACGAAAGGTGGCTGAAGACGAGCGCCAGAGCGGGAGTAGCCGCGACCAGGGACGGAAGGTATTATCTGACCGCCAAGAAACAGAAGAAGTCCTGACATCGACCTTGGGCAGCATTGAAGGGAGGACTGGCCTTGTGGTCGGAAGTCTGGGAGGCCCACGATAGGGATCGGAGCAGATGCGAATTCCCATGAGCGAAGAAGGAATGATCGACATCGAGAAGGCGTTGAAGGACCTCGAGGGAATGCGGAGAACAGCGAAGACGCTAGCCGGCCAGTACGCGCTGCTTCATGGCCCCATCACTCACATCGCCCTAGCGGTGAACATATTCGCCGAGTCGGGGTGGGGAGTTGTAAGCCATTCTGTGTCGCCAGGGATCCCATCTCCCCTCGCCTACGTCTTCATGACGCGCGCCCGGCCCTGAGGGTCAATCGAAGCGGAGGGCCCCGTGATGTGCCTTGCGCCGCGTCACATTCCGTGGTAGGGAGAGCCCGCCTTGGCTCTCCTCCACCTTTTTCCGATTACTTGTTTTGACGAGGAATGTCTGAGGGATCACCCCCTTCGAGTTCTACACCCCAAGGGTAAACAACCAGCCGGAAGTTCCCGCACGATCGCACCCACTCTTCGATTTCGCTTTGACTGAGCATGTCCTCAGACCCCTCTTACACGCGCTATGCGCGTTTTGGCCGGTCGCTCAAGTCTCCAGGCGCCTCTTTCGCGGGAATGGCAGGATCGGCCGGCCGACGGTTCGCTCGGCCTGTCAGATCACGGCGGCATATCCCCTGCCCGTCCAGGGACGAACCCCGCTTGTTGAATTCGCGGAACCTGTTTGCAGCGACGACCCCGGGCGTGTGTCTTCTGCGGGACGACGTGGCCCAGTTGTGCCATCGGACGTCAGGAGGTGACGCCCACCGTCAGCCCCAGGACCAGGAATATGACCGCGAGGTAGGGGCTCGTCAGCTTGAAGAGGGTCCACGCCGTCTTGTTGCTCTGCGTGAGGGCGAGCTTGGCGCTGTAGAGGAGAACGACGCCTCCCAATACAACAGCCGTGAGGATGTAGACGATGCTGATGGGTGTGACTATGAAGATGGCGACGGAGAAGACCGTCAGAAGGGCGCTCGTGCCCGCTATGCAGATGGACGCTATCCTGTCGCCGAAGACGATGGGAAGCATAGGGACCTTGGCCGCCTCGTAGTCGCTCCTGTTGAATATGGCCAGGCTCCAGATGTGCGTGGGTATCCAGACGATGACCAGCGCCGACATGTAGAGCGCGATGGGGGTGACCGTCCCAGCAACTGCGGAGTATCCCACCAACACCGGCATGCCCCCAGAGATCCCTCCCAGGATTATGTTCAGCCAGCTCCTCCGCTTGAGAACCAGAGAATAGACCACGATGTTGTCGATGAGCCCGAGGAGCATGAATGCCGCAGACACGGCGTTGATCAGCAGAAGGGGAACGAGCACCGAGGCCACGGCCATCACCAGCCCGAAGACAAGGGCGCTCCTGGGCTTGACCCGGCCGGCAGGAAGGGCGCGCTTCATGGTCCGCTTCATCATGCCGTCAATGTCCCTGTCGTGGTAGTTCGTCAGGACTTCCGCGGAGGCGCTCCCGAGCACCAGGGAAGCTGTCCCCGTGGCCAGCAAGCTGGGAGTGAGAGAGGCGCCCGCCGTCTCCCTGAAGGCGACGATCATGGCGACGACCCCAGTGAAGACGAGAAGGCTCCAGATGCGCGGTTTGGTGAGCCTCCAGTAGTCCTCCATCCTGGCCCGCCTGGACATGAAACGAGGTGGGCGCAACCCGGATAAAACGTTACCGCAGCCACCGGCGAAGAAGCATTCTGCCGCGCCGGCCAAGCGTCGGGTGGCTGTATGTCCCCCTAATGGGTGCCGGACGGTCGTTTCATTAGGTCGAACCCTTAAATAAAGGACGAGGGTGCTTGGTTGAAAGGACCATGGCGTTCGACCCGACCGAGCTGCTGATCATCGCCGTCATAGCGGTGGTCATATTCCTCTGGGGCCCGCAGAAGATACCGGAGCTGGCAAGGGCGCTAGGGCGTGCGAAGAAGGAGTTCGACACGGCTTCGAAGGAAGTCACATCTGCGGTTGCGACGGGCGGAGCCACGCAGGCACCGAGGAGCGCCGACGAAGTCCTCGTCTCGACCGCGAGGCAGCTTGGCATCTCCACTGAAGGAAAGACGAGAGAGCAGATTTCCCAGGAGATTGTAGCCAAGAAGCTGCAGTAGACCGGACTCGGAAACGATTATCTTCCCTCTTCAGGCGAAGGCCAGACCATTGTCGAGCGGCTTCAGGATAGGTGAGCACCTCGCCGAACTCAGACAGAGGCTCAAGGTCATCTTCATCAGCCTGGTCGTCGTCATCGTTGTCGTATTCCTCCTCCCGCTGAACCCTTCGCAGCTCCTCAACCTCAACGCAGTCTACTACACCACCCCTGTGTCGGTCTTCCTCCACTACGTCGTGAGCTATACCCTCCCGGCGGGATGGGTACTCATCCCATTCACCGTGTCCGCGCCCCTGGAAATCCTGCTCATCGCGGCGGCTGTAATGGGGCTGGCCATCGATATGCCAATCATAACCTATGAGGTCTACAGGTTCGTCGACCCCGCGCTCAAGCCGGAAGAAAGGCGGATGGCCTACCCGGTCATAGCCTCGACCACGGCTCTCTTCGTAGTAGGCCTCGCGTTCGGCTACTTTCTCCTGGCGAAATTCGTCTTCATCGCGATGGCGCCCTTCTATTCGGCGGTCGGGATCACGCCCCCCTACTATATCCAGGCGGTGGACTTCTACACCATCGTATTCCTGAGCGTGGTCTTCAGCGGGATAGCCTTCACCACCCCTATCTTCGTATACCTGCTGATCAGGTTCGGAATCCTCCCGCCGGAACTCTTCACCAAGAACAGGGTCTGGATCTGGGTCATTACATACATAGTGACGGCCCTGATCACCCCGGACGGCGGGCCGGTCCTCGATGTCATCCTTTTCGTGCCAGTGATTCTCCTGCTTGAGATAGGCGTCTTCCTCGGCAGGCGGAGCGTCCAGGGGGCGAAAGGACCGTCAGGCTCAGATACCAAGGGAGGGGTCGTGTGCCCCTCCTGTGGCACGACGCTGGAAACGCCCTCGCTCTTCTGCCCCAAGTGCGGCAGGTCGATCGCCTAATGCACCCGGTCAGCCCTTCGTCTTGTCCTGCGCCTTCCTGATGGTGACCTCGCCCTCAGAAACGTAGAGGACGATCTCGTCTCCCTCCTTCCAGTCAAACCCTTCGACTATGGGCCTTGGAAGAGTGATCCTGAGGCTGTTTCCCGTCTTTCCCAGGATGACCCGGAAGACTACTGGCACCCGTGCGGCTGGTTATTACGCAAATAAAAACCTGGATTTGTCAACTTTCAAGACACCATAGGTCAATTCCCTTCCCACAAAGCCGATATATTATCTGAGTAATTACACAGGTGATAACGTGGCAACCCGAGCTCAGATCGAACCGCCAAGGGGGCGGTCGTTCCGTTGGGAGGAGCTTGGGATCGAGCTGATGGACCTAGAGGCCCTGGCTGACGGCGTCTAGCGGGGTTTCAGCTGAGCCCTTGAGGACGCAGTTTAATTACAGCCTGCTTCATCTTGTTCCATGCCAGCGATCGACAACAGGAGGGCGCTCTCCTCCGCGGAGGGGTTCGACAAGATCTTCGAGATGGTGAAGGCTGCCACCGAGCGGGCGACCGGAATGCACAGGGCGGGCCTGACCCTCGTGCTCGGGGACATCCCCAACAACGTGGGCGCCTACCATGAGATCGGCTCCAATGCGATAGTGATGAACCGGAACATCCTCAGCATAGTCGACAAGCTCTCGAAGACCAGGTCGAAGAGGAACGCCTACGTCTTCATGATACTCCTTCACGAGTACCTCCACAGCCTTGGCTATACCAGCGACAGGCAGGTGAGGACCCTCGGGAGGAGAATCGCTGACGAGTACCTTGGTCGGAAGCACCTGGCGGGGGAGATGGCCGTCCGCCCTCTTGACCAGTTCTTCCCGGAGCTCACAAAATTCTCGGGATTCAGGGACAAGGGAGAATACCAGACCATCAGCAGGTTCGACTCTTCCAGCACCCCCTACATCGCCTGACCCGGGAAACTGTAAATACCTTCTTGGGTCGCGCCGAACTTCGAAGCCCTAGCAGTGACTCTACAGTTTGGCCTGGTAGCACTGGACATTATCTCATCCTGGATTAGGATGATACTTGCCCTGGGGCTGAGCATAGTTTTTGCGCTCGCTGTGGGGATCTGGGCGGCCAGGAGCAAGAGAGCCGAAGCAGTAATACTCCCACTCCTGGACATCTTCCAGTCCATACCCATCCTCGGCTTCTTTCCGTTTGTCATCGGGGGAATCTACGGCGCGCTCCCCAATTTCTTCGGCGCCAATCTCGCTGTGATAGTCCTGATCTTCACCAGCATGTCCTGGAACATCGCCTTCGGCGTCTACGAAGCCGTCAGGGCGATACCCCAGGACTACATCGACCTGCTGAGCGTGTCGCACTCAACCCCCTGGCAGAGGATCAAGGCGCTCTACATCCCGGCGTCCCTCAGCAGGGTGGCGTACAACACCCAGATCTCATGGGCGGTCGGCCTGTTCTTCCTGGTGGCGAGCGAGATAATAGCCACAGGGAAGTCGACCGTCCCGATCCCCTACGGCATCGGGGTGGCGGCCACGCAGTTCCCGGCGAACAACGACTACGGAGACTACGGGCTGACGATCGCGGGCATAGTCGTGGCCGTCATTCTCTGGAGGTACCTTTTCCTCAGAGCCTTCGCACTCTGGTCGGAGAAGTACAAGATGATGGAAGAGCCGAGGGAGCATCACAGCGACCCGATAACGAGGTTCTACTCCTGGGTGAACCACAAGGCGGTCTCCAAGCTGTTCCTGCTGGCCCACGACGTAGGGGTCAGCAGGTTCACATCCACCATCGCCAGGTTCGGGAAGGGCCTGAAGTACGCCGTCCTGATATTCTTCGTGCTGTTCGGTCTCCTCCTGTTAAGCTCGGTCATGCACGCCGGAGGAGGAGGTCTAGCCAGCCTCCCCTCCCTCTCGCAGCTCGTCTCCGACGAAGGAGGAGTGCTCTACGCCCTAGGCGTCTCGTTCATCAGGGTGTGGTACGTCTACGGCATCTGCCTTGGCATAGGCCTTCCGATTGGCATCGTCATCTCGTTGAACTTCAGGCTCTACGACTCCGTCTCTCCCATACTCGAGGTGATTTCCTCGATCCCGGCTCCCATGCTGCTCCCGGCGATCGTGCTCATCCCCGTCATGGGACAGAGCTCCGAGGCGGTCGCCGCGCTCGTGATCATCCTCGCGGTAATCTGGTACATCATTTTCAACGTGATGGCGGGCGTCCGGACGCTCCCCGCCGACCTGAAGGGCCTCCCGCACGTCTATCACGTGAGCCGACGGAGCGCCTGGCGCGACGTCTACCTCCCCGGGGCCCTCACCGGGCTCGTGACCGGCTCCATCACAGCGATAGGGGGCGCCTGGAACGCTCTCATCATCGCCGAGTACTTCACAGAGACTCTGCCCAACGGCAAGACGATCCTTCTGACCCAGGTGCACGACGGCATCGGCAAAATGATAACGATCGCCACCAACCAGGGGGACTACCTCACCCTCACTCTCGCCGTGCTTTCGATGACGGCCCTGATCGTCTCGTTCAACCTCCTGGTCTGGCGTCGCGTCTACCACTACGTGACGAAAAGGTACACTTACAACGCGTGACTCCCCACGGCGGCGATCCCGCCGTGGCCCCATCGCGGAGGAGCCAGCGCACCGGGGCGTCCCCTGATTCGACCCGCGCAGGGCAGCAGGGAACGGCCGTTCCTAGCCAAGCAACTCTTCTGAGCACGCCGAGGCGGTTCCGAACGGGATCGAGGTCTCATTCCGCGCCCCCGAAACGTCCAGGATCAGAGCAGAGCTGGACGAGTCGGATTTCTGCGCCTGAGCGCAGAGCGTCCAGCCATTCGACTGGCCTCCCACGGTTATGTTCCTGGCGCTGTAGCCGGAGCCGTCATAGTTCCCGCTCAGGGTCTGGGTGCTGCTGTCATAGCACCCGAGGCACCCCGCGGTGTTGTATCCCTGGTACGTGATTCTCCAGGCGCCCGTGTAGTTCACTGAAAGGGTGAAGGTTTGGCCGTTGATGCACGGGCCGGGAAGGACGTAGTCACAGGAGGCGCTGGTTTCCGTGGAGAGAACGATCACGGTCTGGACGAAGGTCTCCGTCACGGTGGTGGTCTTCAACGCGGTTTTCGGCTGGTATAGCGAGGCAGAGAATAGAACAGCGGCTGAAATGACCACCGCGGCCGCAACCAAGGCTGCCGCGATCTGAGTGTAGCTTCGACTTCGCTTGCCGCTCACGCTCCACCGGGCGCCTGCGGGCGCCTCAGGGATTTAGTTCCAGCGGCCAGAACGCCCCCCTCTCTCGCCCGGAAAGGACGGGTTTTCGGACAATCGCACGCCGCGGCGGGCGCGGCGGACTCGGGCTACGGTCGGGTCTAGGATCTCCTCAGGGCTTCGACAGGGTTCATCCTTGAGGCCCTCCAGGCAGGAAGGAGCCCGCCGACCACCCCGACCGCCACAGCCAGGACCACCGCCAACCCGAGGATCCCGGGCGTGATGGCCGGACTTATCGTCAGGGTCGTGGAGGCGGTGGAAGCGCTGGCGGCACCCCCCCTCCCGGCGAAGCTCGCGACCGCGCCCCCGCCCCCGCCAAGCCCCAGCGTGGACCGGCTCAGCAGGGATATGATCAGGTACGACAGCCCGACCCCCGCCACCGCTCCAAGGACCCCGCCGGCAATTCCCACCAGGAGGGCCTCGGCGATGAAGGTGAGCATTATCCCCCTGCTGCTCGTCCCCAGTGCCTTGAGGATTCCGATCTCCCTCGTCCTCTCGATCACGGACGTCAGCATCGTCGTCATTATTCCAATGAAAGCCACCAGCACCGAAGTCGCTGCGACGGCCTCCAAGAGCGTCGTAGTCCCCGAGGTGACAGACTGGATGGACGACAGCAGGGAAGTGATGCTGGTGACCCTGACGGTCTGCCCATAGGCGTCCTCTATCTCCGCCACCACCGCGTCGACGGTGTCCGTCCCGGACGTGACCACCATCAAGCCGGAGTAGGAGGAGCTGTGGAGTATCAGCTGCCCGGCCGAGAGCGGGATGAAGACCGAAGTGTCGGGGTCGATGCCGAAACCCTCCCCGAAGGACGAGTAGATGCCGCTGACCACGAAGGAGCGCTGGGTCGAACCGGTGCTCGGCTGGGAGGAGGCGCCCCCGAAGGCCACCCCGGCCCCGCCGAAGGCGAAGGTCGAACGCCCTACGTTGGTGAGCGTCAGAACCTGGCCGACTGACACGTTGGTCGCCGTCTGAATACCCGGGAAGGCGATGGAGTTGCCTATCACGGCGTCGACCTGGTCGGAGGACGGCGGGATCGACCCCTGGGCCAGCGTGAGGCTCGGGAGGACCTGCTGAAGCTGGCTGAGGTCCGTGGCTATCAGCGAAACCCCTACAGTTTCGCCTCCCTGGGAGGTCTGGCCGCTTATCTCGTCATAGGCCAGGACGTGGGTGACGCCGGACATGGCCTGGACGGCCGACACATCGGCGGAAGTGAGAGTGGTCCCTCTGCCGACGGGGCTGACAAATATCGTCGTGGCGCCGAGGCTGGCGAATCTGCCGGTCGTCGCGTTGCTGTATCCCTGGGTCGCCCCGACGAGAGCGACTATGGTCGCAGGGCCGATCATGATGCCAACGATGGTTAGAATTGCCTTCAGTTTCCTCTCCGTCAGGGCCCTGGAGGAGAACTTCAGAAGATCTGAGGCTCGCAAACACCCGTCACCGGCGGGTCAGATGACTCCCTTGTCCTCCCTCTCTCTGGGTCCGGAGGGGGGTGCCTTCGTCCTGCTCCTTCTGATGTACACGAAACCGACTGCCGCCATGACAGCCAAAGCTGCCATCACCCCCAGCTCGAGGTAGGTGAGCAGGTCGACCCCTGATGCGGCGCTGGCGGTCGAAGTGGTGGAACCCAGGCCGGAAGAAACGGGAGTCAGCCTTGCCTGAATCGTGGAGCTGTAGCTCCCCGATAGTCCCAGGCTGTCCTTGAAGGTGAGGTTCACGTCGATGTTGGCAGTCCGGACAGAGCCGCTGGGCGTGTAGGGGATGGTCAGGCTGAAGGGGACAGGGGTGTTGGGGTCTATCTCCCCAACATAGTCCGACTGGCTCGTTCCCCTGGATCCGGCCATCGAGCCGGCCACGCTGCTGTAGTAGGCGTTGGAGAACCCTTCGTTGAGTATCTCCCCGCTGACAGAGAGCGTGGTGTTCCCCTGGGTCACCTCGGAGGCCTGAATCACCAGTTCGATGGTTCCGGAGAGGAGGAGCCCCGATGTGAAGGTCGCG
>Ga0187766_10000986_pt1 | contig 16433 bp, 20 predicted proteins | sample 0216_QUI02_MP05__4_FD_132971 | JGI IMG/M metagenome (GOLD analysis project Ga0187766, IMG submission 132971) | Tropical peat soil microbial communities from peatlands in Department of Meta, Colombia - 0216_QUI02_MP05_20_MG | ecosystem: Environmental > Terrestrial > Soil > Wetlands > Peat ... | reverse complement strand
TTGGCGAAGGCGGGCTCAGCCCACAACTCCGTCTCAAGTCGTGATTTTCCACCCGAGTCCACGCGGGGATTCGCCCCTACCGATACGCCATCCCCGACGCCCACGGTTCAACCTAGCAGTGCTGGCACAAGTCCAGGGGCTGCGGGCTTCATCATTGGCACGATAAACTCCGCCATCGCACTGGTGAGGAACCCCATCACCTACATCACTGCTAACAGGGACGCTCCAGCCACCACGAGAGAGATAATGGTGAACTACGTCGCGGTGCTAGCCGCGATTCCCTTTGTCGCGACCCTCATAGGCGATCTTTGGTACTACGACATGTTCGTACCATTTGGCTTCGTGGGGTCTTTCGTCGCCTACGCATTCGTTAGCGCTTTCTTGATTTACATCCTAGACATCATAGGCGTCTACGTGGTCGGATTGGTGATAGGGATGCTGGCGCCCACCTTCGGCTCGTCGAACGATCGAATCAAGAGCCTGAGGCTCGCGGCGTTCATCTTCACTCCTGCCTTCCTGATTGGGATACTCGACATAATCCCTCTGCTGGGAATCCTGACCATTCTCGGGATTCTATACGGGCTCTACATACTCTACCTTGGGCTTCCGATCATGCTGGGGACACCAAAAGAAAGGGTCGTAACCTATGTTGTCTCGGTGGTGATTGCGACGTTCGTGATCTACGCAATCATCGGCGTAATAATCGGCGCTGTGACCGCCGCGGCCTTCCACTTGGGCTTCGGCTTCCTATAGGCGAGTTGAGCGAACAACCATGCTTACCGTCCAGGTGATTCTATGAAAGGCAAAAGCCACTCGGGTATCGCGCCACTGGTGCTCGCTGTCATACTCGTAGTCATCATAGCGGTGGCAGGTGTTGGCGTCTATGTTTTCGTCTTCTCCGGTACCACCACCGGAAGCGGCGAGAGCACTCCCACGGTGACAATCGGCAACACCTCGTCTGTGACAAACAGCCGTACGTCGACGGTGACCATCGGCGCGACCACTTCAACAGGCCCGACGACCGGGACCCAGGGATACGAGAACTACAAGGGGGGCTTCACCTACGTCACACCGCTTGGGCCGTTCGGAATCAATGACAGCAGCGGCAAGCCTGTGGAATGGAACTCGACGCAGACGGCGACAGGTTCGTTCACCTTCTCCATCAACCCAGCCACTTACCTAGGAACGGGGAGCGGCCAGGGGAGCATTACCGTGGCCACTCATGGGTATTGCACAGGGACCGTTACCATCCCATACACCTTCACAATCCAAGCTGGCCACCTTCCGAACTCGAATTTCGAAATCGCATTTAACACGCCTGCGCCGTCGAACGCCACGGTCCAATTGACTTGCCAGGGGTCCACGAGAGGCTTCAACACAGCAAACAACCCGGTGAGCTTTCTGAGCGTCTATCCGAACGGATTGAGCCTGGTCTCCATTCCATCGACATCCTCGCAAGCCCTGACGGGGGGCATAAGCTACACTGTGACGATAACACAGGCCAGTTAGTCCGCCTGCCTGCCGGTGCTCTCTCGATACCGGATTGTCGGAAGGACGATGTGCAGGTCCGACCTTCTGCCCTAAGCTTACAAGCAGTTGCCTGGACCTTGTCTACTTTGAGGAAGCCGTGTCGGAGGTGCTCAGGATCCTTCTGGCCGTCTGAACGTCCTCCGTGAGCAGCGCACCGCAGACGGGGCAGTAGAATCCGGGCTCTTTCCTCGAATCTCCCCCCAAGTTGATGACCGCATCACCATCTCTGCGCACTATCCCAGACAACCTGAACTTCCCTGTCTGGGAATGGAACTCCACGTGCTCAATGGGCATGCTGCATTGAGGGCACACACCCATACCTGCGATTTCGATAACGGGCTGATTTATCCATTCTGAGCCAGCATAAATGGGAAGGTCAGGGCCCCGAGGCCCCGAACCAATCTCACATCCCCTTGTTCTGCCAGAGGCCGATTACGTTTCCTTCGGTGTCTTCGAAGTAGGCGGACCAACCCATGTCTCCCACGGGCATCTTCTTGCCCACAGGGCTTCCGCCGAGCTTCTTCACGCTCGCCAGAGCGGCGTCGATGTCTGCCACACTGATGGTTACCGTCACTGCCTTCGGAGCCATCACGCCCTGCTCCCCCAAGCCGCCGTTGATTGATCCTGGGGACTTTGGCATGCCGTTCTTGTCCGAGTCGGTGGTAACGACGCTCCAGTATTCGAAGCCGGGGAACTGATTGAGGTTCCACCCGAAGGCCTTGGAGTAGAAGGCCGAAGCCCTCTTGACGTCCTTGGCGGGGATTTCGAAATGGACTACTGGGTCCATGTTTTGGCCGACCCATCCCCCTATTTAAGACGAGACGCAGGCGGACTCTGCTTCTATTGATTCCGCTGAAAGTATTCCAAATCTGATCATGAGATGTTAAGCTCAGTCTGAGAAGAAGCGGCGGGCCTTGGGTTGATACCTAGCTCGGCTTGTATAGCGACCTGGGGCAGGTGGCATTGTATTCGCAAGCTCGGCACTTCCCGGCGCTGGTGCTTGACGTCGGCTCTCTTTCCTGCCGCCAGTAACCAGCCTTTGAACGAACGGCGATCTCTGCCCTCTCAGCATCGTGCTCGAGGATGTGAGCTTTCATCACTCCCCGGTACTTGACCTCCAACTCAGACATCTCGCCCCGCATCAGGGAAGCGGAGACCTTCAGTATCCATTCTCGTTTTTCATCATCACCCAGATTCCCTGACTTCAACCTCACCACCGCTAGCCGCATCTTCGAGCAATCGAACCCCATTCTGTCGAGCAGTAGCCCGTAGATTCTGACCTGGTTCTCCTGGTCCTCCCAGAGGGGTTGGGGGTCCCCCCTAGTTGTCTTGAGCTCCACCACCCACAGCGGCTTCCCCCCCGCCCAGATTATGTGGTCTGGCTCTCCAACAACCTTCAGGCCCCCCGCCGAGCCCCACACACTGAGGACCGCCAAGGTCGGCTCCTTCTTGCTGACGAGCTTCGCGAACTCCTCTCTTGTGATCTTCTCCGTTGGCAACAGCTCGGCGTGGAGTGCTGTGCCGGAGTTCTTGGTCTCGGTGGGGATCTCTCCGAGCGCGAACTCGTTCTCCACTTTGTACTCACAGTAGTACTGCTCCGCTATGGACGAGACCGCGACGAACGAGGCACTGTGCCTGAACTCCCCGTCCGCAAATTCGAAGAACTTCTGTTCCTTCTTCCAGAGTCGGTCCCAGAATTCAGTCAGTTGCAGACACCCAAGGCGCCTCCTCTCCGGGCGTAGGCGGTATCTAACCTATGTTTCATGAGAGATTTCGCCAATCTGCCGACAAAATCGTCTACAACTTTCGACTTCCGTGTGAAGCAATTCTATCATGTCCGGATTTACCGGCGCCCCACGTGAAGGAAGGATCAACTTGGGCAGGAAGGCGGCGCTGTTTGGCTTCTGGATAGTGGGGTTCGCGCTGGGCGCCTTTGCATGGATGGTCAAGACACCCGTGATCAACTTCGTCCAAAGCATCGGCCTCAGCTCCGACGCGAGCCAGGCCCTCATCGCAGGTCTCTTCGGATCGGTGGTGATGGTCCTGTCAGTGCTTGTCTGGAGCTTCCTTTCATCTTCGAGCTGAGATCGGATGACGCTGAGAGACTATCTGATGCCCGGCGAGGAGGTGAAGTTCTCGAGCAGGCGCAACGTGCGCTACGGCAACAAGGCGTATCAGGTCATCCTCAGCGACAGACGCATTCTACTCTACGCCCAGAGAGGAGCCCTGTTCAAGAATGACGACGTCATCGTCCAGAGGCTCGACGACCTGCAAGGGGTTAGGTACAGCGAGGAGGGCATCATCGCGAAGCGGGGGATAATCAGGGTGCAGGGCTTCAAAGCGGAGATGGACCTGTCGGGTCCTGCCGAAGAAATCAAAACACTTTATCAGCAAATGATGCGATTCATGTAGACCAAAATGCTTTCCCAGGCTTCGAAGGAAGAAGTACTCAGGAAGCTGGAGGTCAAAGCGGGTCATCCCGTGAGCGAGGAGGGCCTGTCGCCCGGCACCAGGCGGGCTATAGCGAACCTCGCCGAGATACAGCGCAACCTGCTTGCGATTTCCGAGATTCTCAGCGGGGAGGAGAGCCGCATCCAGCGCAGCATCCTCCTCTCGTTGTCGTCAAGGCTACACAAAGACAGAGAGATGGAGATGCACCGGGCCGAGGTCAACTCGCTCCAAGCTGAGGTGGATAACAAGATCTCTGAGATATCGGCGCAGATTCTCCAAGAAGACGAAGCCAGGAAGTCGGGCCTCCCCCCACCCGAGGGTCACGGAGGTCTCGACGCCGTTGAATTGAAGTGCCCGAACTGCGGAGCGGTACTGCCGATGCCCACGGGCCGATTCGTCAAGTGCGAGTACTGTTCGACCACTCTTTCGATTCAGGACGTGAGCTCGCAAATCAGGAGTATGATTCAGCGCATCTGAAGCGGGGCAAGGCCCCTAGCCCCGGCTCGTTTAACGAAAGTGCAGAAGGCGACTAAGAAGAACCACTGCGACGGAAGGCCAGTGCCGCCCCGAAGACTAGGGTCGCAGCCCCCAGCCAGGCGAACCCTCCGGCACCTGGGACGTACCACCCTATCACCACCAATACGATTCCGAGCAACCAGAGCGCTACGATGTAGATGCTCTCCATTCGTCTAGCGCGCCTGGCGCCGGCCACGACTTAACCCTTCTCCGCCAAACGACGGCCTTCGGGTCTGGCCTGCGGTTCTCGATTCGTCCTCTTGATTCAGCCGACCTTGCTTGGAAGCCTGTGGCTTGAAGCCCAAAGCCCGACCCGCGAAGTGGATGTGTCGTCGTTTCTAGCGCCGAGAATCGACTCCCTCACTTATGAGGGACTTGGGAGGGCCGGCCCGAACAAGCATTGAGAACAACCATGGGCGCGAGCGAGGCCCGGTTCTGGTCCGGCAACGAGGCATGCGTCGAGGGATCGCTGGCGGCGGGCTGCCGTTTCTTCGCAGGGTATCCCATCACCCCTGCCAACGAGATCAGCGAGCATCTCTCTGAGCGCCTGCCCCAGCTGGGAGGCACATTCATGCAGATGGAGGACGAGCTGGCGAGCATCGGCGCAGTGATGGGCGCGAGCTGGGGGGGCAGGAAGGCAATGACGGCGACGTCTGGCCCAGGTTTCTCTCTGATGCAGGAGACCATCGGCTGGGGCTTCATGACAGAGACTCCATGCGTCGTTGTGGACGTGCAGAGGGCGGGGCCAGGGACGGGCCAGGCGACGAAATCTGCCCAGGGGGACGTGATGCAGGCCCGCTGGGGGACCCACGGCGACTACGCAGCGGTGGTCCTCTCTCCCAACTCCGCCCAGGAAATGTTCGAGCTCACCGTAAGGGCGTTCAACCTCTCCGAGAGATACCGGACTCCGGTCGTCGTCTTGGCGGACGAAACCATAGCCCACGTCAGGGAGCGCGTCAACATCCCGACAGGGGAAAGGCTCGAGATTGAGAACCGCAGGCACCCCAATCCGGGAGACACGCGCTTCTTCGGATCAGAAGGCGTCGCACCCATGCCCGCCGTCGGCGAGGGGTTCAAAGTTGCCGTGACGGCGTCGACCCACGACGAAATCGGGATGAGGTTCACCCAGGGCGCGCCGGTCCACCGGAGGATGATTGAGGCACTGAACGCCAAGATCTACAAGAACACGGCGGACATCGTGGAGACGGAGTGCTACAGCATTGAGAACTGCGACGTCGGCATCGTATCCTTCGGATGTACCTCCAGATCGGTCTACGAGGCGGCTGAGCGCGCGGAGGCCGCAGGTGTCAGGGTTGGCTACGTCCGTCTGAAGACCGTCTGGCCCTTCCCTGAGGAGGCCGTCTCGAGGCTTGCACAAAGCGCAGACAGGATCATCGTGCCCGAGATGAATCTGGGTCAGATATCTGGCGAGGTGGAGAGAATCGCGGGCCGCAAGGCCGTCAAGCTGAACAAGATAGGAGGGGGTGAGCTCATCACTCCTGAGGAGATCCTAGAGGTGGTCATGCGTGCAGGTTGAGCCAGCGGAAGGATTTTCGCCCCGGAAATACCTGAGGAACCTAAAGCTCCCCTTCTGTCCCGGATGCGGGCTGTACCTACTTAGCGACACCTTCCTCAGGGCCGTCCACGAGCTCGGGCACAGCAACCTGGACGGCTTCTGCTTCGCGAGCGGCATCGGCTGCGCCTCTTGGATCCCCTCTCCCTACTACATGGCCGACTCCGTTCACACACTGCACGGCAGGAGCATCCCGGTGGCCACGAGCATCAAGCTGGTGCGCCCCGACCTGAAGGTCGTAGTGTTTGGAGGGGACGGGGACATCGTCGGGATAGGGATGAGCCACTTCGTCCACGCCGCCAGACGGAACACCGACATCCTCGTCATAATGGGGAACAACATGGTCTACGGGATGACCGGAGGCCAGGTCGCTCCCACCACGCCATTCGGCACGACTACGGCCACCACCCCCTACGGGAGCTTCGAGCAGCCGATTGACGCGGTGAAACTCGCTATGGCTGCAGGCGCAGCCTACTCCGCCCGGTGGACCACGGCCCATCCGAGGGAACTCAAGGACTCGATGAAGCGAGCTATCCAGCTGGGCGGGTTCAGGTTCATCGAGGTTGTGACCCAGTGCCCCGTGGGGTTCGGGAGGCGGTCGGGCTACGGAGACGCGGGAGCTATTCTGAAGCGTTTCAAGGAGAGAGCCATATCTGTGGAGGAGAGCGAGAGGCTACCTCCAGAGGAATTGGATTCGAGGATCGTGGTCGGAGAGTTCGTCGGCAGGCAACGTCCCACGCTGAACGAATCCGTCGCGTTAGCCTCAAGGAAGGGGATAAAATCTGGCGGAGAAGACAGAGATTAGGTTCGGCGGCAGCGGTGGCCAGGGGGTGGTGTTTGCGGCCGTGGTGCTCGGAAGGGCGGCCGTGCGGGATGGCAAGAACGTCCTACAGACCCAGGCCTACGGTGCCGAGGCCAGGGGGAGTCTCACCAAGAGCGAGGTGATAATCTCCGAAGACAAGATCGGATTCCCAGCAGTCCGGAAGAGCGACATCCTTGTGACCATGAGCCAGGAGGCGACCGAGGCGCTGATCAATGACCTGAGGGAGACCGGTACCCTCGTGGTTGACAGCACCTCGGTGAAGGCGACCCCTCCCACCAGAGCCGTGGTTCTTCGGTTCCCAGCGACCGATACTGCGAAGAGGATTTTCGGGGACGGGCTCTATGCCAACATGATCATGCTCGGCGCCCTTCTTCATGAGTTCGGGCTGGTCAGCGCGGAATCTGTGGAGGGAGCGATAAGGGAAAGCACGTCCAAGAAGAACATCGAAACGAACCTGAACGCCTTCAGGGAAGGCCTGAGGCTGCGCCCCGATCGCTGACCACGATGAGCAGGTAGTAATCTAGGCGCACTTGATTCTCCACGGGCCGGCTCCGCAACGAGGGCAACGTTCGGGCCACCCATGGGTTGTCGTCCATTTCCAGTTGCAGTTCGAACAGACGACAATCTGCAGGGTCCTCATCTTCCCACGCCCGTGATACTGGAGCCAGCGGGCTATCTGTGCCGAAATCAACTTCGGGTAACCAACAGCACCAAAATCCCTTCTCTCCCCCAGAGACAGCGTTTAGCCCGTAGGGGACTGCTTCGGCAGCCTGCGGCGGGGTATGAAGAGCGAGATCATCGAGTCGACTATGATCATTGCAGCGAGTCCCACGAAGAAGGCGAGCACCAGCCCCGCCCCATTGATGGCCCTCCCATAGAACGAAGCGAGGATGAAGGCGATGTATAGCGAGAACAAGCCCCCGACGACGCCGCGCAGCGCCTTGGTGAGCCGGCTCGTGAGCACAAGTCTCAGCCCTGAGGTCACGACCCCCCAGACGCCGCACGATGCGAAGAGGAAAATCATTACCTGCCCAAGGGCGTGCCCGGGGAGTACCGGACGGCCATAGGTCCCCCAACTCTCCAGGTACTTCACAACCAGGGTTAACACATCGGGATACCAGAAGACCATCAGTCCGATGATTATGAGGTAGCCGACTCCCGTGACCGCGCCCCAGGCCGCATCAATAGGCTCCCAGTCGTGTCGTTCCCTTCTTTCTTCGCGCCGCTCCCACCTCCACCTCTGTCTCTCCCACCACCAGTCTGCGGGGGAATACTCCCCGGCCCTGGCTCCGCAGTATTGACAATACGCAGCGCCAGAGGCCAGCTCCTTTCCGCATCTCTGGCAGTACATCCAGCTTCGGGAGGGAGCGCACGCCCTTAACCCGACTCCCTAATCTCGCGGGAGCGCACGAATCTTCCGTGGGGCGAAGGGCATTTCACCCTCCTCCCCTGCACACGTTGTGGCCCCGGCTTCGCGAGTTCCCTGTTACTCAGCTACCGCCGAGACCTTGTCTTCCATGCGCCTCTTCTTGTCACGCCTGTCGTCCACCCTCAGCATGAAGTCGACCCTCTTCGCCCCCATGCGGAACAGGCATTCGTGAGCCGCTTGAATCGCACGAAGTATGTCCGAGAGCTTCTGCGCCTCGATGACGGTCGCCATGGGGGTCACCTGGAGCCTCAGCCCCTCGGCCCTCTTCAGCTCCGACAGGGCCGCCCTGACGTACCTGCTCACGCTCGTACCACCACCTATGGGATGTATCGAGAACTCGGCGATTACGCGGTATCCTCTGCTTTGGGCCATGACAGTGAAGGCCCGCCCCCGCGCTAAAACCTATTGCTCCCGCGTTGAACGTGTTAGGTAATACTGCTTTATTGCAGGCTCCCCCCAGCTTAGGACTTGGTCGAGCACCGCCATGGCACTGTCCAAGCCAGCAGCCGAGGTAAAGGACACAAGAGCCGAGGCGTTCGAGAATGAGTACAAGGAATCTCACCCAAATGGCCCATACCCGCCTGTGGAAATGGGTCCCAAGCCTGTAGCTAAGTCTGACTAGTCTCTGGGGTCAATGCAAAGGGTTGCCTGGCGTTTACTCTTCAGTTTCCTCGTCGTCGCCCCAGCCTTCTTCGTCGCCCTCGTCTTCTTCGTCCAGCTCTTCGTCTTCCTCGGACATAGCCGCCCGCCCGCGCAAAGCCGGTATTAACGTCTGACCCCTCTGGCCGATAGGAATCCCTTAATGGCCGTCAGCACGCCGAGTCTCGGACATGCACTTCGAGGTGTCTCGCATCGTCAGAGTCCCGCGTGAAAAGGCCTACTTCTCTTACACAGACTTCGAGGCCATGGCGAGGTGGTCGAAGGACAAACACGATGTGAGAGTCTCAAGGAGGGTGGGAAACGCTGTGTATCTCGAGAGGACCCCACGGACAGCAGGCGGTCAGGGAGCGGGGGAGGTGAGGCTCTTCTCGCCCGATAGAGTCGAATCGCAGGGCGAAACGAGGCTCACCCGTACCAAGAGCGTCGTCCGTTTCGAAGAAGTGCCTGAGGGGACGAGGATAACGGCGTCTCTGGACGTGGAGCTGAAGGGGCGGTGGTCCTGGTTCTTCAAGACGCAGGGGAAGGCGGAGGCAGAGTCTTCAGCCATGGACGAGCTCACATCCTTCGCCAGTTACGTCGAGGCCCTCTCAGACTCTAACTCTCTAGCTTGATGAGCCTGTATGCGAGGGCGTGCACCAGCGGGGTCACGGCGATGGCCAACCCAAATGAAGGTCCGACCCCCAACCATACGATGGTGACGCTTACAATCAGGAAGAAGACCGCGGGAGTGAACAGTCCCAGCGTGGCTCCCCTTACGAGTCGTGCCGCCGGCTCCGCTCCCTGCAGGCGATAGGTCGAAGAGGCGAGTACACTAACGTAGATCGGGAAGGGGGTCAGGAGGCCGCTCAGCTGTGGTCCCAGAGCCGCAGAGGCTTGAGTTATGAGGAGGACGAGCGTCGTGGCGGCCACCATCCGGAAAGCTATCTCCCACCAAACAACGGGAATGCTCGAAGCGATCGAAGATCGAGCTCTCGGCAGGAATCGATAGGCGAGAGCCAAGAACACCACCGTTCCTCCGAAAGCAGCCACAGAAGGCACATTGATGCCCACGAAGACGAAGGTCAGAAGGAAGAAGGCAGCAGAGCCGAGCAGCAACGGAACCGACCATGCCACTCGCTTGCGCCGCAGGGCCAGCCAGCAGTAGGCGAACGCGAAGAGAGTAATCGACGCCAGACCAAGAATCACCCCCACGGACGCGCTCGAAGCGAAGGCGTCTCCCTGCTCGATGGCCAGAAAGAAGATCACGGGAGCGGAGGTGAGCGGCAGGCTCACGAGCCATCCGCTCACGGCAGGACCCCAGCGGTTCCCTGCCAGGCTCGCAATCAGAATCAACGTCGGGACCAAGAGCAGTTTCAGCAGTAAGACTACATCAACCAAATAGGCCTAGGCGACTCCCAATGGCCGACCGATGAGTTCTCTCACTTCAAAAGACTTCGCCGGTCGAGTCGCAAATGAAAACCGAGTCTCACCCAGGTACGCCGAGCGGTTGGACGTACAGGGGTCTTTCACCCGGGCCAGCGCCGATGACCCGCTTTACGGCACCTTCGCTGAAAGCCCCCATCACCACTGTGCCTATCCCCAGCGCGGTCGCCTGAAGGAACACATTCTGGGCAACGTGCCCCGACTCCTGGTGCACATACTGGGTTCCTCTCCTGCCGTACTTTTCCGCGGTCCTGCTGAGCACCCCAGTAATCACGATGGTCGCTGCGGCTTCCTTTACGATGTCTTGGCCCCACGTGGCGGCTTCCAATTCTGCAGAGGCGTCACCAGCCTTGACGAGCGTCAACACGTGTCCCTTGGGGACGTAATGGTACACGCCTTCGCCAAGGCCTTCAACGCCGTCCTTTTTCGCCACCACATACACTTCGAGCGGGTAGAGGGCTCCGGCCGATGGGGCTGTCCTGAATCCTCCGTCCGCCTGCGTTATCCCCTGGGCGGCCCAAAGAGTCTGCGAAAGGACGCCGAGCGAGAGGGGACGGGGGGCGTAGTGCCTGATCGACCTTCTCCGAGCCATAGCTTCTTCGACTGAGGTTCCTCCCCGGGTGGCTGCGGGCGGAAGCTCTACCGACGGAAGTGGAACCGGATGAGCTGGCAAGACCCAATCGGTTTTTGGATACGTGGGAAGTTAACACCCGAGGTCAATTCTCACTCCTGAGAAGGGACTTCCTGGAAGCATTGTGTTAGAGGGAGGTCTCCTCGGCCGGTCCACACTAGTTTGCCTTCAAGGGGGTGTTTTTGCCGGATGAGTCCTAATATCCCGGTCCATTCTGCGTATGCGGCGTCGCCACTCACGCGTTCGCCATTTCGAGAAGGATGTCCGCGTGACAGTACACCTTCTCCCACTTCGGGTTGGTCAGGGGGCACCAGCAGGCCAGATTCTTCCCCCTCAGCGGCTCTAGGAAGTCGGGGTCCTGCTCGAGGAGATGCTGAATGTGCATCCTGTAGACTTCCATGACCCCCTGAAGCACCTTCGGGGAGTGCACCCTGGTGCGGTCGGACAGGAAAGGATTCGCCCACACACTCGGACGGCCAACATATACCGTGTCCTCAGGCATCTTCCACCCTCTGGTCCTCTTGCGCTGGACCCGGTGAGGCTTCTCCATGAAACTCAAAGTCTGATCGTCTCCCACGTCACACGACCCGAAATGCAACGAAGCGCATCTTCGTATTAACTGTTCGTCTCCATCTGGCGTGGGCTGGCCTCACTACTTTCGGAGAACACGCTTGAACTCTCGGTAGCTCCTGGCCAAGAGTGCAGGGTTCAGCCTCGCTTCGGCTGACAGCTTCCTGAATGGAACCTCTCCATAATCGTGCCCAGGGTAGATCACGGTGTCCGGGGGCAACCTGAGAATCACCGAGTGAAGGCTCCTGTACAACTTCCTTGGGGAGCCCTCCAAGAGATCTGTCCTACCACAACTACCTATCAGAAGCGTGTCTCCCGTGAACAGATGTTTCCCGTCGTAGACGCAGATACTGTCTTCGGTGTGACCGGGTGTGTGGAGAATCTTGACCTCATTCTTGCCGATCTTCAGCGTGTCCCCGTCGTCAACGCCCAGATCATACGGGATGGGCGAGCCCTTGTAGGCCACAATCTGTGTGTCGAACGTCCTCCCCAGCTGCCATAGGGTGGCAGCGTGGTCCGAGTGGTGGTGGGTGGCTACACCATACTTCACCTCGAGCTTCTCCGACCTGACGACGGGAACGAAGGATTCGATTCCCCACCCGGAGTCGACCGCCAGCGCTTCGCCACTCGGCCCGTCGACAAGGAGGTAGACGAAATTCTGCTCGTCTCCCACCTTCATCTGCCTGACGAACATGGCGGTCGGGGGTCTTGACCGGGCACTACCTAGGTCTTACCTGGATGAGCTGTGAGCGCACCCTGCAAGGTCAGTGGCACCTGAATGTCCCCGTCACAATCGTGAACACATCCTCTTGCTCCGGTGCCCGTGGCCCTCCCCAATAGGAGTTGGTGTAGATTACGAAATAGCGCGATGTCCTGTCGCAGTGAATGTGCACTGATTCTATCTCCTGATTGGGTCCCTGGGAGCCGAGCATCCCCCGCGGCGTCTCGACCTTGGCACGGCTGTAAGCGGCGGAATGTCCGTTGATCTGCACGTCCCTTTGCTCGACTTGGTTCATTCTTCCCTGGGCGTTCTTTGCGGCTCTTTCCATGCTGTACTTTGAATGCTCCCTCGGCGTAGGCAACTTCTTGGCGACCCTACTGAGATCTCCCCAGGTGACGAAGACGATGGACTTCGTGGGAGACTTCACGGCTACGCTCCCCTCCTCCCGAGTGAACTTTGGGTCGAATTCTAGTTTCTGGGACACGGGGAAATCGAAGGACATTCCATAAATGCGCAGAGTGTCGCGCCCTGCTTCCCGCTGTGGTTCCGCCATTGAGCATTGGCAGACGCACCAGCTAGTAAAACATTGGTGACTCCTCGTGTTTCTTCGTACATTGAGGAGCAGGGGTTGTCTGCGGGAAGCCCGACCATTTCGAAATCAGCCCCGATTCTGAATCATTCCCGTTCGAAGGAAGCGATTGCCCACATCCATCAAAGATAAAAGAGGAGTGACCTGGCGATACGCATTGCCTCCTCTTGAGAGCCCGGTGGAGGAAGCAGCGCGAGTCGTAGGAGCAGCGGATGCCAACGGCGTAGTACTTCGACTCTTCGGAGGCGTCTCCTTTTGGTTCCGCTGTCCGTCGGCCAGGCTTCCAGGCCTCCAGAGAAAGTATGTGGATGTGGACTTTATGGGGCATGCAAAACAATCACGGGAGATCAAGCAGCTCTTCGTCTCGCTCGACTACGTTCCAAGAGACAAGTTCAACGCGATGCAGGGCTACAGGAGGCTGATCTTCAACGACATGGCCAACCAGAGGCGCGTGGACGTGTTCCTCGACGTCTTCGAAATGTGTCACAGCTTCAACTTCAAGGAAAGGCTGGAGGTCGATGCCAAGACCATCCCGCTCGCAGACATGCTTGTCACAAAGATTCAGATAATCGACGTGAACGAAAAGGACCTGAAGGACGCTGTCTGCCTCTTCGCAGACTACGACGTGGGGGCCGGCGACAGGGAGATGATCAACGGCGCCTACATCGCCAACCTGTGCGCCGGCGACTGGGGCGTCTACAAGACCTTCACAATGAACCTCGACAGGCTCCTGGCAAAACTTGATGACTTCAGCTTGGAGGACAACATCAAAACCCTGGTCAGGGCCCGCGTGAGCAAGCTCAGAGCCATGATTGAAGACAAGCCCAAGGATTTCAGATGGAGAATGAGGGCACGAGTCGGAGAGAAGGTGAAATGGTACGAGCTCCCCGAAGCAGACAAGGAGGTCGTCGACTCACGGATGACGAGCGACGGGTCGCCGGCCAAGTCCTGAAAGGTTTAATCAGCAGCGGACAGCACTCGGCACCATGACGAAAACGAGGGTGTATTTCGTCACCGACGTGCACGGCTCAGAGAGATGCTTCCGCAAGTTCGTTAATGCAGGGAAGTTCTACGGAGTGAACGTCCTTGTGCTTGGCGGGGACATCACCGGGAAAATGATAGTTCCCTTTGTCAAGCAGGCCGACGGGACTACCATTTGCAGCTACGGAGGAGAAGAGGTCACGCTAAAGTCCCAGGAGGAAGTGGAGAAGATGCTAAAGAAAGTGCGAGACTCGGGCTATTACCCACACATTACTGATCCTAAGGAGATGCAGGAGCTGGAAGCCGACAGAGCCAAGGTCGACAGACTCTTCGAGCAGGTGATGAAGGATAGTGTGCAGCGTTGGATGAAACTGGCAGATGAGAAACTTAGGGGATCAGGCATAACGTGCTACATCTCTCCGGGGAATGACGACTCATTCGCCATAGACGAGGCCCTTGACTCGGGCGACTACGTAATCAATCCGGAGGAGAAAGTCGTGAATCTGGACAGCGAACACGAGATGATCACCCTGGGGACAACAAACCACACCCCATGGAAGAGCCCGAGGGAGGTTGACGAGGAGATCCTCACAGAGAAAATAGAAAGGATGGCGGGTGAGGTGAAAAACATGAAGGGTGCCGTCTTCAATCTCCACGTGCCCCCCATCGACACTACCATCGACCAGGCCCCGATGCTTGACCCGACCTTCAAGCCGGTGGTCTCCGGAGGGCAGATTATCATGACCTCAGCGGGCAGCACTGCCGTAAGAAGTAGCATCGAGAAGTACCAGCCCCTGGCGGGAATCCACGGCCACATTCACGAGGCGAGAGGGGTGGTGAAGATCGGCAGAACCCTCTGTTTTAACCCCGGCAGCGAGTACAACTCAGGGATTTTGAGAGGGCTCCTGTGTGAGCTAGACGGAGACAGAGTGAAATCGTACGTCCTGACATCGGGATAGACCTTCTCGAGGCCGCTGCCTACTCCGGGGGTATTTCCTTGAAGACCAGGCTGAGGGGGAGCCCTCTTCTCTTGTTCCAGAAGTAGCTCACAGCGTAGACCACGATACCGAGGCCGTATATCGTCACGAAGATCACAGCTGCGTAGTTGTAGGGTGTAAAGTCGCCCGACGTGTAAGCGAGATAGGTCGAATAGATCAGGTAGGCTGCCGTCCCCAGTCCGAGCCAGGTCAGCAGCGGCAGTCCAAACTTCTTGGTGCTGAAGTTCGATTCAAACATGTCCCGTTTCACGTACGGAAATACCATGGCCGCTATAGCCGGTATTATGAAGCCGAACGAGAATATATCGAAAGTGAGTTCGGCGAAGCTCGTGCTATTGGCGCCCAGGGCGGCCATGAGGGCAGCCCCGACTATGGCGATCATGAGCACCAGTACGGTAGCGAACATCGGGGTGTGAAATCTGTCGCTTACAGAAGCGAACCTGTCGGGGAGAATTCTGTCGAAGGCCCAGGCGAATAGGTACCTCGTTTGAGAGATGATTACTGCAGGGAATTCAAAGACAGTAGGTATCCATAGCGCCAGAAAAGCGGCGACGTAGATCCAGGGCGCTTTGTCGGCTACAAGGATGAAGAAGGGGATGAAATTGCCAACTCCGGGGACAGGGGACGAGCCACCGGCGGCCAGGAAACCCCAATTGTTCAGGAAAGACTGGCCGAAGGCCCTCACCAGGAGAGCGCTGAAGATCATGTAGTAAGCCGCGATTGCTATTAGCGCGACGATGATGGTTATTGGAAGTGACCTTTTCACGTTCTTGAGTTCTCCGGTCCATCCAAGCGAGAGATTGTACCATGTGTAGGAGAACCATGCGAACGGAAGGGCTGCGGCCGTCGCCGCAAGCGAAGCAACTGGCATGGTGATTCCGCCCTGTGCGATCACCGAGTTGTAGGCGGTGGAGTTCGCCATGAACGAGTTGTATGCCGTCTGGAAGGAACCGGATGTTATGCTTGCCATCGCAACGAACATTATCAGCGTCCCAATCATTGAGACTATCCCGATCCAGAATATTATCCTCCAGACGTTCTTGGGACGCATCACAGACATCGCGCCGAAAACAAGAATGATCAAGAGCGCTATAACAAAGGTGGGAGTGGAGGTGACGAGGTTCGCACCCTGGTTCGCCAGGCTGGTGTTGTTATAGAAGGCGCCGAACCCGGAAAGGAAGTAACCGAGGTAGGACGAGCCGTAGTAGGCGAATATGCCTATGTTCAGGATGAACGCGATGTTGAGGCCAAAGTAGTTGACGAAGCCGATTATCGGTTTTGTCGCTCTGGTAGTGAACACATAGTCGGCACCCGCCCGTGGCAGAGACGAGCCGATGATGGTGAACATTCCTCCTGCAAGGAGCGAAGGCAAGAATGCGACGAACATGGCCAGTGGCCAATTTGCGCCCGGCGCGGTGTACATCGTGCCAAGCTCGAGCACGACAACACCACCAGTTACCAGAAAGAACACTGCCATAAACGAGGACCATGCGCCCACCTCGCGCACAAGTCCCGTTGCCTCTCGTACGAAGACCGTCG
>Ga0187766_10000984_pt1 | contig 16446 bp, 21 predicted proteins | sample 0216_QUI02_MP05__4_FD_132971 | JGI IMG/M metagenome (GOLD analysis project Ga0187766, IMG submission 132971) | Tropical peat soil microbial communities from peatlands in Department of Meta, Colombia - 0216_QUI02_MP05_20_MG | ecosystem: Environmental > Terrestrial > Soil > Wetlands > Peat ... | reverse complement strand
TCCGTCCACGGGGGCAGTGGGGGTGGGCAACGATGCCGCAGCCGCCTTTTCGAATCTTGGGACGGGGACTCCTTCCGGCGGGGCAACCCAGACCAGGCAGGCGGTAGTGCAGCGGATCGACTCCCTGATCGGCGCCGCGGGCTACCAGTTGGCCAACGTCACCTCCGTCACGCCGACAGTCTGGGACAACCTGGGAACAGTGTCTCTCGGGTCGGCCGGTGGGAACCAGACAGTGGCCCTGGTTGTCAGCCTTCTGAACCTCCATGGCCCGGGGAGCGTCGCCAAGACCGTCTATGCCTGGACCGATAGCACCGGCAACCTCAACTTCGGCGTGCTGCAGACTCCATCACCGGGGATTACGGAGCTCTACTACGTGACCATTGAGCCCTAGACGTCTGGGCTAGCGGAGAGCCAGGAAGAGGACGAAGATTATGATCACTGCTGCGAGCGCCAGCACGACCAGCCTCAGAACCCCGTTCCTTTCAGCGATCATGATGTTCGCGCTTATTTGCGCGAAGGGGCTGTTCGAGTTAAGCAGCCTCACCAACTCCAGCGCGTCCTCGTAGACGAACTTCCCTCCGTCAACCACAATCATGTTGTCCCCCTTGAGCACGAAGCTGTGCCCCTTCACTGCCAGGGGAAGGTTGGACCTCCTTCTTACCCACTCTTCGAACTGATCCTCGCTCATCGCCCGCGAAATCCCCTGGGCCGAATCCTTTTCTCCTTTTGGTTGTGTCAGACAGGGGAGTCCCGGGTCCCCTAAGAGGTTCTGGGTTCACCGCGCTTCAATTTCATCAAGCGTGCGGACGAGACCCGTATCCATTAGGCTCAATGTGTATACACCACTTCTCTGAGTCGATTTCAGAAGTGAAAACGAATGATGACAGAGGTTCGCCTCCACGGGAGAGGCGGCCAGGGCGTGGTCTCTGCCGCCCAGCTGCTAGCGGACGCCGCGGTCCTTGAAGGCAAGTACGTCCAGGCTTTTCCAGAGTTCGGCGCAGAAAGGTCTGGCGCCCCCATCGCTGCCTACGCCAGACTTAGCGACGGCCCCATCGAGATACATTCCTTCATCCGCAACCCCGGAGTGGTGATGGTCTGCGACAAGTCCATGGCCTACTTCAAGAACACGACCCTGGGCCTGGCGAAGGGAGGGTACTTCATCTGCAACTTCGACGGCGCCCCGGAGGAGCTGCGCTCGAAGCTCGGCCTCGACCCCTCCGTCAAAATAATCACAATAGATGCGACTGGCATAGCGATGAAGAGCCTGGGGAAGGACTATCCCAACACCCCGATGCTCGGCGCGCTCCTCAAGGCCACCGGGATAGTCGGGTTCGAGTCGCTCGAGAAGGTCCTAGGAGAGAGGTTCAAGGGCCAGGTCCTAGTGGGAAACGAGCAGGCTCTGAAGCTCGGGTACGAGGGGGTGGCCTCCGCATGAGCTGGAAGGAGCTCGAGCAGGCAGCCGTGGTGAAGGGCGGCACCTCCGCAGCCTACCAGGTCTCCGGATGGAGGGTCAACAAACCGGTCATCAACGAGACGAAGTGCACCAATTGCCTCATCTGCTGGATCTACTGCCCTGAGCCCGCAATCCTGAGGCACGAAGGAGGCAAAGTCACCATCGACTACGACCACTGCAAGGGGTGTGGAATCTGTGAGGCCGAGTGCCCCCCAAAGGCGATAACCATGGTGAGGGAGACATGACCCAGGCCCAGACTGTCAGGGTCTCCGCCCTGCAGGGAGACGAGGCCGTGGCCGAGGCAGTCAGGCAGTGCGACGTGGACGTGGTCGCTGCCTACCCCATCACCCCTCAGACAATAATCGTAGAGAAGCTTGCAGAGTACGTGGCCGATGGCCGCTTCAAGGGCGAGTTCGTCCCCGTCGAGTCCGAACACAGCGCTCTCTCCGCCTGCGTCGGCGCGGCATCCACCGGGGCCCGTGTCTTCACCGCCACCTCAAGCCAGGGCCTGGCCTACATGCACGAGATGCTCTACAACGCTGCAGGGATGAGGTTCCCTATCGTGATGGCTGTGGCCAACAGGGCCCTGAGCGCTCCCCTCGTCCTGAACGCGGACCACGGAGACATGATGGGGTCCAGGGATTCAGGATGGATTCAGCTCTACGCCGAGAACGTGGAGGAGATCTACGACAGGACAATCCAGCTGTTCAGACTGTCAGAGGACCCCAGAGTGATGCTCCCCTCGGCGATCAACTTCGAAGGCTTCATCCTTTCCCACGACAAGGAGCGGGTCCGCCTCCTCGAGGAGGAGCCCATCCACAAGTTCCTCGGAAGGCCCAGGCCAAAGTACCGCCTCGACCCCGACGAGCCGCTGACCTTCGGTGCCATCGCCACTCCTGACACCTACTACGAGTTCAGAATGCAGCAGGCCGAGGCGATGAAGGCGGCCCTGGGCGTCTTCGACGAGGTGGAGAGGGAGTTCGAGGCCTTCAGCGGCCGCAGGTACGGTGCCGTTGACGCCTACAACACCGACAGGGCAGACCAGGTCATGGTCATCAACGGGAGCGCAGCGGGGACAATGCGGGCCGCAGCGCGCGAAATGAACGCCGCGGGAGAGAGGGTAGGAGTCCTGGCGCTCAAGCTCTACAGGCCCTTCCCGGCAGAGCAGGTGGTGTCCCACCTGGCCCACGCGAAGGCCGTGATAGTAATGGACAGGAGCCTCAGCCTCGGCGCGCCCTCGGGCCCTCTGTCAGAGGACGTGAAGTCGGCCCTCCAGGCGGCGGGCATCAACAAGCCGGTCATGAGCGTCGTCTACGGAATAGGCGGAAGAGACTTGCTGACCGACGACGGCAAGAAGATCTTCGCCATGGCAAAGGAAGGGCGCCAGTTCAGCGGGGTTCCTTTGATGTACGGGGTGAAGAGCTAGATGTACGAACCAATCAAGGGGCTGAAGGAGCTGCCCACGGAGGAGCCACTTTCGCCCGGGCACCGCCTCTGCCCAGGCTGCGGAGCCTCCATAGTCGTAAGGCAGGTGATGCTGGCTGCCCCCAAGGACACCATCGTGGCCGAGGCCACCGGGTGCCTCGAGGTATCCACTGCCCTCTACCCCTACTCCGCCTGGAACAGGCCGTGGATCCATTCTGCCTTCGAGAACGCCGCCGCCGTGGCGTCAGGAATCGACTCAGGCTTCAGGGCGCTCTCCAGGCGCGGCGAAGGCAGGGAGCACCCAATCATAGTCTTCGGCGGAGACGGGGGGACCTACGACATCGGCTTCCAGGCCCTCTCCGGGGCCATCGAAAGAAGGCACAGGTTCCTCTACATCTGCTACGACAACGAGGCCTACATGAACACAGGGATCCAAAGGTCTGGGGGCACCCCCAGGGGAGCCTGGACAACCACCACCCAGGTGGGCTCAGCCAGGGCAGGGAAGCAGGAGGCGAAGAAGGACCTAGTTTCGATAGTGGTCGCCCACCGGGTCCCCTACGCAGCTACGGCCTCCATCTCTCACTGGCGCGACCTCATGACCAAGGTCAGGAAGGCCCTCTCGAAGGACGGGCCCACCTTCCTCCACATCATGGCCCCCTGCACCAGGGGCTGGCGCTTCGACTCGGCCAAGACAATCAGGATGGCCAGGCTGGCGGTGGAGACGAGGTTCTTCCCGCTCTACGAGGTGGAGGACGGGGTGTACAAGATCACCTTCCCCGTCGCGAGCCCCAAGCCCGTCGAGGAATACCTGAAGCTACAGGGGCGCTACTCCCATCTCTTCCAGCCGCAGAACGCGGCCGAGCTTGACATGGTGAAGAAGGACGTGGACGACAACTACAGGCGCGTGGAGAAGCTCTCCCAGCTGACCAGCCAGCTTTACGCCCCTGAAGCGCACTAGAGATTTCTCCTCCATATTGTCAAATGCTCGCAATTGTACGGCTCCACTTAAGACCCTGATGGCCGGCGCCCGATTTCATGTCGAAGCAAGAACTCGCGGAGCACAGGCCGACCGCCGACGAGTTGCTCGCCAAGGCGAAGAAGCCCTCGCTCCTAGCACCGCCCCTCCACAAGTTCTACGGGGGTAAGCTCCAGGTCATGCCAAAGTGCGCGATCCAGAGCTATCAGGACTTTGCAATCTGGTATACGCCCGGTGTCGCCGCAGCCTGCAAGGAGATACAGGCCAAGCCCGACATGGCGTACGAGCTGACCAACAAATGGAACTTCGTAGCCATAGTCACCGACGGGACTAGGGTGCTCGGCCTAGGGAACATCGGCCCAGAGGCCGGACTCCCTGTGATGGAAGGAAAGAGCATCCTGTTCAAGTACCTCGGGGGAGTCGATGCATTCCCCATCTGCCTGAAGACGAGGAGCGCAGAGGAGATCATCAGGACCTGCGAGCTTCTCCAGCCCTCCTTCGGAGGCATCAACCTCGAAGACATAGAGAAGCCGAAATGCTTCGAAGTCCTTGAAGAAGCCAGGAAGAGGCTCACCATCCCGGTCTGGCACGACGACCAGCAAGGGACCGCTACTGTGATTCTTGCGGGCCTCGTCAACGCATTCAAGATAGTCGGCAAGGACCCCAAGAACAGCCTGATTACCCTGGTCGGAGCAGGGGCGTCGAACACCAGGACTGCCTACGTCCTCATGAAGTGGGGAATCAAGCCTGGCAACATCCTGATGGTGGACACCAAGGGGCTCATCTACCCAGGCAGGGAGGACATCGTCAAAGAGGAGGACCGCTGGAAGTACGAGCTGTCCCAGATCACCAACGCCGAAGGAAGGCACGGCGACATGGCTGAGTCCTTCAAGAACGTGGACGCGGTCGTCGCAGCTGCCAAGCCCGGGCCAGGAGTCATCAAGAAGGAATGGATACAGACCATGAACGACGACTCGATCATCTTCGCCTGCGCCAACCCAGTCCCAGAGATATGGCCCTGGGAGGCGGAGGAAGCGGGCGCAAGAATCGTGGCCACAGGAAGGAGCGACTTCCCCAACCAGGTCAACAACAGCCTCGGCTTCCCGGGCATCTTCAGGGGTGTCCTGGACGTCAGAGCCACAACGGTGACGGACGACATGTGCGTCGCGGCAGCCAATGAGCTGGCCAGGTTCGCAGAGGCCAGGGGTATAGACGAGAAGGACATCACCCCCCACATGGACGAATGGGAGGTCTACCCTCGCGTCGCAGTCGCCTGCGCCCAGAAGTCAATGGACCAGGGGGTCGCCAGGATAAAGCCCAGCAGAGAAGAGCTCTACCAGAAGGCCACTGAGATAATCAAGCACGCGCGCGAGGCCACGGAGCTCCTCATGAAGACCGGGGAGATCAAACGCATGCCCCCGGAGCAAGAGCTCCTCAAGTAGAGGCAGGCAATTCCCTCATTTCGAAAGGATGGGACGGGGCGGGTGGTCCCCAATCTCCCGCCCTCCCATTCGTGTCTGCCCAGGTAGCAACGCTTATTCAGAATCATGGGGGACGAAGCCCCGTTGCTGAAGATACTCGACGCTCACATCCACCTTTCCGAGCGCAAAGACGACGCGCTCCTGCGCTTCGCCAAGATGAATGCGCTGAGGTACACACTCGATGGGTTGCTTGCTGACATGCGAAAGAACGGGGTGGAAAGGGGTCTGCTCCTCAGTCCCCCACTACGGAATGGGCTACCTCTCCCCAACGAGGACATCATCGATATCTGCAGGAGGAGTGGAGGGAAGCTTTCGCCTGTAATCACTGCAGAGCCCACAGCCGAGGCGGTGGAGGCCGCAATCGGTCTCGCCGAAAAGAACCGGAAGGAGGTGAAGGCGTTCAAGGTCAGGCTCGGCTACGTGAACGCCCCCGCGGAGAGCCCGGTGTTCGACGCTCTCTACGATTACGCCCAATCAGAGCGGCTCCCGGTCCTCTTCCACACCGGGGACACTGCGTCCGACACAGGAGAGCTGGCGCTGTCCCATCCCCTCGCCCTGGACAGACTGGCCAACAGGAGGGAGGAGCTGACCATCGTCCTCTGCCACTTCGGGAATCCCTGGTTCGAGGACGTCGCCGAGCTCATCTACAAGCATCCGAAGGTCTACGCAGACATCTCCGGGCTGACCACCGGCGGGGGTGCCTACGCCGACAAGTTCGCCGCATGGCTCGCTCGGAAGGTCAGCGAGGCGATTTACTTCGCAGGCGGGCCTGAGAAGGACATCTTCGGGACAGACTATCCTGTGACCAGCTACCCCGACGCTCTTGACCTGGTGAACAGGCTCGAAGTGGATGGGGGGGACAAGGACATGATTCTGTGCCGCAACGCGAAGCGGGTATTCGGCCTGTGACGACGCCGGAGGAGGTCGCAATCGTCGACGTCCCTGCCGAGGACAGAGGACCCCTAGAGAAGATACTCGAAGAGAGCTTCGAAGGATGGTATCTCAGGCATTCGAAGGGGACACTACACGACGTGGATGTTGTCAGGGCCGCTGTTTCGTCTGGGGTGTCAGTGGGCCTGGTCATGCTGAAGGCCCTTGAGCCTGAGGTCGGCTACGTGTACTACATCGCGGTGGCGAAGGCCAACAGGAGGACTGGCATCGCCAGGCTTCTCTTGAGGGACGCCCTGACGCGCTTCAGGGGCTCAGGGGTGAAGGAGGTATTCGCGGGCGTCGAGGAGGACAACGGGCCCTCCGAAGGTCTGTTCATGGCCGAAGGGTTCACGCGAACCGGCTTCGGCGAGCTCTCCAGGAAGCACGGAAGGCTTCACGCGCTCAACATGTACAGGATGATGGTGGTCGTCCCCGGCGAGGTCCTGCTCCACAAAGAACTCAGCTGATCCTTCACACCTTAACCCCGAGGGTTCTCAGCATCCGGTCGAATTCCTCCTTGGCCACCCACTCGACCTTCAGATATTCTACTAGCTCCGAGTCAGTAAGTCTGATTCTTCTCCCCTCCTTGACTGCCACCTCGTAGGCCTCTAGCTCCGTCGGCCTGTCGACGTAGGAGAATTTCCTGTCCCAGAGCTCCTTCCCCTCCATGTGCTGCCTGATGTGAACGAGCTCATGAATGACGTCAAGGTAGACGTGTATCTCCTGCCCCTCCTTCAGGTACTTCGAGTTCACTACTATCGACCCCTTCTCGTCGTTGATGTGCATGTAGCCTCGGCCGTCTGCAAGCTCGACCTTGAGGTTCCCTAGGACCTTCTTCGTATCTCGGCCGAAGATTGCCTTTACGGCGCCCACCTTTTCGAAGCCTTTGAAGACCGCAGTAAAATGGAATGTTCCAGGACCTGCGTCCCTCTCTATCTTGACGTTGAGGCCCAACCGGGGCACAACCCTGGCTCGCAGTATTAGCTTTTCTTCTGCATCAGCAGCTTCCGATACAGCGGCGTGAAGCCCTGCCGCTCGTAGAATTCGTCCGTACCATCAGTCTCGAGCGTCTGAAGGAAGAGGGTCCTCCCTTCTGCAGATGCGATACGACCAGCACGAGCCAGCAAGGCTGCTGCAATTCCTCGGTTCCTGAACTCAGGGACTGTCCCGACACAGTAGACTCCGGCCAGCCCCGGGGTGCGGTGCATGGCAAGGACCCCCGCGACCTCTCCGCTGACCGCCGCCTCGAGCAGAGTTGATTTCCCCTTGCGAAGGTGGCCGACCGCCCTGCTTACCGCTGGCATGAACTCGAGGTCCCCGTAGAAGGCCATGAGATAGGCCGCGGCCCACTCGCCCTTCGACCGGGCTTCTCCGATGATTGCCTCGGGGCCTTCGCGCGGTGTTTGAGGCCCCCCCGCTGACATTACAGTCATCACGTCTATCTTCTGGTATCCTGTGCGCACTAGTCTTCGCACCACACCAGAGCAGGAATCCTGAACCATGAGGGCTGGGGTGAGCCCCATGTCGCGGAACCTGCGCTCCAGTTTGCCTATGGAAGCAGCAGGCGGACATCCAATCAACATTCCTCGGTTGAAGAAGATTTCAGTGAACTCCTTCGAGCTCAGAAGGTAGGCCGCATCTCCAATCCACTCGAGCTTGGCCCATTGCGCCCACCAATTCTGCTCGTTCGCCTCGAGTCGGCGCCTAGGAACCGTCAATCAGTTCGACTCCGAGGTTTCGCATGTGGGAGACCGCAGAGGAGACGATCGCCCTGCGCCTCCCTGGGTTCCTCTCGTCAGCACCCTTCTCCAGAGCTTCCTCTACGGCCTCGATGGCCCGGGGTGTATTGAGGTCATCGTTCATCGCGGCAACAAACTCAGGGAGAGGCTCCCCTTCGGCTAGGTCTCCTGGTCTCACCTTGGCACCGTCCAGAATCGCGGCTGCGCTGTGCCTCATCCGCGTCAGACGCTTCGACGATGCGTCCATCCCGCTCAGGTCCATGTCTCTCCTGTAGTGCGTCGCCAGAAGGAAAAGGCGAAGTTCGTCAACGGAGTAGTGCTTCAGGGCGTCCTTCACAGTAAGCACGTTTCCAATCGACTTGGACATCTTCCTCCCCTGCATGTTGAGGTGATGTGTGTGAATCCAATACTTCACGAATGGCCGCACCTCTGTCAGCGATTCAGCCTGTGCTATCTCGGCTTCATGGTGCGGGTAGACAAGCTCCAGGGCACCCCCGTGGACGTCGTACTGCCCCCCTAGGAGCGGTATGGACACCGCAGTGTCCTGGATGTGCCAGCCAGGGGAGCCCAATCCCCAGGGGCTCTGCCACTTCCCTTCGACGAGTACTTCTGGACGCCAGAGCGCGAAGTCTGTCATGTGCCTTTTCTTGGCTGACAGCTCAAGCGGCCGGAGGGCAAGCTCCCTCTTCGATTGATGCGACAGTCTACCAAACCCCCTGAACTTCGAGGTATCGAAGTAGACCCAGCCCTCCGTGACGTAGGCCGCCCCCTTCTCTACCAGCGTAGCCACCTGCCTGATCATGGTGTCGAGGTGGGCCGAAACGGGCTCGAAGCGCGAGACTGACGTGCACCTCAGCGACGCCATGTCTTCGATGAATTCGCCCTGGAAGCGGCGCGCAAGGTCAACGGGGGACTCCTTCGACGCAACCGCCGCCAGGGTAATCCTCTCGTCGAAGTCAGTGATGTTCATCAGGTAATCTACATCGTATCCGATGTATCTGAGGTGCCTCACGAGGGCGTCGTAGAAGACGTAGGTCCGAGCATGTCCCATGTGGATCCTCGACTGCACGGTCGGGCCACAGACGAACATGCCTACCCTTCGGGGCCTCAGAGGTACGAACCGTTCCTTCCTCATGCTGAGGGTGTTGAATAGTCGAAGGGAGTCGGACATGAATTGCCTGCGCCCACGAATCCTGCAAATGTATTAGGCTTTTGAACCAGGGTCCTGGCGACAGACGAGAATTGTTCTACGAGAGAGCTATAGGCACCTTCGGAGACCTGGTCAACGAAGCTGCCACCATGGACGCCGACGCAGGGCTAAGGATTCTAGGCCGCTACAACGGAAGGCCCTGTTTTGCCTTCGTCACACGCTTCGGGAGCCGCTACACTGTCATCATCTGCAGCCGATTGCGAGCCGGACCGGGGAGACCTCTGGCGTCGGAGGAGGTGAACGGGGTCGAAGAATTGAAGTCCGTTCTCAAGAAGGTCGTCCGCGGAAGAGTCAGCGCCTTCGCCTACTGATTCCATCGCAGGCTCCAAGTTTGTCATACCCGCGAGGAGAGCGGGGAGCATTACCCTGCCCGCTTGCTTCAGCCCTCCCAACTCAACCTTGGTGGCGTTAAATAGAGGCTGAAGGAAAATCGTAAAGTTGCAAACTCGCATTCTGTACCGGAAGGTGGCCCGGAAGGTGCTCTCCGAGACCCTACATGTGAAGAAGGGTGAGGCGCTCACCGTTGAGGCCTGGAACAACGGAGTCGAATTCGGAAGAATCGTAGTCGCCGAGGCGAGGGCAATTGGGTGCACCGCAGTCATGCTCTTCGAGGACGAAGACGCGCACGTCGAGGGAGTGAGGAGGTCCCCAAGCGACATGGTCGGCCTGATGGGCAAGAACGAGTACAACCTCCTCGCCGGCACCGACGCCTATGTCTTCATCCCAGGCCAGGCCCTCGCCGCCTACTCCAGGACCCTCTCTCCAGCCGAACAGGCGAATTCCACAAGATACAACTCATCCTGGTATGACGCCGCGAAAGCGGCCAGGCTGAGGGGGGCCAGGCTCACCTTCGGCTATGTGGGCAGAGACATGGCGAGAATGCTTGGTAGGGACATCGACGACATTGTGAGGAGCCAGTTGATGGCTGCGCTGACGGACTACGGCGAGATTTCTCAGACTGCTACTGCTTTGTCTTCGACCCTCTCCGACGGCACCAACGTCGAGCTTGATTCACAGGGCGCAACCCTGAGGTTCGCCCTGAAGGGAGCATTGACCGTTGACGACGGCATCGTAGACGAAAAAGACCTGGCGATCGGAAACAACATGGCATACATCCCGCCCGGCCTGGTCACCAAGGGGGTGGACCCTGATTCTGTGGAGGGGAAACTGAAGGTCTCCAGGACCCTTACCAAGTATGGCGTGCTCGGCGGGGCCGAGCTTGAATTCAAGGGCGGTCGGCTCATGAGATGGAAGAGCAGGGAGGGCACTAAGCTCCGAAAGCTGTTGACTTCGGTCCCCGAGGACAAGAGGCGGTTGTCCTTGCTCGGAGTGGGAATCAACCCGGTATTGAATTACGGGTTCGGCCAGGACCGCTTCGTGAGTGGGGCTGTGACACTCGGGGGTCTCGGCTTCAATGCCCTCATGAGAGGTTCGTCGTTGTCAATCGGTGGCCGGCTAACCCTCAGCAGAGGAACGCTGACGGCGTAAGAGTCAGCGAACGGTCAGAGCCTAGCCGAAAGCTCCTTCATCATCTGCGCCCCCTCACTCGACTTCAAAGGTTCGCCGTGTCCGCTCAGCATCACCTTGAAGTCAACGGACGACAGCCTTTGGATGGAGGCCTTGGCCCTGGCCATGTCCAAGGTGAATTGGGGTGGGGGCCCTTCCATCCTCCCGTCCTGGAACCTGACTGTGTCGCCCACGAACAAGACCTTGTTCTCTTCATCGTAGAGAGAAATGCTCCCCGGCGTGTGGCCGGGCGTATGGAAGACTACGAGCCTGCCCACTCTGTCCCCTTCCTTCAGCTTCCGGTCTGGCTCCACCGGCGTGGTTCGGAAGAATGGGGACATCACACCAAAGACGAATCCCATGGCGCCACGGGGCGATGGGAGCTTCGCGCTTCCTGAGACATAGCCCGCGTCGTCTTCGTGAACGACAACTCCGGCCCCAGTCGCCGCCTTGATAGCAGCTGCTCCCCTGACATGGTCCACATGGCAGTGGGTCAAGACGATGGTCTTCACATCAGTCGGGCTGTGGGACATCTTCGCATTGATGTACTCCAGTATCTTCTTGCCGTCCGACTGCATCCCGGCGTCGATCAGCGTAATCGTCCCGTCGGCCTCCTCCACGAGGTAGCTGTTCGCGTTTGAGCCGTCAACCTGGTGGATTCCGTTCAGAATCTCGACCATCCTTCCCCCTCCTCTCTACTTGAGAGCCCTCCTTCTCATGAAGGCCGGGCCGTATCTCTCCGCAAGCATCCCAAGCAGCTCGTCTGCATGTTCTTGGGTAACATGGTCGAGGAAATCCCGCGCAGCTTTGGCGGCCCCGCGAGGGCCCAGCTCGAACGCCCTGTCCGCCAGCTCTATGCATACCGGACAGTCAAGAATCGTCTTCGTGTTGGCCAGCCTTTTCAGGTTGTCAAGCTGCCTCTCGAAGAGTGCGTTGACCTTCTTCAACCTGGCTTCGGGGTCGAGGGTCCGCAGAAGGTCCAGCCTTTCATCCCGCGAGAAGAAAGGTGAGTATGCACATAGGTCCGCGAGCTTCCCGGGGCTGTCGACCCCCTTTAGGAAGGTTGCAATCTCGGCGGGGACGCCCGGTATGATCCTGATGAATTCGTCCACCTGGTCGAAGACTGTTTTCATCAAGCCAGACCTCCCAGGCTGAACAACATCGTTCTCTCCGGCCTTTGCGAACCGCACTCTCACATAGGGGTCTTCACCAATCACCCTGTCCACCTTCACTCTCCAGAGCCCCTTCCAAAGCGACAGGGCACCGGACCCCTCGGTTGGGACTGGGCGCCGCAGAAGGACGAGCGTGCCAATCGACCCCACAACTCCGTCCAGACTCGGCGAGGGAATCAGGACGAGAAGGTTGTGCTCCTTGAAGGCCTGTGCCGTCGCTGCGACGCTTTTCGGGTCATGGACAGAGATGTTGACCTCCATCTCTGGAAATAGGATGGCGTCCTCGGTCAGTATGGCTGGGGCCTCATACGTCTCGCCTTCAGAATATGGGGGGGCAGTGGTCAATGTCTCGACGACCTAAATCAATGACCATATCCCCGCGGCGCTTCTATAAGATTAGCTGAGGCCGTTCGTAGCCGGACCCGTCCCCGCCATCTTCTCGCTAGCCTCCCACAACCGCTGAGCCAGCGCTGAGTCGTAGGACGATGACGACGACCTCCTCTCCTGCTTCCGTTCAAAATACTTGCCTGTCATGCCCTCCACTTCGGGGGACGAGGCTAGGTACACCGGCGTCTCGGCGCCTGCTTGTGGGCTTTTCAGGAAGACTCTGGATATGTTCCCCAGAAAGGCGAGCGGACCCAAGTAGTTCCTCCACATGTTGGTGGCGACCGCCCCGGGATGCAGACAATTTACCACGACTCCCGTCCCCTGAAGCCTCCGGGAAAGCTCGTAGGTGAAAAGCACCTGCGCCAGCTTTGACTGGGAATACGCCCTCATTACCCAGTAGCCTCGCATCAGCTGAAGGTCGTCAAAGTCTATGCGGCCGCGGAAGTGCGAAGTTGACGAGACGTTCACTATGCGGGATGGGGCGCTACTCTTCAGCACGCCTAGTAGCAAGTTGGTCAGGAGGAATTGGGACAGGTAGTTGACCTGAAACGTCGCCTCGAACCCGTCTTTGGTCGATGCTCGAGTGACTCGTGCGATGCCCGCGTTGTTCACCAGGACATGCAGCGAATCATGTTTCTCCTCGAATTCCTTCGCCAGTCCTCTAACCGAATCAAGAGACGCAAAGTCTGCGAGGAGTAGTTCGACAGCGTCGCTCTGACTTCTCGCCTTGATCCTCGCCATCGCCGCCTCCCCCTTGTGGGGATTCCTGCAGACCATAACGACTGTTGCCCCAAGCTTTGCCAGTTTCTCCGCCGTCTCCCGGCCGATCCCCGAATTCGCGCCAGTAACCATGCACACCTTCTTTGTCATCGGTCTGGAATCCAAGGAAACCCAATCGTCGACCAAACGAACCATGCTTATTACATCTGCTGAAGCCGCTGGGGTGTTTGGGGGTCAGGAAGACCGCTCGACTCGCGGCCTCTCTTGTGGTCGTCTACATTCTAGTAACGGTAACCAATTCTGCGCCTGGATATCTCGGCGCGCTCGAGCCGCTTGTGTCCAGAAACCAGGACGTATTCGTCGGCCTGTCCCTCGTCCTCGTATCTGCGGTTCTCCTCTGGCGCACAGGATACTGGCGCGAGGTGCAGTCCAGGGGCCGCAGGGCGTTGTTTGAGTTCATCGAAGCGGGTGTGCTGCTTCTGGTCCTGACTGCGGTGTTCGGACTGGGCCTCAGCCCCTTCAGCATGTGCCTCGGAGGCGGAGGAGGGTTCACTTGCTACGGAAATGCGGCCGGCTTCATTCGCGGGATTCTCGACCTGGCGTGCATCATCCTTGGAGAGGAGATGTTCTTCGTGGCCTACGTCACGAAGGAGCTCAACCAAATCACGGGCGTAGGACCGGTGGCCGTCTTCGCTGCCACCCTGCTCTACTCCTTCTCGCACTTCCCCGCTCTCCAAGTTGAGGGCTTCGGCGTCGTCTTTATCCTGGGATTCCTGCAAATCCTCATCGGCACCTCAACTCTAATCGCCTGCTACTGGTACACTGGAAGGAACCTTGCCGCGGTCATCCTGATGCACGCCTACTGGGACGGAGTCGGGGCCCTCGTTCTATTCCCCAACGTAATGGTCTTTGGGCCAATCCTCCTGATGCTCGGACAGCTGACGCTCCCTGCCGCCGCCCTTATCCTGACCCACCGGTTGCTTGGCGCGCATCAACTGCGAATTTCCACAGCGGCAGTTCTGGCCAGCCAGACGACCACATGACCTTTGACGACAGAAGTTCGACGGTAGATTGTCCGCTCAGCCTGGCTCAGAATTCAGGAAACCTTCGGCTTGGGCAGTGGGGCCCCGCACTTCACACACGTTTCTCGCCATGTCTGTTCGAATCCGCAGTAGCCGCACTTCACCGTGACTGTGTCAGGAGGCGGTGGGGGCGGAAATGCCGTTGACTCCGACATCGGCCTCTGGACTCGGCTCCTGCCCGACATGCTTCGCGCCGCCCCAACTGCAATTATTATGATGACAATTACGAAGAACAAGAAAAAGGCAGCATAGGCCCCCACGTCCACCTGAAGCACTCCTGCGACGCCCATTCCTTGGTCAGTCCCCAGACCAGGCAGGAGGCCCGCGGGGATTAATACGCGTCACCACATGAACTTCGCGTCGGTTCTGTCCTCTTCGTTCTCTAAGAAACCACGATGCCCCCTGAGGAGCCAGGTATAGGAGAACGCCGGGCCGTCGCAGAGGACAAAGTCCCCTTGAAGGCTCCCGGGCCCGAGGAACCCTGAGGAGAGCTGGGCGCCGAGGCCCTTGGCGATGTCCGCGAACCGCGATTCCGACACATTCCCCTTGATGACAAGGACGAGGTCAAACGCTCGAGTTATCGGCCTCCAGGTCGCCGCTTGGGTCCCCGCCTCAACCTCAGAGACGAGCTCCTCTGAGGAGTACGAGCCCAAGGTCCTCTTGACGTATAACGACGCCTTCTTGAAGGCGGTCCCGCTCAGCGCTACCTGCGCACTCAACCCCCCGTCGGCCGCGATGGCGAGGGACGCTGAGGCCCTGTCAGGGGCGTGCTCCACGGCCAGCTCAGTCCTGCCTACCTGGAGCCTGGAAGGGAACCACGGAGACCTGATGAGAAACACCCAGACATCTGAGCCCATTGGAATGTCGACGTGAACAGCCGGGGCCATGAGGGTCCCCACCATCCTTCCTTGAAGGAGAACCCCCGCCGGATACACATTGGTCAGTTCGACTTCGAGTCTCTGGCTCCCGTCCGCGGCTGTCTCCTCCTGGACCTGAGCTGGCGCAGGGTCGATCATCGCAGTATCGCACCTCCAGACCTGGGTCTTCCCCTCCTGGACCCAGTGTAGCGTCATCTGTCCCGTCCCGACGTACACCGCCCTGTGATTCAGACGGGTGTTCGAACTGATCACCACCGTCGTCTTCCCGGCAGCGACGGCATAGCTGGCGTCGATGCCTCCTGCCAGGCTGTAACTTGGCATCGAGGTGATTCGCCAGGCCGGTCTTTTATCGATTCCCAGCCTGATTCGTATGTGGGTCTAGCTACTCACGCCTGCTTGTACGAGACAATCTTGCCGTCCCTGTCGTCTACGATTATCTCCTTTCTGTCGGTGGTGGGCTGCCCAATCTCCGCGACCACCTTCCAGCTCAACTCCCCCTCTATGGCCACGGCAGAGGATATTCTCACTGTGCCAAAGCCCGCCTCTTCTCTGAGGAACTTCTTCGTGACTGCCATGACTTCAGAGACTGACAGTCTCAAACCTTCTCTCCTCCCCGCACCTTGATTGCCCCCCCTTTCAACCGTTCGAATTCGCGCCGGAGCACACCCAACGCAAGCCCGTCTGTGTACTCTCCGTCGAAGTAGAGTGATTCCCTCGCCCTCCCCTCGACCTTGAACGCGTTCTTCTCCGCGGCCCTTATCATGGCCTTGTTGTCCGACCTGGTGAACAGCTCGACCTTATGCATGTTGTACTGTTCGAATGCCAGCCGAGTTAGAAGCTCAAGCACCTCGGTCCCGAGCCCCCTTCCCCGGAATCCCCTGTCGAGTGCTATCCCAAAATCAGCCGTCGTCGCAAAAGGTCGCCACCACCTCAGGGAGCACCACCCCACCGCCTTCCCCGACTTTCTGTCGACAACTACGAAGGTCCTTCGCAGAGTGTTCTCTCCCTTGAGCTCTGAATCGTACTCCTTCTCCAGTGCCTCGAGGCTGACCATGTGGTCTGGCCTGAACCTCGCCCAGGACATCACCTCCTCATCATTCTGAATCCTGTGCATGAACCCCAGGTCCTCCTTCTCAATTGCACGCAGCTGGACCCTCCTGCCCTGAATCATCTAAAATGTTCGAGGAGTCTGAGATAATTAAGGAATCGCTCAGGCCTGGGCCCTACTTCGGCCTCTTCCTCGTGTTACCACCCGAAAGAGACGACCTCCGACTTGCAGCCAGCACGCTGAGCGCGTCGACCGTAACAAACTCGTTCATCTTCCTCAGGCTCACTCCTCCCCAGCCCACCAGAGAGCGCCCGCTCATCGATGACTTGGCCACCCGATAGTACGATTTCTCCGCGGGGAACCCTCCATCTCTGAGCTTCTTCGACTCTAGGAGAGAGAGCGCCTCCGCACACCTCTCGTCGTTGATGTACCCTGCTTC
>Ga0187766_10000983_pt1 | contig 16456 bp, 13 predicted proteins | sample 0216_QUI02_MP05__4_FD_132971 | JGI IMG/M metagenome (GOLD analysis project Ga0187766, IMG submission 132971) | Tropical peat soil microbial communities from peatlands in Department of Meta, Colombia - 0216_QUI02_MP05_20_MG | ecosystem: Environmental > Terrestrial > Soil > Wetlands > Peat ... | reverse complement strand
TCGTCCTGACATGCGTCTCCCATCCCGCTTCCTGGCCGGGGGGCGGCGCGGGGCCTATTTTCGAGGCATCTCCAACCATGGGCCCACGTGGCGACTGACCTGCGTGAGCAACTGCAGGCCACATTAGGCGGCGCGTACACGCTCGAGAACGAGCTCGGCGGCGGCGGTATGTCCCGAGTCTTCGCGGCCACGGAGAATTCGCTCGGGCGGAAGGTGGTGGTGAAGGTCCTCCCCCCGGAGCTGGCCGAGGGGGTGAGCGTAGAGCGCTTCAAGCGCGAGATCCTCCTCGCCGCGCAGCTGCAACAGGCCAACATCGTGCAGGTTCTCTCGGCGGGCGAGATCAACGGCCTCCCGTACTACACGATGCCCCTGGTGGACGGGCATTCGCTGCGCACGCGACTCACGAAGGGAGGCCCGCTCCCGGTCACTGAAGCCGTGGGCATTCTGCGCGAGGTGGCGCGCGCCCTCGCCTACGCCCACGACCACGGCGTGGTGCATCGCGACATCAAGCCCGACAACGTCCTTCTCTCGGGCGGGTCGGCGATGGTCACCGACTTCGGCGTAGCCAAGGCGCTCTCGGCGTCGAAGACCCTTGTTCCGGGCGGTACGATCACGCAGTTCGGCACGTCGCTCGGGACGCCGGCCTACATGGCGCCGGAGCAGGCGGCGGCCGACGCCACGACAAACCATCGCGCCGACATCTACGCCTTCGGCGTGATGGCGTACGAGCTCCTCGCCGGACAGCCCCCCTTCCACGGCCGCACGGCGCAGAAGCTTTTGGCGGCGCACATGGCCGAGAAGCCGCCATCGATCACCGACGTGCGCCCGGATGTGCCGCCGACGCTGGCCGAGCTGATCACGAAGTGTCTGGAAAAGGAGCCCGACCAGCGCCCGCAATCGGCCACCGAGCTTACTCGTGTTCTCGAGACGGTGACGAGCGCCGGCGGCCACCCGGCGATGCCCGCCATCTTGTTAGGCGGTCGGCGGCGGCTCGGGCGCGCGCTGGCGTTCTATGCCGCCGCCTTCGTGGCGGTCGCTCTCGTCTCCAAGGCGGCGATCGCCGTGATCGGACTCCCCGAGTGGGTCTTCCCCGGCGCACTGGCGGTGATGGCCCTCGGGCTTCCGGTGATCCTCTTCACCGCCTTCGTGCAGCACGGCACGCACCAGGCGTTGACGACTGCTGCACTCACGCCGGGCGGCTCGCCGGTTGTTCACTCGACGCTCACCCGGATTGCGGTCAAGGCGAGCCCCTTCGTGAGCTGGCGGCGAACGACGATCGGCGGGCTCCTGGCCTTGAGCGCATTCGTGATCCTCGTCCTCGGGTTCATGACCTTCCGTGCCCTCGGGATCGGCCCGGCCGGGTCGCTCCTCGCCGCCGGCAAGATCAAGGATCGCGACCGCCTCCTGGTGACCGATTTCCACGTCCAGGGCGCAGACACCACAGTGGGGAGCATGATCACCGAGGCGGTGCGCACCGATCTCGGGCAGTCGCAGGTGATCTCGGTCATGCCGCCGGCGGCGGTGGCCGAGGCGCTCCGGCGGATGCAGAAGCCACCGACGACGCACGTCGATCTCCCGCTCGCCCGCGACATCGCCGCCCGCGAAGGGGTGAAGGCGATCGTGGACGGCGATGTGGCGCCGCTCGGCCAGGGGTTCGTGATGGCGGTAAGGCTGGTGGCCGCCGATTCCGGCACCGAGCTCGCCTCCTTCCGTGAGACCGCGGATTCGCCGCGCGATCTTCTGCCGACGCTCGACAAGCTCACGCGAAAGCTCCGCGGGAAGATCGGCGAGTCGCTCCGAACGGTCCACGCAGCGCCGCCGCTCGAGCAGGTGACGACGTCCTCGCTCGAAGCTCTGCGCAAGTATGCGGCAGGAGCGCGGGCGAACGATCTGGAGGGGGATGACGACAAGGCGATTCCGTTGCTCCAGCAGGCGGTGGCTATCGATACCACCTTCGCCATGGCGTATCGGAAACTCGGCGTGGCGCTCGGGAACAACGGCATGCCGCAAGCTCAAACCGATGCCGCGCTAGAGCATGCCTATAGATACCGTGACCGCCTACCTGCCCGAGAGCGCTACCTGGCCACGACTTCCTATTTCGACTTCGGCCCCGGCCACGACCGCCAGAAGGCGGCCGCTGCATACGAAGCGCTGCTCGAGATGGATTCCCTCGATCACATCGCGCTCAACAACTACGGGAATTTGCTGCAGGGTCGCCGTGAATATGCGCGCGCCGAGTCGCTCTACTTGCGCGCCATTCGCGCCAACACCGAGGGCGTTCAGGAATTCCAGGGCCTAATTGGGACTCAGGTCGCTCAGAAGAAGTTCGACGCAGCCGACTCCACTCTAGCACTCGGCCGTTCCATTTTTCCCAAGAACGGCGCCCTCGCCGGCTTCGATGCCGTCATCGCTTACGGCCGCCAGCGCACCGACTCGGTGGTGACGCGCCTCGCGCAGCTGCGCACGTCGCCCGATGCGCTTGCCCGATCGTGGGCGACCTACCGAACCGCCGATTTCGACATCCTGCACGGCCGACTGAGCGACGGGGAGCGGATGTACGCGGAAGGCTTTTCACAGGACGCGGCGCGCGGCGCGGTTCCCCCGCCCTTGCTGCCGGATATTGTGCCGGCTTGGATCGACATCTGGTATCGGGAGCAGCCAACTCGCGGATTGCAGCGGCTCGATTCCGCGATGGCCCGGACGCCGCTGCGCTCCCTTCAGCCGCTCGAGCGCCCCGACGTCATGGTCGCGACCATGTACGCCCTCGGCGGCCGACCGGACAAGGCGCGTGCTCTTCTGGCACAGTACGTGGCCGACGCAAAGGACTCCGCAGTCCTCAGGCAGAGCGAATTGGACCGCCACACCGCTCTGGGCGAGATCGCGCTCGCCGAGCGACGCCCGATGGATGCAGTCACCGAGTTCAAGCTGGCAGACCGGCGCCCCGACGGACCCGCTGAGTACTGCGAAGGATGTCTCCCGGTCAATCTCGGCCGAGCGTACGACGTGGCGGGAATGCCCGACTCCACGATCAAGATGTACGAGCTGTATCTCGCCGGTCCGCACATCCTGAGCGGCGGACCGCTCAAGGATGGGCAGGTGCTCGCCGGCATCTACAAGCGACTCGGTGAGCTGTACGACGCCAAGGGAGATCGCGACCGGGCGGTCAAGAACTACACCGCGTTCGTCGATCTCTGGAAGAACGCGGACGCGGAGCTGCAACCGAAGGTGCAGAAGGCGAAGCAGCGGCTCGAGCAGCTGAAGGACGTCGAGGCACGCACGGCGCGTTAGGCTTCAGCTCAGTAGCCTGACCTCTCCGCTCGTCAGGTCGTACACCGCCCCGACGACCTTCACCTCCCCCCGGGCCACACGGTCGGCAAGCACCGGCGCCATCCGCTTGAGTCGGGCGACCCCGCGCTGGACGTTCGCGGCGATCACGTTCGCGAGCTGATTCCCCGGCTTCCCCTGGGCTTGGGCGACGGCCGGCATCGCCAGCTCGATGAGATCCCCGAGCGCGCCGGGAAGAACGTCGTTGGCGTCGATGTGCGCGATGGCAGCCTGGATCGCCCCACACCCACTGTGCCCGAGCACCATGACGAGCGACACGCCTAACTCGGCCACCGCGAACTCGATGCTGCCATTCACCGTCGGGCCGGCGCCGGCGATGATGTTCCCAGCGGTCCGCACGACGAAGAGATCGCCGACCCCCTGGTCGAAGATCAGCTCGGGCGGCACGCGTGAGTCGGCGCAACCGACGATGGCGGCGATCGGGTTCTGGCCGGCGGCGAGGGGTGTGAAGTCGCCAGGGGCACGCCGCGGATTCGTCAGCTCGCCGCCCACGAATCGCCGGTTGCCAGCCAGGAGGCTAGCCAGCACGTCGTCGGGAGTCACGCCCTCGCCGCCAGCGGCGGCTCAACCATGTCGCCAGCCGTCACTTTGCCGACGGCCCGAGGCGGGGTGGGAGGGAGTGCAGGTAGGCGTAGATCGCCTTCAAGTCGTCGTCGGTCGTGGCCCCCGATATCGGTTCCCAGGGCATGTCCTTCGTCAGCTGGTGATTGAAGGGATCGACTCCGGTCCGGAGCGTTCGGAGGAACCCCTCCTCGCTCCAGTGTGGAACGATCTGCGTGAGGTTGGGCCCCACCGGTGGGCCGAACTTCGCGGCCACGCCGCCTGCCAGCTCCTTGCCGTGGCAGTCGCGGCAGAGCATCACCGACACCAGATAGGCGCCATACTCGGCGGTCGGTCCCTGGGGCGGCGCCACCACCGGCTGCGTGATCGGAGGTTGCGCCGTGATGTTCGCCATCCCGGAACCGACAAGAAGCGCGCCGACGATGTTCAGTTTCGTCGGAGGGGACATCGTCCCGGCCGCCGGCATCGCACGCAGTGCGGCGACGATGGACATGACATCCTCGTCGCTCAGATTCCGGAAGTACAGCGCGGGCATGATAATGAGCGGCCGTCCGTTCTTGTGTACGCCCTCGCGGATCGCCCGCACCACCTCGGCGTCCGACCAATCCTTGATCTCACCGGCCGGCGTCAGATTCGGCGCGTAAAGAATGCCGGCTGGTGGGCCGTCGGTGAGAAAATCCTGGCCGACCAGCGGGAGCCTCCCGTTCGGCGCGTGGCAGCCCGCGCAGAGACTCAGCAGGCGCGTTCCACGTGCGAGCTGCTCCGGCGCCGTGGCCGGGTTGGGATCGGCGGCTGCGGGCTTGTACGGTGAAACGTTGAGCTTGTAGAAGCCGACCAGTGCGACGACGAGGACACACCCGACGATGGCTGCCAGGAGGGCCGATATGATCGTGACTCCCCACTTCAGCGCCGATCGTCCTCGCTTCCAGGCCCACCGCGCGATCGAGACGAAGACGACCGCGAGGAGCAAGAGCGCCAAGGTGCCAACGACATCGTACATGAGGGCCTTTCTCCGGTTGATTCCGTGGGACACCGGGGCAACTACCAAGGATGCAATCCCTCGGCAGCCTCGGCAATGACGCAATGACGCGCGCGCGGCCGCTGCGAGAGAGACGATACCGGAGGAGGCCCCATGACGAACATCGGTAGGCCGCCCTGTGACGACGCAGTAATCCTCGCGACCACCGCCTCATCGCGCGTGAGCGGAGGGTCGTGGGTTCTGGCGGCCACGGTCCTCGGTTCGACCATGGCGTTCATCGATGCCACGGTGGTCAACGTCGCGCTGCCCGCTCTGCAGTCCGGACTCGGCGCCACGCTCGTGCAGGTGCAGTGGGTGGTGGAATCGTACGCTCTGACGCTTGCGGCGCTCCTCCTTCTCGGCGGCTCGCTCGGTGACATCTACGGCCGCCAGCGCATCTTCTCCCTCGGCGTCATCGTCTTCGCCGCTGCGTCGGCGTGGTGCGGCGTGGTCCCATCGGTCGAGCAACTGATCATGGCCCGAGCAGTGCAAGGCATGGGCGCCGCCCTCCTGGTTCCGGGAAGCCTCGCACTCTTGAGCGTCTCCTTCTCACCGACGACGCGCGGCCGCGCGATCGGCACCTGGTCCGGGCTCACCTCTGTCGGCACCGCCCTCGGTCCGGTGCTCGGCGGCTGGCTCATTCAGCACCTGTCGTGGCGGTGGGCGTTCTTCATCAACATTCCTCTGGCGCTGATCGTGGTAGCCATCACTCACTGGCGGGTCACGGAAGCCGCCGCTCCACACTCGAGTCCCGCCGTGGATTGGGTGGGCGGCGCTCTCGCCACCGCGGGTCTCGGCGGCCTCACCTTCGGCCTCATCGAGGGGCGCCTCCTGCCCTCGATCGTCGGCACCGCGCTCCTGGCCGCTTTCCTCATCGCCGAATCGCGCTCGAGAAATCCGATGCTCCCGCTGCGCCTCTTTCGATCTCCGACATACGGCGGCGCCAATCTTCTCACGTTCTTTCTCTACGCCGCCCTGAGCGGGATGCTCTTCTTCTTCCCGCTGGATCTGATACAGGCGCAAGGGTACACCGCCACCGAGGCCGGCTCTGCGCTCATCCCCTTCATGGTACTCATGTTCGCTCTCTCGCGATGGTCCGGCGGGCTGATCGACCGGTACGGCGCGCGGCTCCCACTCATAGTGGGGCCCCTCATCGCTGCGTTGGGATACTCACTCCTGACTCTTCCGGCGACCCGCGCCACCTATTGGACGACCGTCTTTCCGGCGATCGTCGTTCTGGGGCTTGGCATGGTCGTGAGTGTGGCGCCGCTGACCACGACGGTGATGAGCTCCGTGAGCGAGAGCCACGCGGGGATCGCCTCGGGTATCAACAATGCCGTGGCCCGCGTGGCCGGGCTGCTCGCCGTCGCGGCTCTCGGACTCGTGATGTCGCAATCCTACAATCGCGCGCTCGACCGCCGACTGAGCACGGTCGACCTATCGCCGGCGGTGAGGGCGGAGATCGACGCGCAGCGTCCGAAGCTCGCCGCCACCCAGACAGCCGATCCGCGCGCTCAGCGCGCCGTTCAGGAGTCGTTCGTGGCTGGCTATCGTGGCGTGCTCTGGATCGCGGTCGGCCTCGCGGTGGCGAGCTCCCTGTGCGCCCTCGCGCTCATCGAGCCGGTGAAGACTTCCTCACGGTGAGCGCCGCCCCCCCAACCCTCCCCGGCATAGCTGTCAGGTTTCTCCCGATTGTCGGCCTGCCCAGGTCGCGCGATAGTGGTGACCAGAGCGGCCCTCGCCCCAACGCGGCGGGGCCTCAGTTGTTTATTTCCGCGCTGTCTCGCCGCCGCCGAGTCGGCAGTGGCAGCACGTACTCAGCGATCGGAGAGCGATGCTCTCATGATAGGCTTCATCAGATCGCGCATACGGATCTCCCTCTCGACGATTGCGGCCGCTGCGATCGTCTTTGGGTGCACAAACACCGTCTACAAGGATTTTCCCGGGTTCGAGCCGCCCGCCCAGGGCGCTGGCCAGTTCATCGGCTACAGCAATACCTCGACGAAGCTCACCGTTTGCGGCAATTGCCACACCGAGCACCAGGAGCTCTGGGTCACCGCCAAGCACGCGACGGCGTGGGCCGATCTCCAGGCGAGTGGGCACGCACAGAAGAGCTGTAACAACTGCCACACCGTCAGCACTCTGGGAAACAACGCGGCGAGCGACACCGTCGGCTACACCGGGAGCCCGACCGAGCGGTATCAGGATGTGCAGTGTGAGAGTTGTCATGGCGGAGGGCAGCCCCACACCAACAACACCGAGGATGTGGCCAGCCAGCCGATTCCGTCGATCTACGTGGCGGTGGGGCTCAAGACGAGCTGCAGCGGCTGCCACACGGGGAACCACGAACCGTTCGTCGATGAGTGGTCGCAGTCTGCGCACGGCATTGTGCCGGACTTTGCGGCGGGCGCGGGGAACACATCCTGTCAGCCCTGCCACACCGGGCAAGGGGCATTGCTCGGGCCGATGGGGGTCGAGAACACGACCTACAAGGAGATCAACAACGACCTCACCACGCAGGGCCCGAACGGCGCGCTCACCATCGTGTGCGCCGTCTGCCACGATCCGCACGGGAGCAAGAACGCCGGACAGCTCCGGTGGCCGGTCGACACGCTCGACGTCGGCGCCAATCTCTGCGCGCGTTGTCACAATCGCCGCTCGGTCCCTGATCCGACCTCGAACCGCGGTCCGCACGCGCCGCAGGGACCACTCCTCATCGGCAACAACGACGTAGGCTGGCGGCCACCGAACATGTCGCAGGTGACCCGTATCTTCGGCTCGCACGGCGACTCCAGCTTGAACAAACGGCTCTGCGCAACGTGCCACGTCTTCACGTCGGTGTCGACCGACTCGAGTGGAATTCAGTTCTTCTCGACCGGTCACCTCTTCCTCGCGATTCCGTGCACCGACGTGAACGGCAAGCCGATACCGGGCGATTGTGCCGAGTCACAGCGGACGTTCGCCGCCTGTGCGACTTCGGGCTGCCACGCCTCGGGAGATGTCGCGAAGAACCTGCTCGACACCCAGGTGCTCACCATCAGCCAGGAGCTGACGACCCTCCAGGGCCTGCTCAACAACACGGCGAAGATCCCCTGTACGGAGTACGCCGTAGGGTCGAACGTTCCGTTCACGACTGCCCGAGGCGCGCGCTTCAACTATCTGCTGGCCGCAGAAGCGGCATCGACGCAGGACGCGGTGTGCGGGAACAACCGCAATCTGCCGCCGCCGGTCGCCAAGATGAGCGCTGCAACGCACAACGTGCCGCTCATCAATCAGCTCCTCCTCAACAGCATCGCACAGGTCCAGCACGACTATCCGTAGCTGACGCGGCGATGGATGGTCAAGCCTGCTTGCCGGAGGCGCATCCCCCGCTGGACCGCCTGACTACTACGCCGACACCGGGCGGTAGAGCAGCGCGATGACGATCCCGACAAGCAGCCACTCCACGAAATAGCCGACCGCCTGCTGCAGCGTGAGCTTGAGGCCGATGTTCAAGTTCACGTAGTTATGCAGGACGAATCCGCACACGGCGAAGAGGCCGATGAGCGCGCCGAAGCGCGCGCCGTCGCCGACCCCCGACCCGCCGGGGTGGATCATCGCGTAGAGCACCGCCACCACCCAGATGCCGACAAAGGTGGATACGAGCCCGATCGGCATGACGCTCTTCATCCCCTCGGCCGAGCGATAGAGCGCCGGGTACCTGCGGAACTCGTCGCGGAAGAGAGTCCCCATGAAGAGGAACCCGGACGCGAAGTAGACGATGGTGGCGCCCAGGGTAGCGAGCGCGAGGCGAGAGTAGCTCATAGGCGGTGATCTCCGAATCGAGAGGCGTCGCCGCGCATCACCGGTCCACCGGGAACCAGCGCGGCGCCAGCGCGAAACATCCCTACGCAGTCGGCCTTCCCTCTGACTCTACATTCCCGGCGGAATCGCCGCTAACCGCGGGGTTTGCGCCATGCCGACTTTGGGGGGACATTAGCCACGGTCCGTGCGTCCGAGACGCGACGCCGTGGCGCCTTCAGTAACACTCGACGCCGAGCGCAATGCCTCGAAAGAAGCGCGCAGATCGAACGACCCTCCACGAGGCTCCGAAGCGCCGACACGTCTGGCGAGCGGTTGCGATGGCCACCGGCGCGACTCTCGCCCTCGTCGCCATCGCCGCCGCCGCGCTCGCGCCCTTCACCTCCGAGTGGGCACGCAGGGAGCTCGTGAAGGCCCTCTCGACGCATCTCGACGGCGAGGTGGACCTGGCCGACTTCCGCATCCACTTCCTTCCCCTCCTGCACGCCGAAGCGAGCCGCTTGACCATCAGGCACCGTGCGCGGCACGATATCCCGCCGCTCCTCTCGATCAAGCACTTCGCGGCCGATGGCAGCGTGCTCGGACTCTGGCGAGGACATATCTCCCGCATCACGCTCGAGGGTCTCGACATCGAGATTCCGCCGGTAGAAGAGCGCGGCGACAAGGCCGCCGGCAATCACACAGACGGCGCAGGTCAGCGAGATACCACCAGCCACGCCGATACTGGCACCCCCACCGGTGCCGTCGGCCACTCGGATAGCGCGCGAGCCGCGCCGTCGGAGTCCGCGCGCAACGGTCCGCAGGGCGTGCGGAGCGCGACGATCGATGACCTGATCGCCGACAACACGCGGTTCGTTCTGCTGCCATCGAAGCCCGAGGACAAGGCGTTGGCGTGGGACATTCACCACATGCACATGCTGGCGGTCACCGCCGGACAGCCGATTCACTTCGAGGCCAACCTCACCAACGCGCTCCCTCCGGGCGAGGTGACCACGCGCGGCACCTTCGGACCGTGGGAGAAGGCCGACCCCAGTCAGACGGCGCTCGATGGCGTCTACCGGCTGGATAGCGCCGACCTCAGCGTCTGGCACGGGATCTCGGGCGACGTCACGACCGACGGCACGTACACCGGGCGCCTCGAGAACATGGACATCCATGGCCACTGCACCGTCCCGGAGCTGACGGTAGCCCTCGGCGGCCACCCGATGCCCGTGCAATGCAACTACCACACGATCATCGACGGCACGACCGGCGCGACGTACCTGGAGGAGGTCACCGGGAAGTTCTGGAACACGCCCTTCGTCGCCAAGGGCTCGGTGCTCGAGACCGAGACCAAGAGCGGCCGCGCGGTGGCGTTCGACGTGACGATGGACAGCGCGCGCCTCGAGGATGTGCTGCGAGTGGCGCTCAAGGGCTCGAAGATGCCGCTCACCGGCAGGCTTTACTTGAAGACGAAGTTCGTCCTGCAGCCCGGGGACGCCGATGTCGTCCAGCGACTCACCCTCGATGGCACCTTCGCGACGGCCGATACTCGGTTCACCAATGCGGAAGTCGGAAGGAAGATCGATGAGCTCAGTCACCGAAGCCGCGGGAAGAGCCTCGACTCCGCGCGCGCGGTCGTCGCCTCGCGATTCGCCGGGCGGGTCTCTCTCCGGAACTCGGTGCTCACGATCCCCAAGGTCACCTTCGACGTCCCCGGCGCGGTCCTACAGCTCGCCGGCGTCTACGCGATGCTTCCCGACACACTGAGCTTCGCCGGCACGCTCTACACCCAAGCGAAGATCTCGGAGATGACGAGCGGATTTCAGCACGTCCTGCTCAAGCTGGCCGATCCGCTTTTCAAGAGCGAGCGCGGAGGGAGCGCGATTCCGATCAAGGTTCACGGGCCTCGCGGGAAGCCGGAGTTCGGGCTGGACAAGAGCCGCGTCTTCAAGCACAAGTAGGCACCGACCGCGCGAAGGATCGGCGACGCCTTGCACCTAACGAGCAGTACCGCCCCGGCGACCCCTAGGAGCGGTGGAGCGTCCATTCCCCGAAGCCTTTCCACTCTCCCGCCGCAGTCTTCTGGCGCATCCTCATCGCCCAGACGCCGGTCGGGCTCAGGGTGAAGCTCGTCCGGAAGGGGCCGTCCGGGTACTCGAAGAGAAACTCCACCGCCTGACCGGTGCGCGTGCCGTAGCCCAGAGTCTCCGACCATCGGCCGCCGTAGACATCGAGCCAGTGGGCCACGTAGCGCTCGCTCATGTTGTCGCGGCCGATGAAGACCATCGCCTGATACGTCGGCGCGGCTGACGTGTCCCGCATGTCGAGGCGCAGGAACTGGTGGTTGAGCACCCATTCGGCCCGGAGCCGATAGGTCACCGCACGACCTTGCACGATTCCAGTCATGAGCCAGTTGCCGGTGAGTCGCTCGAAGAGGGAATCCTGGAAGGGACGCTGCGGTCCATCAAGCAGCGGCGCACTCTGCGCTCGAGCGGCGCCGGTGATGGAGGTGAGGAGTATCGCGCCGAGGAGTGCGGAGCGCATGCAGGAAAGGAAAGCGCTCCCCCTCCCAAAAGGCCAGCGAGGCGGCCCTGCCCTGACTCTAGGCTGACTTCCGCGCCGAAGTATCGTGCTTCGGCCTCTTTCCTCCCGGGAGGATCTCCGAAGAGGGGTCCCTGACAGGGGAGAAGCACTCTCCGGAGAGGTGGCGCAAAGCGCTCCCCCTGCATCCCCCAAGAGCATGCGGGGCCGTCGTGCCGCACCGGGTGAGTTTCAGTCTCTCGCCAGTGCCCCCACGGCCTCCGGCTCCAGATCCCAGTAGACCTGCCCGCTGGTGTCGACGCCCACACCGATGATGATTCCGTCGGTAAAGGCCCCATCGCCACCTCGAACTGCGCTCGGCGCCTCAGTGTGGATTGGCAGGCCGAAGCCTCCATGCTGCTTGGCGGACTGTTCGCCTCGACGATGGCAAGCGCCGCCCCAGATCGCGGTGGCTGGATTCGCGTCATGTGCCCTGGTTTCCTGCAGGGGCGAGGGTGACAGCGGGTCGCCAACTGTCGTCCACATGACAGAGGCCTTCGACCCCGGCTCACCACCAGCCACCGAGAACCAGTGTCAGACGCCGCCCTCCGCTGTCCCGGCTGCGGAGCCCCAGCAAACGCGGACAGCGCGCGCTGCACGTACTGCGGCGCCGCGCTCGCCACTGCCACCTGTCCGTCGTGCTTCGCGCCGATGTTCGTCGGCAGCCGGTTCTGTGCGCATTGCGGAGCCGAGGCCACACGGGAGGTGATGGAGGATGAGACTCCCCTCCACTGCCCGCGCTGCAAGGAGCCTCTGCAGTCATTGAAGCTCGGGCCCACAGCCGTCCACGAGTGCGGCGCGTGCGGCGGACTATGGGTGGACCCGCAGTCGCTGCAGAAGCTGTGCGACGCCCGCGAGGCGCATTCCGCGGTCGTGAGCGTGCTGGCCGCGCGCGTGCCGACTGCGCCTATCGCCCAAGATCCGGTGCGATACATCCCCTGTCCGAAGTGCACGAAGCTCATGAATCGCGTGAACTTCGCCAAGTCGTCCGGCGTGATCGTCGATGTATGCAAGAGCGATGGCGTCTGGCTCGACCGCGGTGAGCTTCAGCGAGTGGTCGGGTTCATCGACGGCGGCGGGCTCGAGGTCGCGCGCGAGCACGAGCGGGAGCGTCTCGTCGAAGAGCAGCGGCGATTGGCCGCCCTGGAGCAGCACGCATCGGCGCCGGCCTTCGCCACCCAGGGCACGATCGCGTGGAGCAGCAGCAGCTCCACCTCGAATCCGGCGATCGAGCAGCTCCTCCGCGATGCGCTCGGGATCTTCCTCAAGTAGTCACTACCCATCGTTCCAGGACGGGAGGCGGCATGACGTTGCGTGACATGATTCGCGGTGAGTTGATCGATGTCATCGAGTGGATCGAGGACTCGCCTGACGTGATGGCGTGGCGCTTCACTCGCCCCGACAACGAGATCAAGAATGGCGCCCAGCTCATTGTGCGTCCTGGGCAGACGGCGGTCTTCGTCGACGAGGGGCGGGTGGCCGACGTCTTCCCTCCCGGCCGTCACGAGCTGTCGACCGGCAACCTTCCCGTTCTGTCGAAGCTGCAGGGATGGAAGTACGGCTTCGAGAGCCCCTTCAAGGCGGACGTGGTCTTCGTCTCCACCCGGCAGTTTCCGAACCAGAAGTGGGGGACGAAGACACCCGTGATGGTCACCGACGCCGAGGTCGGCGCGCTCAGGCTCCGCGCCTACGGCACCTACATCGCGCGGGTGCACGACGCGGGCGCGTTCGTGACCGAGATCGTGGGGGCGAACGCGGCCTTCACCATCGAGCAGATCGCCGATCAGGTGCGTGACCTGATCGTCGCCCGCTTCGCGCAGGTGCTCGGCTCCGAATCCCTCTCGATCCTGAAGCTCGCTTCGCGCTACTCCGAGCTCGGCGGACGCACCCTCACGCAGCTGCAGCCGGATCTTGCCGCCCTCGGCCTCGAGCTGTCGCAGCTCATCGTCGAGAGCATCGCGCTCCCCGACGAGGTGGCGGCGACCCTCGACCAGCGCACCCGCATCGGCCTCATCGGCGACGTCAGCGCATATGCGGCGCTACAGGCTGCCGACGCCATCCGCGATGCGGCGCGCAATCCCGGAGGCGGTGGCGCCGGGGCCGCGGTTGGAGTCGGGATCGGGATGGCGGGGCAGCTCGCGCAGAGCGTGGCGGCGGCGATGCAGCCTAACGGAGGTGCGGCTGCCGTACCGAGAGGTGCGCCGGCGGCCGTCGCTCCGCCGCCGATTCCCGGCGCGGCCTTCTTCTATCTTGCGGTCGGAGCGAAGCCGCAGGGTCCCTTCGATGTGGTAGCACTGAAAGCTCGTGTCGCCGATGGCTCGCTCACCGCCGACACGCTCGTGTGGCGAGAGGGGATGGCGAACTGGGCGCCAGCCGGACAGGTCGAGGAGGTGGCGGGGCTGCTACGCAAGTAGTAGCCCACAGCCGCTTGGCAATCCTCGAGGGAGCGCGAGCCTAGCCGATCTCGCCGCGCGCGTGCCCAGAATTGCTATTCGTCGTCGCACGACGCATAGGACGAATCGCCGTACGCCCACACGTCCAAGGAGGCGGTCGGCACGGCAGAGGAATGAATGGTCATGGTGTTCCAACCGGGTTCGAGACCGAGGGTCCAGTCGGCAACGGTCTCTCCCACGGAATCTGTGAGCCCGGAGCCGGGGGTCTGTGCGGAGATCGACCCACCTCCGCTCGTCACGGTGAAGGTGACGGGCATGTTTGGAACGCCATTGCCGAAATCGTCCGCCACTTTGACTCGAACGCAGGCGATACCACCCGGTCGAGCGCCGTAGTAGCCCCCGTCTGAATAGTCCGTAAGCTTTGTCGGCGACGCGGGTGCCACGTCGAATGCGTCGCTCGAAACCCCATCGCTGTAGGCGACGTGGGCCTTGAGAACGTAGCCGGACCGCGCCTCGGTGACGTACAGATCGTCGAACGTCACCACGCCGTTCACCGGCTGCTTGTAAATCGAGCCTCGGAGAGCGGCCGAATGGTCGGACCCGCCCTGGAACAAGCGAACCGCCACCCAGTCTATGGCATCGCGCGCGACTTCTCCGCGAGCATCCCGTAGCTCGACACGCACCGGAGAGATGGCGGCGCCCGCCGTGACGTTTGACAGGTGGTCGGTGAAGGCGAGCTGGTAGGTCTTGGCGGCGGCGCTCGTATCATCACTGCATGCGGCGAGCACGACGAGAGCGGTGACTCGCATTGCAATTGGCGACTTCCGCTTGGTGAGCATGCGACCCTCCTTTCAGCGTGTCGTGGCAATCGGGGAGACGCCTACCGATCACGCGGAATCTCGCAGGCCACCGTGCCATCTGTAAAGATTTCTTAATGCCAATCAGGGTGTCGTTCGGCGCCAATAGAAACACGTTTGTTCGACCCCCGTCGGAGGACTCGCATGAACGACGTCCAGGTTTCGCGGCTGCGCGCCGCACTGATCGCTGTCGGACTCATCTTCATCGTCGGTATCGCGCCGCTCAGCAGGATCTGGGCGTCCGGGTGGAGCTGGGGAACAGGGCCCTCGCACTACTTCCCGATGATCCTCGGTGTTTACGCGACGCTCGGCGTCTTCCTTCTGCTCGCGTCTCGTGATCCACTTCAAAATCGCAGCCTGATCTGGTTCACCGTCTGGTCGAGTGTGGTGCACGCTGTGATCATGGCGGTGCAGGCCCTGCGTGATCCGGCAGAGCGAGGTCACCTTGTCGGCGACGTCCCGGCACTCCTCATCGTCGCGGCGTTGTTGGCGGTGCTGACGCCACGCGGGGCGCAGGCGGCGCGCGCGTGATGCCGAGCGCGACAGCGATTGTGAGCCCCTGATCTGGCGCTCGTGCAGCACACGGTGCGCCACTCCGATAAGCAGTCGTGCAGTGATCGCAAAGCTGGCCGCGGTAGGTGGCCACGCGAGGCCCTAGCGGCCCCGCTCGATGACCCGATCAACGGCGATGGCAAGGCGATCAGCCATGCCGGAGGAGCGACTGGCGGTATGCCCTAGGGCATAGAGCGGTCGTTTGTTCCAGCACGACCAGCGGACGCAACAGATCACTTGGCGTATGCATGCGCCTCCAATGTTCGCAGCAGAGCCCGCCGAAGACCGCTGAAGATTCACGGTCGAATATCATGCATCCCCCTCGCTCCGTCAGGCAACTGGTGTAGTTGCCGTCGTCTGTTTCCGGACATCCGCACTGGTCGTAGTGGGTAGCGCCACGCATGGCGCCTAGCGATCCTACTGCGACTCATTCCAGCGAGCTCGGTGTGCGATCGTGGCGAGCACATGCAGGCTACGTTCCGCAGCGCGTGCAATTGCGCCTGTTGGTGGGATCGTGGGGAGTCGCTACGGCGCTGGCTCTCTTCATCGTTTCGGCTCGCGTGTCGGCGCAGGCGGCGCGCGACGACGAGTTCAACGACTCGCATTTCCACCTGACGAACTACGTGCAGAAGGGGACGGACATCCGGACCTTTCTGCAGATCATGGGTACGCGGGTCAAGCGCTCGACCCTCTTCGGCATTCCGCTCCAGCAGATGTGGTCGTACCAGAACTCCGGCAACTTTGCGCCGACCTACTACCTGCAGAGCGACGCGCCGCTCTACTACTACTCGTTCACCGACGCCTACATCGCCATGACGTACAAGTCGCTGAGCAAGGCGGAGCAGGATCGGTTCGATCCGATGATCACCGGGTTCAACCCGGCCGACATGTACGCCGCCGATCACATCCGCCGGGTGTTGCGCCTCTTTCCTGGCGTCTTCTCGGGCATCGGCGAGTTCAGCATCCACAAGGAGTTCGTGTCGTCGAAGATCCCGGGCGAGGTGGCGAGCCTGACGAATCCAGCCCTGGACTCGATTCTCGCGCTCGCCGGCGAGGCCGGGCTGGTGACCATCCTGCACTGCGACGTGGACATGCCGTTCGCCAAGCAGAACACGCCGCCGGTCTACCTGGAGCAGATGCGGGCGCTGCTCACGCGCCACCCCGGCACGACGATCATCTGGGCGCACACCGGGCTCGGCCGCGTCGTCCAACCGCCGAACGCCGCGTCAGGCGGCGCGGACTCGATCAATCCGAATCAATACATGATCGTGGAGAGCATCCTCTCCGACCCCGCGCTCAAGAACGTCTACTTCGACATCTCGTGGGACGAGGTGGCGAAGTACATCGTCGCGACCCCCGAGCGAATC
>Ga0187766_10000981_pt1 | contig 16461 bp, 15 predicted proteins | sample 0216_QUI02_MP05__4_FD_132971 | JGI IMG/M metagenome (GOLD analysis project Ga0187766, IMG submission 132971) | Tropical peat soil microbial communities from peatlands in Department of Meta, Colombia - 0216_QUI02_MP05_20_MG | ecosystem: Environmental > Terrestrial > Soil > Wetlands > Peat ... | reverse complement strand
CTTGCCGTGCTCCGCGTTCCGCAATGACTTCGAACACACCTATCCGCTGAAGCCTGGCGGCTCGTTTGAATTGCAGAACGTCAACGGCCGCGTGGAAGTGCAGGGCTGGGACCGTCCGGAAGTGGAAATTCGGGCCACCAAGACGGCGACGAAAAGCCATTCCGACCTGGAGCGCGTCCATATAGACGTGAACGCGAATCCCGACAGCGTCTCCGTCGTCACCCAGTATCCCCAGGACGAGGGCGTGGACGTCGTCGTGGATTACACGATTCGCTTGCCGCACACCGCGCAGGTCGAGCACATCACCACCGTCAACGGCACTTTGGTCGTTTCCGGCGTGGATACCCTGCGCGATTTGCGCACGGTCAACGGCAACATCGAGGTGTACGAAGCCGGCGGCACGCTGCACGCCAAAACGACCAACGGCAACCTGCACCTCGAGCTGGCGCGGTTCGAGGGCGCCAATGACGCCACCGCGGACACGACCAACGGTTCCGTCCTTCTTGCGATTCTCCCCGGCGCAGGAGCGCGCATCGAGGCGCGCAGCCTCAACGGCGACTTTCGCACCGAGCTGCCTTTGGCTCTCGAAAGTTCCCTGGCGCCGCGCGAGATTCACGGCACCCTCGGCGGCGGCGGCGGTTCCATTCGCCTGCATACCGTGAACGGCAGCATTCGTGTGGTCGCGTTGCGGTCGAGCGTCTAGAGCGGTCTCTGGGCGAGCCGCAAGAAATAGAAGAGAGGAAAACGAAGATGAACAGCAAAGTTCGCTGGATTTGTACGATTGTGGGCGCGGCCGCCGTTGCGATTACGCTCGCGGCTCTGCCCGTAACTTCCCAGTCGAAGGACGACAAGGACAACTGCGAAGCAAAGGAGTTGGCTCGCAGCGCTGTCTTGGCCAAGAACCTGGTCCGGGACATCGAGGCCGCGACGATGCGGGATCTCGTGACATCGGTTCGCAACGGCACTATTCAGACGCTTTCGCGACAGCTCGCCGAGCTCCAGCGAGCTCGCGTGCTCACCCAGCAGGAACCGGGCGTCTACGTGCGGCGCGGCGACGAGGATCCCGAAGCCATGGTCCTGGAGAACCTGGACGACATGGACGAGGGCTCCGGCTGGCTGGGCGTGGAAACCCGCGACGTCAACGGCGAAAAGGCCAAGGAACTCAAGCTGCCCGGCGAGCGCGGCGTCCTCCTTGTTTCCGTCGTTCCGGACAGCCCCGCGGCGAAGGCCGGTCTGAAGGAAAACGATGTCATCACCGAAATCAACAGCCAGCGCGTCGAAGGCGCTCTTCAGTTCCGTCGCATGATCCACGAGATTCCTTCCGGGCGCACCGTGCAGCTCGGCATCATTCGCGACGGCCGCGCGCAAACCATCAGCGTCACCCTCGGCAAAGCAGACGAGCACGGCTCCGTCAGAATCTTCGGGGGGGCACCGGCGCGCAGCTTCAGTTTCCGCATGCCTGAAATGCCGCGGATTCAGGTCGAACCGTTTGAATTTCAGGGAGACGGCAACTGGATCCTGACGCCCGGCAACCGCGTACGCCTGGGCATCGACGGCGAAGACCTCGGCGGCCAACTTGGCAGTTACTTCGGAGCCCCGGATGGCGAAGGCATCCTGGTGCGCGAGGTGCAGAGCGGTTCAGCGGCCGACAAGGCCGGCCTCAAGGCGGGCGACGTCCTCGTCAAGTTCGATGGCGGCCGCCTGCGCTCCATCGGCGATCTGCGCGAGAAGCTCTCCCAGATTCACGAAGAGAAGAGCGTGAAGCTCGGCGTGCTCCGCAACCACAGCGAGATCTCGCTGACCGCCACGCTGGCGCCGCCGCAGCGGCCCAAGGCGCGCAAGTCCATGCACAGCACCGACATCTGAACGCCAGAAACCGAAAGCACAGATTGTCGCCCGGACCCTCAGCCTGGCTCTTCCGCGGGCTGAGGGTTCTGCTTTTCAGGCGCTGAACGCTTTCACCAAACAGGGGGAGGAAACATCTCTCCCGTTAATCCGCCCCCATACCGGTTCCCCGCGCCTCGACCCGGTGCTTGCGCGCCAGCCGCAATGGGCGCAGAACGGCCTGCTTCCACGCCGGACCGGGCGACCGGGCTTCGCCCCAGTCCTCTTCCGTGGGGGAAAACATCAGCCGCAGCAAATACCCTGCGCCGCGCGCCGCGCCGCCGCACATGCGCATGCGCAGCAGTCCCCGGCCCCACGCCATCCGGCTCGCGGGTTCCCCGGCTGTAATCTTCGCGGCGATTTCCTCGGCGAGCTTGTGCGCTCCGGAATCTTCGTCCAGTTCCGCGGCGGGTCGCCGCGGAAGCTCGGCCCCCAGAACGTTCCTCGCCAGCCAAAGTCCGAGGCGCAGCATCCGCTCCGTCTGCGTCTTGCGCGCAACAGAGGACACCAGGTCCCAATCGAGCGCCGGGTGCCGCGCGAGGATGCCGGCCACGTCGGCAATCCACAGCAGCCGCTCCCAGAAATGCTTGGAACCGTGCACGCAGATAAAGATGAGAGTGTCCTCCGGGCTGAGCGCGGGAATCGTCCCTCCAGCGGCAGCGACTCCGGCGCTGCGCGCGAGAAATTCCTCGATGGGAATCGGGCGCACGAAATAGCGCAGCGTGCGCTCGCTGTGGATCTCGACGATCGCGCGGGTCTCTTCGCGCACGAAGAGAAACTGTCCGGGGGCGCGCTTCGCCGCGGAAGCGAGCGGAGTTCGCAGCGCGAACCCGCGGCGCTCCATCGCCGCCACTGCCCGCGGCACGTCGGTGTGCCGCACGAGAAGGTCCATATCGAGAAATTCGCGCGACGCGGCATCTCCGTGGGCCTGCACGGCAAGCGCCGGGCCTTTGACCACGAGACTTGCGATTCCGGCGGCGCGAAACGCCTCCGCGATGCGGAAAAACTCGGCGGTGAGCGCCAGGGCAAACCGCTCGTGCCGCTGTCGCGACCATTCGAGTTGTCTGCGCGCGGTTTCCGGCAAGGAGCCGATTGCGCCGCTTTCCGCCAGCGCCTCCGCCAGCAGCCAAACTACGCCGTGTTCTTCCGCGAGGGCTTGGAGCGTGTTCCAGTTGGTTTGACCGCGCACTGCCGCCCGGATTCGCTCCGGCACAGGCCGCGGCGCGCAACCTGCGCAGAGAAGTTTCCAGGCGGCCGAACGTGCCTCTTGCGCCGAGGGATTTGCGTTCGCGGCCATGGCCCTCCCAGTGTACGCGGGGTTTCGCGCCGCATCCACGCCGGGGGCGTGGCGCAGCCTCCAATTGTCAAGCCCGCCGGGACACGCTATAAATTCGCGAGTGGCTTCCGCCGCCATCGCTGTCGAATCCCTCAGCAAGCTGTTCCCTGCGCCGCAGAGCGGCTGGCGCGCATTCCTCCGGCCTTTCGCGCGGCCCAGCGTCGCGGCTCTCGGCGGAGTTTCGTTCGAGGTCCGCGAGGGCGAATGCGTCGGGCTCCTTGGCGCGAACGGCGCCGGAAAAACAACCTTGCTGCGCATTCTCGCCACGCTGCTTCTTCCCACAAGGGGCCGGGCCCACGTCGGCGGGCTGGACCTTCGGCGCGACTCCGCCGCGGTTCGCCGCCTCCTGGGCTACCACGCCGGGAGCGACCGCGGCTTCTACGCGCGGCTGACGGGGCGCGAAAACCTGCGTTTCTTCGCGAGCCTGCAGCATCTCTCGGTGGCCGAAATCGAACGCCGCACGGAGCTTCTGAGCGGACACCTCGGCCTGACCACGGCGCTTGCACGGCAGGTGCGCCTGCTTTCCGCGGGCACGGTGCAGCGGCTGAGCCTGGCGCGCGCGCTGCTGCACTCGCCGCGCGTGCTGCTGCTGGATGAGCCGACCCGCAGCCTGGACGCGCTCGTCGCCGCGGACTTCCGCCGCTACCTCCGCGGCGAAGTCGTCTCCAAGGGCGGCGCGACGCTGTTCTTCGCTTCCCACTCGCTGGCCGAAGTCGAGGAGCTCGCCGACCGCGTGGCCGTGCTCGACGCGGGAAAGCTTCTGGCGCTCGAAACGCCCGCAGCGTTTCGCGCCAGATCCGGCGCTGCCACTCTGGAAGAAGCGCTTTTCCGCCTGACCGGCCGGAAGAACGCGGAATCCTCGCCAGCGGCGGAGGAACCCTGACGGTGCGCCTGCTTGCCGAGCTGTGGCTCTTCTTCCGGCGCGACCTGGCCATCGCCCGGTCGTATCGGGCCGCATTTCTTCTGGAAGGGGCGGGAACGCTCTTCGGCGCGGCGATGATTTACTACGTCGCGCGTTTGGTGGACAGCCCGGCCCTCGCGCAGGCGCTTCCCCAGCGCGGCAGCTATTTCGCCTTCGCCCTCGTCGGCTTTGCCTTTTTCGATTATCTCGGCGTCGCCTTGGACACGTTCGACCGCAGCCTCGAGGAAGCGAGGAGCACCGGCACGCTCGAACCGCTCCTGGTCACCCAAACCTCGCTCCCGGTGATTCTGGCGGGTTCCGCGATCTACCCGTTCGCGGCCACCACACTGCGCGTCGCCGTGTACCTGATCTGGGGCGGAGCGCTCTTTGGTCTTCCCCTGGCCCGGGCCAACTGGTTCGGCGTGGTGGTGATTCTTCTGGCTTCGGTGCTGGCGTTTTCCGGGCTCGGAATTTTCTCCGCAAGCTACTTGCTTCTGTTCAAGCGAGGGAGTCCCGCCAAATGGCTGGTGCTCGGCCTTTCCGGACTGGCCAGCGGCATGTTGTTCCCAGTGAGCATTCTCCCGGGCTGGCTGCAGTTCCTGGCCCGCCTCAATCCGGTCACCTACGCGCTTAACGCCGCGCGGAGCGCGCTCCTTGCGGGCGCCTCCCTCGGCGAGTTGCTCCGCCCGATCGGCATTCTGCTTCTTTTCGCGGCGATTCTTCTCCCGGCTTCGATGGCCGCCTTCGCGGCGGCTTTGCGGCGAACCAAGACGACCGGAACGCTGACGCACACGTGAAACGCGGAACCCCCGCCCGCGCTGCCCCGGCGGCAGCGGATCCCCATCAAAAAAGCAAAGGCCGGCCATCCTGCAGCCGGCCCTTCGGGGTTTTTTCAGATTTCGCCGCTAGGACTTCTTTTTCTTCGCGCCGCCGTACTTGGTGCTGATGCCCGAAGACATGGCCTGCAACCCTTCCAGGCCCATCTTCGCCTGGGCTCCGTAGGGCCCGTTGGGATCGAGCTCCACGGCCTTCTCGTACGCGGCGACGGTCCCCTCGGGAATCTTGCAGTCCATCTTGTCGGCTGTCACCTTGCAGTCCTTGGTGGAATCGATTGAGCCGACCAGAGAAGCGCCGAGCAGGTACCACGCCTGGGCGCTCTTGGGATCGAGCTCCGTGGCTTTCTTGAGCGGCTCGACGGCTTCCTTCAGGCGCCCTGCGTTGTAGAGGGTAATGCCGAAATTCCTCCAGGCGTTGGCGGCATTCGCGGGGTTGAGCTCCGCGCTCTTGACGTAAGCCTCGCGCGCTTCGTCAACCTTGCCCGAGCGCGCGTAAACGTTTCCCATATTGTTGTAGTAGCTGGCCGCTTCGGGTGAATTCCCCTTCGCGGCAATCGCCTGCTTGTACGCGTTGATGGCGTCGTCGTCGCGTCCGGCAAGGTCGTAAGCAGTGCCCATGCTGGCCCAGAAGATATGCTGGTTCGAATCTTTCTCGCCGGCAAGCTTCGAGGCCTGCTGGAATTCGCCGACCGCCTGGTTGGACAGGTCTGCGACTTTCTGCTTCAGCGCGTCAACGGCCTGCTGGTGCGCGTCCTTCTGGTCGTCCGGCACTCTCTCGCGCATCTTGGCCGTGAGCTCGGTCTTCGCCGCAGTCTCCTGATCCAGGTAACCACGCCCGGCGTTGAAGTGTCCCTTCACGCCCTCGATCTTCTGCTTTTCTTCTTCCTGCTTCTTGATGGCCTCGGCGCGCCCCGGGTCGCTCTTGGACTGCTTCGCCAGAATGTCCTTGAAGTTGAAGTCCTGCACGGAATCGCCCTTCGCCGGATCCACTTGGAAGACGTCGCCGCGATAAATCTGGTTGGGAGGAGGCAGCTCCACTGCAACCTTGTAGTTGCCGGGTTTTACGATCCCAAAAACGTAGTTTCCTTTGTTGTCTGTCTTCGTTGAAAAGATTTTCAGGCCCTGATCGCTGATCAGTTCGACGACGATACCGGCCCACGGCTTTCCGTCAATGTCCCGGATCTGGCCACGTACGCTTCCGTTGAATTGCGCGGCGGCGCGGGGCGCCAACGCCAGGAGCAGCGCGGCGAACAGAAGCATCCCCCGAAGCCCCAGATTGTCTTTCCGCCTCATAGCCTTCTCTCCTTCGCCGTCATTATTACCCTGTTTCCCGGTTGTTTCCAAGCCCGCCCCGCCCTCCGGAAGGTTCACGAATGGGCAGGTACCGCGGTGCGGTAGCGGATGGGGTCGCTCTGGCCGGCCTCAGCAAACGCGCGCAGGCGCAGGAGACAACTGTCGCATACGCCGCAGGCTTCGTCCTCCCTCTGGTAGCACGACCAAGTTAGATGCAGCGGCGCTCCCAAGGCGATGCCACGCTCTACGATCTCCTTTTTTTTCATGGCGATCACGGGCGTGACGATCTCGATCTGCGTTTCCGGCCGCGTTCCGGCCCGCACCAGTTCCTGGAAAACGCGGTAATACTCCGGCCGACAATCGGGATAGCCGGAACTATCTTCCGCCACGGCTCCGATGTAAACGGCGCGTGCGGCGATGGCCTCGGCCCAGCTCACCGCGACGGACAGAAAATGAGCGTTGCGGAACGGCACGTAGGTCACCGGAATCGGGCTGCCGCCCGGTCCCCTGGCACCCAATTCATTTTCCGGCACGGCAATGGCGGGATCGGTCAGCGCGGAACCCCCGATGGAGCGGAAATGGTCCAAGTGGACGACGAGACGCTCTTTGACACCGAAAAAGCCGGCGATGTCGTCAAACGCCCGCCGCTCGCGGCGTTCGGTGCGCTGGCCGTAACCCGCGTGAAGCAGCGCGAGATTGGCTGCGCCGTGACGCTCGCGCGCGATGGCGGCCGTCACGCAGGAGTCCATGCCCCCGCTCAGCAGCACGACGCATTTTCCCGCCGCGTTCATTCCCGCGGCTAGACTAAGCGCTCGGGCAACAACAATCAAGCTCAGCGCAGCAGTCCCGGCTTCGAGGAATTCCTTGATTCCGTCAGCTCAAAGGGAATTGAGCGGAATCACTTCCGCTGGCAATCGCTCACTTTGACGCGGATTGCGGGTTGATGACGGCGAGTAGTTTTGCTCCGAGGTCGGGCTGAAGGGTTTTCAGCGTCTCGTATTCCTTCAGGGCTCCGGCGCGGTCGCCTTTTTTCGCAAGCGCCTTGCCCAATCCAAAGTGCGCGTCCGCGTAATCCGGGCGCAGCCGCACGGCCTCCTGATAGGAGGCTGCCGCCATTTCCAGTGAGTCGAGATGGAAGTAAGCGTCGCCGAGATAGAGTTGGGCCACCGCCCAGTCGGGCCTCAACCGCACGGCTTCCCGGTATTCCGCCGCGGCCTCCGCGAATCTGTCCGTGTTGTAATAGACGTTTCCGAGCCCGAGGTGCGCGTTCTCGTTCTTGGGGTCCAGCTCGAGGGCCTGCTTGTAGGCGGTCATGGCCTCCTCGCGCTTTTTCATGGAATTGTAGGTGTCGCCCAGGTACCTGCGCGTTTCGGAGTCGCCGGGCGCTTGCCGGGCGGCTTCGAGATATGCGGCGACGGCTTCGTCGTCGCGTCCAAGCTTATGCAGCGAGAAGCCCAATCCAAGATTCGCCTTGGTGTAGTCCGGCTTCAGCCGCAGGCACTGGCGGTACTGCTCGACCGCGTCCACGTAGCTGCCGTGATTGCGCAGGGCAACGCCCATCTCGCAATGGACTTGAGCGTTGCCGAGGTCCAGTCTCGCCGCCTGCCCGTACGCGGTCATCGCTTCGTCGAAGCGGCCCGCGCTGTCGAGCGCGTTGCCCAGGTAGATGTAGGCATCGCGATAGTCCGGCCTCTGGCGCGTCGCCTCGCGATAGAAGTCCACGGCCTCGGAGTAGCGTTGCAAGCGGTAGTAGCAGGCTCCGATGCTGTACGCTGCCTCCGGATAGACGGACCTCAACTGCAGCGCTCGCTTAAACGATTCGATGGCGTCCACGTACGCCCCTGCGTTGAACTGCTGCAGGCCCTGATTGTAGAAGCTGCTCGCATCGGTTTGCGGGCGGGCCTGCGCGGCGAGAGGAAAGATCGCGGCGGACCATAAAAGCAGAATCGCCGGAAACAGGCGCGAAAAGGGCAGCTGAGCCGAGGCTGGATTTGGGTTCATTTTCGTGCGGGCCTTCCGTGGAAACCAGTGTCCCGCAAAGGGCGACGGCAAGCCAGCCGGCTCTGCGTTCGTGAGTCCTAAGAGGAAAGAAGGCGGTTGCGGCGGGAGCGCGGTTGAGGGCCTAAACGCCCCGCATAGCGGGGTGCCAGATGAGCTTGTGCAGCTGTAAACCCAGCCGCACCGGGAGCCCATCGGCAAGAATCCACTCGGCGAGCGTCCGCGTTTCGAGGCCCGGCCACTTGCCTTCCGGGTCTTCGAACACCGGCGAAAACAGGACCTGGCGGACGCGCTCGTGGAGGCGGTGGGACCGGACGAAGTCGCGGGAGAATTCGTAGTCGCGGAGCGTGGCGATGACGAACTTCACCTCGTCTTCGGCGCCCAGAGCCGCCAGGTTGGCCATGTTAAACGTGTCCGGTTCGCCGGAGTCCGGACACTTCACATCCACGACCTTGATGACCTTGCGCGGCAGGCGCCCGATGAAGCGCTCTCCGCTGGTTTCAATCATCACCGTGTAATCCGCGGCGAGCAGGCTGCGCGCCAGTTCGTGGATCTCTTCCTGGAGGAGAGGCTCGCCGCCGGTCAATTCGACCAGGGGAATCGCCGCCGGGCCCGAGCCGTTTTTTCCGGCCAGTTCGTCCACGCGCCGGCGCACCTCCGCGACGCTCATGCGAGTGCCGCCGTGAAACGCGTAAGCGGTGTCGCACCACGTGCACCGCAGGTTGCAACCCGTCAGCCGCACGAAAACGCAGGGCAGCCCGGCGCGCGTGCCCTCGCCCTGAATCGATTTGAAAATCTCCGTGATGACCATCGCACGATCCGCCGGCTTAGGTGTTCCCTCGCGACTTGCGCCGGACCATCCACACTGCGGCGAGAAACGCCGCGACCGCCACACAGACACGCAACAAGTTGAGCGGCCTGCCGACGTGCCTCAGCACAATCAGGTAGAAAGCCGTGACCGCCGCCGCGGGAATCATGATCATCAGCAAAGCCCGGTTCATCGTCTTCGGCCGGAAGCGTCAGGAGCCGGGACGGTAGCGCGCCTCGCTCGTGTCCGTCTCCCAGACCACGACTTCCGCGATTCGCGCGCCGCCCGGCAATTGCCCCAGCGCGCGCCCGGATTCCTCGTAGAAATACCTGGCCAGGTTCTCCGCGGAAGGATTCACCGTGCGAAACGGCTCGAGGTCGTTGAGAAACTGATGATCGAGCGACTGAATCACGCCGCGCAGCGCCGCTTTCAACTGCAGAAAATCCACCAGCAGCCCGATGGAGTCGAGCTGCGGGCCCTGGACTTCGATGCGCACACGGTAATTGTGCCCGTGCGGGTTCTCGCACTTTCCCTTGTATCCGCGCAGGGCATGGCCCGCGGAAAAGGTCTCCTCAACGCTCACTTGAAACATTTTTCTCCGCGAAAACCGCCGCGTGGCTCACAATGCCGGGGCCGCCCGCCCCTTAACCGCCAAGAAGCGCTCCGCTTCCCCGAGTTCGTGCGTTGTCGCGTAACGCGGCAGCGATTCGAGAAAAATCTTACCATAGCGCATTCTCTCGATGCGGTTGTCGAGAAGCGCCAGGATGCCGCGGTCGGTCTTGGTGCGAATCAGCCGCCCGAAGCCCTGTTTGAGCGCGAGCACAGCCTGCGGCACCTGATACTCGGAGAAGGCGTCGCGCCCGTCTTCTTTCAAGGCGTTGACGCGTGCCGCGACGACGGGGTCGCTCGGGACGGCAAAGGGCAGGCGGTCCACGATCACGCAGGAAAGCTGCTCGCCGGGAACATCCACGCCCTGCCAGAAACTCGAGGTGGCGAACAGGACGGCCTGGGGTGTGGTGCGGAAGCGCTCGAGCAGGATGCTGCGGGGCGCGGTACCCTGCAACAACAGCGGATAGCCGACACGAACCTTCACGCGCTCGTAGAGGTCGCGCATCTGCACGTAGCTGGTGAACAGGCAGAACGTCCGCCCCTCGGCCGCTTGCAGAAGGCGCACAATTTCCTCCGCGGCCTTCGCGGAAAACCCGGCGTCGCGCACATCGGGCAGAGCGCTGGGAAAGTACAGCATAGCCTGGGAGGCGTAATCGAACTCCTGCGGCAGCACGCCCTCGAGCGCGTGGTCCAGCCCCAGGCGCTGGCGGATGTATCCGAACCTCCCTTCGACGGTCAGCGTCGCGGACGTCAGAACGGCGGTGTCGAACTTCTCGAAAAGGCGCTCGCGCAGAATCTGGCTCACGTCAATCGGCGTAGCCGTCAGAAAAACGCCTTTGTTGCGCCGCTCGTACCAGTAAACGAAGTTCTTCTCGTTGGACTCGAAGAGGAACGCAAGCTCCTGGCGCAGCTCGAATCCGCGGCGCGCCAGGCGCAGGATTTCCTCGGGCTTGTCCACCAGAGCCGCGAGAGAGGTCTCCAGCGCTTTGACCGCGTCGGAAAGCGCGTCATAGGCCTCGCGGTGCTGCTCGAGGAACGCCTCGCGCTCGCCGCGCGCGAAAGCAAAGCGCCCCTCGCGGGCGGGAAACAGCTCGAAGAAAGAGCGGCTGCGCTCGCGCAGGCGCTGGGTTCGCCGCAGCAGAGCCGTCGAAGAGCGGCCGAGCTGACGCAGGGTCTGGTCGGCGTCGCGCGCCAGTTCCTCGAAGCGGAAGTTGGAGACCTGCCGGCCGAAGTATTCGCTGGCCACGTCTTCCATTTCGTGCGCCTCGTCGAAGACCACAGCGGAATACTCGGGAAGGATGCTGCCGAAATCGTCCTGCTTGAGCGCCAGGTCGGCGAAGAAGAGGTGGTGGTTCACGATAATCAGGTCGGCTTCGCGAGCGCGCTGGTGCATCGCGGTGACGAAACACTGCTGGAATTCCGGACACTTCGAACCCGTGCAGGTGTCGCGGCGCGCGTCGAGCCGCGACCAAAGCTCCGAATCGTCAGCAAGGAAGTTCAGCTCGGCGCGGTCGCCGGTCTGGGTCACTCTGGCCCAGTCGCGAATCTGGCGGAAGGCATCGACCTCCTCCATTCCCTTCAGCAGCGGCTGGTCGGCCATCTGGTGGACCTTTTGCTTGCACAGGAAGTTCGCGCGGCCCTTCATCACCGCGACTTTCAAATCCGGCGCGAAGTGCTTCTGCACGAAGGGCACGTCCTTCTGGTAGAGCTGTTCCTGCAGGGACTTCGTCGCCGTGGAAATCACCACACGCCGCCCGCAGGAAATCGCCGGAAGAAGGTAGGCCAGCGTCTTTCCCGTGCCCGTGCCGGCCTCGATGATGGCGTGCCGCCGCTTCTCGAAGGCCTGTTGGACCACCTCGGCCATTTCCAGTTGCGCGCGGCGATGTTCGTAATTCCCACCCATGCATTTTTCGAGCATTCCGCCGGGGCCGAAGACGTCGGCCATCCGCGGGAGGTCGTGCCGGGGCATCTGCTGGGAATCGGAGACCTCCTCGCCGTTGTGCGGCGCGGGATGAACCTCCAAAGCACCAGCGCGGCTTGGCGGGCGTTCGGCAGCCGGATTCCTCTTCGTGCGGCCTTTGGGCAAAGATATTCCCTGATCGACGGATTCGCGCGGAGAGGGCAACGATAACACAGTGCCGCGATTGCTGCAGAATCCGCGGAACTCACCCGCTGCCGCGCGCCTTTATCACTAAAGCAAGCGGGTTCCGCGCCTGCGCTTCGGGACGGCGTATTTGACGGAAGATAGAGTCGGGTGTGCGCGCCGGGCGGCGCGCACAAGCGGGGCCAGGGCGCAAGAAACGCGGGGTGTCCAATGAATTGGAAATGGGCCAGCAGGTTTGTCTTCGGCGCGGCCGCAGCGGCAGCGGTGGCTTTCTCAGGCTGCGGCAACGCCAATTCCATCCACATAGGCGGGGGCGGCAACGCGACGTTCGCCGTCACCATCACGGACGCGATGCCGGCGAATACCAGCATTACCAGTTTTGTGGTCACTATTTCCGGGATAACGGCCGATCCGACCTCGGGCTCGTCGGTGTCCCTGCTGAGCGCGCCGGCAACCGTTGACTTGGTCCGGTTGCAGGCGGACGACCTGTTCGTGAGCTCGACCAGCATCACGGCAGGAAGCTACGCAAGCGTCACGGTGACGCTCGCCAATCCCGTGGTGACGTTCGTGAACCGGTCCGGCTCGACCATCTCCGGCTGCGCGAACGGGGCAGTGTGCAAAGTCGCGGTCGCCGCCTCCGGCTCCGTGAAACTGGCTACAAGTCCTTTCCCGCTGACGCTGACAGAGAACCAGAAGACCGGTGTGCGTCTGGACTTCAACTTCGCCAACGCCATATCGGTCAGCGGCGGCAACCTCGCGGTGAACTTCGCGCAGGCGGGGGTGCTTTCCGCGGCGGTGCTGCCGCAGGGCAATCCTCCCTCGGGGGAGTCTGACTTCGTCTCCGATTATCTCGGCGTGGTGACCGCGGTGAACGCTTCATCGAAGACGGTCACGCTTTCGTCGCTGACGCTTTTCCCCGCACAGGTTACGGCCACAGTCAATTCCAATACGGTCTTCGACAATTTCACTATTTCCGGCAGCTGCCCCTCTCCGTCGCTTTCGTGCGTGGCCACGGGCCAAGTGCTCAGCGCGGACCTGAGCGTCAACAGCGACGGCACACTGACCGCGAGCGAAATTGAGTTCGAGGACACCGCGGCGGACGACGAACTCGAAGGCGTAGTGACCTCGGTGAATGCCGCGACGCAGTTCAGTATGGCCGTGACCGGCAAGATCCAGGCCAACAGTTCCCTGATCGGCAGCGTCGCCGTCGGAGACCCGGTCATCGTCAACCTGCAGATAAACCCGGCTTTTGCGGTGGACGAAAAGGGCTTGGCCATCCCGGTGGGGCCGCTGGGCCTGTTCCAGGGCTCTTCGGACACGTCGGTCATGGTGCCGGGAGAGGTCGTTCAGGTGCGCGTGAAGACGTTCTCCCTCCCGCCCGCTCCGGCTTCCGCGATTGTCGCCGTGGACCGCGTGCGGCTGCGTTTTTCGCGCTTTACGGCGACGGTTTCAGGCGGTCCGACGCCGCCGTTTTTCGACATCACGAACCTTCCGCCGTTCTTTGCCCTGGGAATCGTACAGGTGGAGACGTTTCCGCTGCAGACCCACTTCGAAGGCGTGACCGACGCGAGCGGACTGGCCGACGCGCAAACGGTTTCGCTGCGCGCGCTGTACATCAATGCCGCGCCGCCGTTCTACGCGCTTTCGGTGCGGAAGCACTAGCGCGCCGCGGGACCCTTCAGAGCAAGCGCCGCTGGCCGCTCTCGAGCTCGAGCAGTCTGCGCTTATTCTCTATGCCGCCGCCGAAGCCGGTGAGGCTGCCGTCGCTGCCGATCACGCGGTGGCACGGCACGATAATCGGAGTGGGATTCTGCCCGTTCGCCAGGCCCACGGCTCGCGCGGATTTCGGTTCGCCGATCTTCTTCGCCAGCTCGCCGTAGGAAATCGTTGCGCCGTAGGGAATCGTGCGCAGGGCGTTCCAGACCTTTTTCTGGAACTCGGTTCCGTCCAGCGCCAGCGATACGTCGAATTGCTTCAACTCGCCCGCGAAGTAGGATTGCAACTGCCGGATCGTCCGCGCGAAGAAAACGCGGTCTTCTTTCCAGGACGGATCCGGCTTGCGTGCCCGCCTTCCCCGGAGGAACCAGACCATCCGCAAGCCCTGCGCGTCGCCGGCTAACCGCAGCGGCCCGACGGGGGTGTTTTCCAGCATCGTGAAGCAGGTCGCGTCCACAGAATCGATTCTACTCCGTTCCGCGCGGCGCGAAGCAGATCAGTCGCAGCGAAGAAAAAGGCCGGAGCGACACGCTCCGGCCCTCCGGCATCTCGTTTCTGCCGCTTGTTCAAGCGGCTGCGGCCGCGGGAACCGCCGGGCCGGTCGCAGGCAGCTTGGGCTGAAGGCGCTTGTAAATTGCCAGCGACATCGCGCCCATGCCCCACAAGAAAACCCCAAACTCAATCCAGCCACCGATGTGGGGAATGAAGAAGGCCAGCCGCACGAGTACGAGCCCGATGGCCATGCGCCCGATGAGTCCCCAGGTTTCCCGCGCCGGCCCCAGCAGCCAGCTTCCCACTGTGCTGCCCACGACGATCTGCGAGGAGAACAGCGCCGCCAGCCATAGCAGCACGGCTCCGATCCCCAGCGGAATGCCGATGACCGTGACACAGGCCACAATCGCGGCAATGGGCACGCCGAAGAAGACCAAGACACCGAGCCCAAGCGAAGCTCCAAAGCGGCTCGAAGCACTATTCGCGGTTTCCTGGGCAAACCCGGGCATCAGGTTGAAGAGCACCAGCCCGAAGAGCGCCGTGGCGGCCGTCCAGATCAGCTTCCACACGTAGTAGGAGCTTGTGCGATAAGCGGGTCTCTCCGTCCAGAATTCGTATTGCACGGGGGAAGCAAGTTTCGCGCGGTCGGAAACCGTCGGCTGGTGCTTTCCCTTGAAGAGCGTCTTTCCTTTGACCTCCGCACCGGAGCTGATGTTCATCTGGTCGCCCTTCAGCCAGACATTTCCGCCGACCAGTCCGCTGATGCTCGCCGTGCCGAGGAAACCGTAGATGTCTCTGCCGATCTTGCCATCGAATCCCGCTGTCTGCGTGAACAGGGTGACTCCGCCGCCGATCCTGCTGCCGGAGTCGAGATTCAGCACTTCGCTGAAGGAGCTGACGTTTTTGCCGACCGTGCCGGTGATGGTGGTGGTGTTGCTGAACGCGCGGATGTTGCCGTCCACTTGCCCGCTGATACGCAGGGTATGGCCGAAGATAATCAGGTCGCCGGTGATGTGGCCGTTGATGTCGGCGCTCTGCGTGAAAATAATCAGGTCGCCTTCCACCGTGCCGTCCACCCGAGCCCGGGTAGTGGCGACGTAAAGGTCGTTGTGGACGACCTCGTCCTTGCCCAGGACAAAGTTCGGCTCGTGCTTGGTGTCCGCGGCTCTCGCGGGCATCGGCAAAGCGACGGCCGCGGCTACGCCGGCGAAGATCAGGGCCATCGCCGACGTCCGGCGGACTCTGCGCCGGAGGAAAAGCAGGACGCCCACGCCCAAAGTGACCAGCGCGAGAACTTCAAACAGCGAGATCATGGATTGCCATCCTTTCCAGTATGCACCTCGAAAAACGAGAAGGTTCAGGAGACTCGAGCCGCCGAACCCGGCGCCCTCGAGTTGGCGTTGCCAGGGCTGCACGTAGCCCGTATAGAGCGCGTAAACGCCTGTCGCAGCGAGCCCGAACGCCGCCGCCCAGATCCACTGCAGCGGACGCGCCGGGCGGCTCGCTTTGCCCAGCAGCCTTGCCGGCAAAACTTCGTCTTCTTCCACCATGGCGCGGGTGAGCAGGCGCGACTCGCGTTCGAGGGCGCGCAGCAGCGTGCCGCAGGCGGGACATTCCTCGGCGTGGCGCGAGACCTCGCGCCCGCGCGCCGGCTCGAGCTGCCCCTCGAGATACAGCAGCCCGGTCATTTCATCCACGTGCCCGTTCGGGCGAACGCCTCCCGCGGCGTTCCGTTCGCTCACGATGCACCTCCCGCGGCCAGGACGCTCGAGCCTTCGAGCGCCTGGCGAAGTTCATGTCGCGCGCGCAGCAGCACCACGCCCACAAAGGCGCGGCGCACGCCGAGCGTGTCCGCGATTTCGTCGTAACTCATGTCCGAGTAGTAGCGCAGGACCAGGGCCATGCGCGCCCGCGAGCCCAGCCGGTCCAGCGCGCGGCGCACTTCTGCGCTGCTGCGCTGCTCCATCAGCTTTTCGAGTTGGTCGGGGGCGGGGTGCTGCAAAGGCAGGGTCTCCACGTCCTCGGTCTCCTTGTCCTGGCGTACCCTGCGCCGCCGCAGCAGGTCCCAGCAGTGGTTCTCCGCGACCTTGTAGAGCCACGCGGTAAACGAGCGGCTGGGATCGTACTGCCGCAGTTTCTCCTTGACCTTCAAGAAAATCTCCATGGTCGCGTCTTCGGCGTCTTCCCGGGTCCGCAGCGACCTCCGGCAAAAGCGGAAAATAGCCGGCGCGTACTCCTGGTAGAGCTGGCCCCAGGATTCGGCATCGCCGGCCTGCGCTCGCGAAATTGCTTTCGCGGGCTCCGTCTTGGCTGATGCGCTCATCCGGCCTGGTCTCGGCGCGTCCATGGGTAAATACGCAGCGGCAACCCTTTTTCTTTCACTTGGATGCATCCACCGGACACACCCCCAGCCCGTCCGTCAGCGGGCCCGCCCGGGCACTGTAGCAGAGCCGCAGCCTTCCGGCCTACTGCCTCGGTCGCCCT
>Ga0187766_10000978_pt1 | contig 16475 bp, 13 predicted proteins | sample 0216_QUI02_MP05__4_FD_132971 | JGI IMG/M metagenome (GOLD analysis project Ga0187766, IMG submission 132971) | Tropical peat soil microbial communities from peatlands in Department of Meta, Colombia - 0216_QUI02_MP05_20_MG | ecosystem: Environmental > Terrestrial > Soil > Wetlands > Peat ... | reverse complement strand
GATCCCGAGCGCCGCGTCCACGCCTATCCGCACCAGATGAGCGGCGGGATCCGTCAGCGGGTGGCCGGCGCCATCGCCATCTCCTGCCAGCCGAGCCTCCTCATCGCCGACGAGCCCACCACCTCGCTCGACGTCACCATCCAGGCGCAGTACCTGCAGCTGCTCAAGGAGATCCAGCGGGAGACGAACCTGGCCCTCGTGTTCGTCACCCATGACCTCGGCATCGTGGCCAAGCTCTGCGACCGGGTTGCGGTGATGTACGCCGGGCGCATCGTGGAGACGGGGGCGACGCGCGAGATCTTCGACCGGCCGAGGCATCCCTACACCATCGGCCTGCTGAGCTGCCTGCCCGCGCTCCGCCGCGGCCGCGAGCCGCTGGCGGCGATCGATGGCCAGCCCCCCGATCTGGCCAGGACGCCGCCCGGCTGCGCCTTCGCCCCACGCTGCGCGCTGGCGGAGGCGGCCTGCGAGGCGGCGCCCCCGCCGCTCCAGGCAGTCGAGCGCGATCACCGGGTGGCGTGCCGGCGCATGGCCGAGACGGCGTCGGGGCTCCCGCGGCCGCCGGTCTCGGTGTCCTCGGCGGCGCCGCGGACCGGCCCGGGTCGCGTCGCGGCGGATGTGCTGCTCGAGGCGCGAGGTCTCACCAAGCACTTTCCGATCTCGCGCGGGGCGATCCTCCCGCGCCTGGTGGGGACGGTCAGGGCCGTGGACGGCGTCGACTTCGCCCTCCGCCGCGGCGAGACGCTCGGGCTGGTCGGGGAGAGCGGGTGCGGGAAGACCAGCACGGCGCGGCTCGTCCTCTGCCTGGAGCGGCCGACGTCCGGCCAGGTGCTCTTCCGGGGCCGCGACGTCCACGCGCTCGGTCGCGGCGACCGCGGCGGGTACCGGCGAGCCGTCCAGGCCGTGTTTCAGGATCCGTATAGCTCGCTGAACCCCCGCCTGAGCATTCGCACGACCGTCGGCGAGCCGCTGGCCGAGACGCGCCCCGATCTCTCGCGCCGCGAGGTGGGGGATCGGATCGCGGCCGCGCTCGAGCGGGTCGGGCTGCCGCCGCGCGTGGCCGGCGACTATCCCCACGAGCTCTCGGGCGGCCAGCGCCAGCGGGTTGCCCTCGCCCGGGCGCTGACCACCGAGCCCGAGTGCATCCTGCTCGACGAGGCGGTGTCCGCCCTGGATGTGTCGATCCGCGCCCAGATCATGAACCTCCTCCGCGACATCCAGGACCGCCTGGCCGTGAGCTATCTCTTCATCGCCCACGACCTCGCCGCCGTGAAGTACGTGAGCACGCGGATCGGCGTCATGTATCTCGGCAAGCTCGTGGAGACGGCGTCGAGCGAGGAGCTGTACATCCACCCGCTGCACCCCTACACCCAGATCCTGCTCAGCAACGCGCTGCCCGGCCATCCCGACGACCGGACGGAAGAGGTCGTCCTCCGGGGCGAGGTGCCGAGCGCGTTCGAGCCGCCCGCCGGCTGCCGCTTTCACCCGCGCTGTCCCCACGCGCTGCCGGTGTGCGCGGAGGCGGAGCCCGCGCTCCGCGAGCGGGCGCCCGGGCACCAGGTGGCCTGCCACCTGTACGCGACATGAGCGGGGACCGGGTCGTGCAGAGCAGGGAGACCGACGAGGAGGCCGACCGATGAGGCAGATGCCCGACGTGAAGGCGCGGACCGAGATCCGCGACGGCATGAAGATCACCTGGCACGAGCCCATCGAGATGGACGACGGCGTCGTGCTCCGCGCCGATGTGTACCGGCCGGTCGCCGACGGGCGCTATCCCGTGATCCTCACCTACGGGATCTACGCCAAGGGGCTCTCCTACCAGGAGGGCTACCCGCTCCAGTGGGAGAAGATGGTCGCCGACCACCCGGAGATTCTCGAGGGCTCGACCAACAAGTACCAGAACTGGGAGACCACCGATCCCGAGCGCTGGGTGCCGCACGGCTACGCGGTGGTCCGCGTGGACTCGCGGGGGGCCGGCTGGTCGCCGGGCTTCATGGACCCCGGCTGCCCGCGGGAGGACGAGGATCTCTACCGGTGCATCGAGTGGGCGGGGCAGGCGCCGTGGAGCAACGGCAAGGTGGGCATGCTCGGCATCTCGTACTACGCGAGCAACCAGTGGCGGGTGGCGGCGATGCACCCGCCCCACCTGACGGCGATCATCCCGTGGGAGGGCCAGAACGATCGCTACCGGGATTCCGGCTACCACGGCGGCATCCTGAGCCAGTTCCAGGAGCGCTGGGCCAAGCACCAGGTCGTCAACGTTCAGCACGGCCGCGGGGCCAAGGCGAAGGTGAATCCGAACACCGGAGAGTCGGTGGCCGGGCCCATCACGCTGTCCGACGACGAGCTGGCCAAGAACCGCGTCGACGCCTTCGAGGAGCTCAAGAAGCACTCGCTCGACGACGCGTGGCACCGCGCCCGCTCGACCGATCTGTCGCGGATCACCGTGCCGCTCCTCACCTGCGCCAACTGGGGAGGGCAGGGGATCCACCCGCGCGGCAACTTCAACGGCTTTCTCGAGACGGCCTCCAGGCGGAAATGGCTCGAGGTGCACGGGGACTCGCACTGGGCGCACTTCTCGAGCGGCTACGGGCTCGCGCTGCAGAAGCGCTTCTTCGACCACTTCCTGCGGGGGCTCGACAACGGCTGGGACCGCCAGCCCCCCGTCCAGCTCAACATCCGCCACCCCGGCGAGAAGTTTGTCCTGCGCCACGAGCGGGAGTGGCCGCTGGCGCGGACCCAGTGGACCAGGCTCTACCTGGATGCCGCCGGCAAGACGCTGGACGCGAGTCCGCCGGCCCAGCCGGCCTCGATCGTATACGGGGCGACCGGCCCCGGCGTGACCTTCTCGCTGCCGCCGCTCGAGCGTGAGACCGAGATCACCGGCCCGCTGGCCGCGAAGCTCTTCATCTCCTCCGCCACGGCGGACGCCGACCTGTTCCTGATCGTGCGGGTCTTCGACCCGGCGGGAAAGGAGCTCACCTTCATGGGCTCCACCGACCCCAACACGCCGATCGCCAACGGCTGGCTCCGCGTTTCCCATCGACGGCTCGATCCGGGCCGGAGCCTGCCCCACCGCCCCTATCACCCGCACGACCGCGTGGAGCCGCTGACCCCCGGCCAGGTCTACGAGTGCGATGTCGAGATTCTCCCCACCTGCATCGTGCTCCCCGCCGGGTGGCGGGTCGCGCTGACCGTGCGCGGGAAGGACTACGAGTACGAAGGGGAGCTCGACGAGTTCGGGAAGAAGTTCCACTACGGCACCCGCGGCACCGGCGGCATGACGCACAACGACCCCGACAGCCGGCCGCCTGCCGTCTTCGGCGGCGAGGTGACGCTCCACACCGGCGGCGAGCGCGGATCCCATCTGCTGGTGCCGATCATCGCGGCCAGCGCGAGCTGACGAATGCCCGAGCGCGTACGCCGGTCGTCACGACCACGGGAGTGCCGGCGGCTGCCCGGCCGCCGTCGCCGGTTGCTGGAGGGGCGCTGATGGGCCGGACGACGTTCGACTTCTCGGGCCAGGTGGCCCTGGTCACCGGGGGCGCCAGCGGGATCGGCAGAGGCGTGGCCGAGGCCTTCGCCCGCTCGGGGGCGTGGGTGTGGACGGTGGATGTGGACGGCGCGAAGAACGAGCTGGCGGCGCGGCAATTGCACGAGGGCGGCGGGCGCGCCGTGGCCCTGTCCGGGGATGTCACCGACGCGGCTCAGGTGGCCGCCGTCTTCGATCGCCTCCTCGCCGGGGCGGGGCGGCTCGACGTCCTGGTGAACTGCGCGGGGGGATTCTGGAAGCAGCTCTCGGTCGAGGAGACGTCCGAGGAGGAGTGGGACCGGATCGTCGACCTCAATCTCAAGAGCGCCTTCCTCTGCGCGCGAGCCGCGATCCCGATCATGAGGCGCCAGGGCAGCGGCCGGATCGTGAACGTGGGCTCCATCGCCGGCGTGACGTACCTGCCCGGCACCTCACCGCCCTACGCCGCGGCCAAGGCGGGCGTCCACTCGCTCACCCGCGTCCTCGCCGGCGAGCTCGGCCGGCACGGCGTCACCGTGAACGCCATCGCTCCCGGCACCACCGCCAGCGAGCGCGTCGTCGCCGTCCGCAGCCCGGAGCAGCTCGAGGCGATCGGGAAGACCACCGCCGTCGGCCGCATCGGCGAGATCGGCGACATGGTGGGCTGGATCCTCTTCCTCGCCAGCGAGGAGGCCGGATATCTCACCGGCCAGACGCTGTCCGTCAACGGTGGCCGGCTGATGGTGTGAGGCGCGCGCTCGCTCTCAGAGGTTCAGCAGCTTCTCGAGGTTCCGCCAGAGGATGGCCTCCTTCTCCTCCTGGGACAGCGTCGTCATCGCGAGGATCCAGGAGACGGGCCAGTCCAGCGCCATGTCGTACGGCCAGTCGGTCCCGAACAGGACGCGGTCGACGCCGACGGTGTCGATGAGGAAGCGAAGAGCCGGCTCGGTGTACACGATGCAGTCGTAGAAGAAGCGCCGGAGATAGGCGCTCGGCGGCTTGGCGATGTGGGCCCGGGCCTCGGACCGCACCTGCCAGGCGTGGTCGAGCCGTCCGATGCCGTAGCACGTGTAGCCGCCGCCGTGGCCGAGGCAGATCTTGAGATTGGGGAACTCGTCCATCACCCCGCCCGAGACGAGCGTGGCGAAGGTCACGGCGCGGTCCACGAGGTTGCCGATGGAGTTCGGCAGGTGATAGCGGGTGGTGCGCGCGCTCACCAGCGTCTCTCCCGCCTGGTGGAAGAAGATCAGGGCGCCCATCTGCTCGGCGGCCTTCCAGAACTGGCGGAACTCGGGCTCGTCCAGCATGCGCCCGTTGACGTGGTCGTTGATCTCCGCGCCCTTGAGCCCGAGCTGGGTCATGCAGCGCTCGAGCTCGGCGATGGCTGCCCTGACATCCTGCATCGGCAGCGTTCCCAGGCCGGCGAACCGGGCCGGCCACGCCCGCGTCATCTCCGCGATCTCGTCGTTGATCTCGCGGGAGGTGGCGGATGCCACGGCGGCGTCGAGCTGGTAGTTGTAGAAGCCGACGTAGGTCGAGACCACGTGCATGTCGACGCCGAGCGAGTCCATGTCGGCGAGCCGCTCCTCGGGGGTCCAGCGGGCGCGCGGCGGGAGCACCTGGGCCTTTCCGCCGACGATCGCGCGCTCCTGACCGCGGGCGTCTCGCTCGCGCTTGATGGTGTGCCAGCTGCCGCCGCTCTCCGTGGCCTTCCAGAAGCGCTGCGGGGTCAGGTGGGCGTGGACGTCGATGCTGCGCATCGCGGGTCTCCCTTCGCTCGGGTTCTGTTGGTTCCAGTCCGAAATTCCTGAGCGCAGAGCAGCGGGTCCTGTCGCAGGGGAATGCCCCTGCCCGCCCGGCGCTCCACCCATCCCCCAGTGGGGCCCTTCCGCGCCGTGCGGCCAGGGACATTCCCCCGCGTCACCCCCTGCTCTGCGCTCAGGAATTTCGGACGGCGGCTAGCTCGACTCCATCGGGCGCCGACGCAGGATATGCCGGGGGGCTGGATGAGGCAAGGGCCATGGCGCCAGCGACCATGGGCATGACGCGCCACCGATGTGGTGCAGAGCCGGCGGCTACTTGACGAGCCCTTGCTTTCGGCCCATCCTCGGGCGGATCGAGCGGCCCCCCGGTGATCGGCCGTACCCCCTCGTCGTCAGGAAGGAGGATCGCGACATGAGCCACTATCACGACAGTGATGATCTGAAGGTCCTCGGCGAGTTCAAGAACCTCGCCCCCGCGGAGTTCAAGGGCTTCGTGGAGATCGACGGCATCGTGGGGCGCGACGACGGCAAGATCCCGCGCAAGTACCGCGAGCTGATCGCGCTGGCCGTGGCCTGCACCACCCAGTGCCCGTACTGCCTGGATGTGCACACGCGCAACGCGAAAAGGGCCGGGGCCACCCGGGAAGAGGTCGCCGAGGCCGCCCTCCTGGCCGCCGCCCTCAGGGCGGGAGCGGCGGTGACCCACGGGGCGCTCGCGGTCAAGCTGTTCGATCGCCAATAGCCTGGTGGCTGTGGCGGCGGGCCATATCGTCAAGGGAGCTCGCGCCACCAGCGGTCCCGAAACGGGCGGCGGAAGCAGCGCGCCGTCGCGACCGCGGCGCCCGGCCTCGCCGGGATGCCGGCTCGGAGCCGCGGGCGACCGGGGTGCGACTTCCGAGTTGGCCCCCGGCGGGATGGCGCCGGCCGAGGCCCCGTGCGCGGCCGTCGGCGGTGCGGTGCCGAGCGCGATATAATCACGGCGTGGCTCCCCTGACCGACTCGAGGAAGCGATCGCTGCGGCGCGAGATGGAGGCGCTGCTGGGCCGGGGGGCCGTGCTCTCCGACCCCGACGAGCTCCTGGTCTACGAGTCCGACGGCCTCACGCTCTTCCGGGCGCTCGCCGACTTCGTGGTCTTCCCCACCTCCGCCGAGCACGTCTCGGCGCTCGTGAAGCTGGCCAGGCGCGAGGGCATTCCGTTCGTTGCCCGCGGGGCCGGAACCGGGCTCTCCGGGGGCTGCCTGCCCGCCGAAGGCGGCCTCGTCATCTCGCTCATGCGGATGAACCGGGTGCTCGAGGTCGACTACGAGAACCAGGTGGCCGTGGTCGAGCCGGGGCTGGTCAATCTCCATCTCTCCTGGGCGGTGGGGCCGCGCGGCTTCTACTACGCCCCCGATCCCTCGAGCCAGCAGGCCTGCACCATCGGCGGCAACATCGCGAACAACTCGGGCGGCCCGCACACGCTCAAGTACGGCGTGACGACCAACCACGTCCTCGGCCTCGAGGTGGTGATGCCCGACGGCGAGCTGCTCTGGCTGGGGGGCAAGACGCGCGATCCGCAGGGCTACGACCTCGTGGGCCTCTTCGTGGGCTCCGAGGGCACCTTCGGGATCGCCACCAAGATCGCCGTGCGGATCCTCCGGAAGCCCCAGGCCGTCAAGACGGTGCTCGCCGTGTTCGGGTGCGTGGAGGCGGCCTCGGAGGCGGTGTCCGGCATCATCGGGCGCGGGCTCATTCCCGCGGCCATGGAGATGATCGACCAGCTGACGATCGAGGCCGTCGAGGACGCGTTCGGCTGCGGCTACCCGCGCGACGCGGCGGCGGCGCTCCTGATCGAGCTGGACGGGCTCGCGGCGGGGATGGAGGCGCAAGTGGAGCGCGTAATCCAGGCCTGCCGTGACTGCGGCGCCCGCGAGGTGAGGGCGGCCAGGGACGAGGCCGAGCGCCAGCTCCTCTGGAAGGGTCGGAAGTCCGCCTTCGGCGCCTTCGGCCGCGTGTCGCCCGCCTACATGGTGATGGACGGCGTGATTCCCCGCACGAAGCTGCCCTACGTGCTCGGCCGGGTGAACGAGATCGCCCGGGCGCACGGGCTCCGCGTCGGCAACGTGTTCCACGCGGGCGACGGCAACCTGCATCCGAACATCCTGTACGATCCGCGGAAGCCGGGGGAGGAAGCCCGCGTCGTCGCCGCCGGCGGGGAGATCCTGAAGGTCTGCGCGGAGGTGGGCGGCTCCATTTCCGGAGAGCACGGCATCGGGCTCGAGAAGATGGACTACATGCCGCTCATCTTCTCCGAGGCCGACCTCGCCTGCATGCACCGCGTGAAGGACGCGTTCAATCCCGAGGGGCTCTGCAACCCCGGGAAGATCTTCCCCAACAACAAGGCGTGCGTCGAGGTGGGTCCCGCCTATCGGCAGCATCCGATAGAAGAGAGAGGCCTCGCTCAGCGCTTCTGAGCCCGACGGCCCGTCGGAGAACAGTCCGCGGCATGATCGACAAGCTCCGCAGTCTCGTCGGCGACCCCCATGTGCTCACCGGCATCGAGTGCTCGCCCTATGTCCTCGAGGGCCGGGCCCCCGAGGCCGTCGTCTTCCCCGGCTCGAAGGAGGAGGTCGCGGCCGTTCTCGCCCTGGCCGCGGAGCAGCGGATTCCGGTGATGCCGTGGGGCGGCGGCACCAGGCTGGGCATCGGCATGCCGCCGAGCCGGGTGGGCATCGTGCTCGGCCTCCGGCGCCTCAACCGCATCCTCGAGCACGAGCCGGGCGATCTGACCGCGACCGTCGAGACCGGGATCACGCTCGGCGCTCTCCAGGCCGAGCTCGGGAAGCGCGGGCAGTGGCTCTCGCTCGATCCACCGGGCGCGGACCGCTCGACGCTGGGCGGCATCCTCGCCGGCGATGCCTCCGGGCCGCGCCGGCATCTGTACGGGACGTGCCGCGATCTGCTGATCGGGCTCGCCGTCGTCACCGCGGAGGGATCGGTGGTGCGGGGCGGGGGCAAGGTGGTCAAGAACGTCGCCGGCTACGACCTTCCGAAGCTGTTCGTCGGATCCTTCGGGACGCTCGGCGTGCTCGTCGAGGCCACCGTCCGGCTGCGGCCGGTTCCCGACGAGGACCGGCTCGTCGCGGCGAGCTTTCACCGGCTGAAGGACGCGGGGATGGCCGCGCGGGCGGTGGTCGGCTCCGATCTCATTCCCTCGGCGCTCGAGCTGCTGGACGGCGGGGCCCTGCGGGCACTCGGCCTCGACGGCGGCGCCGGCCTCCTGGTCGGCTTCGACGGGGTCAGGGAGCAGGTGGAGTGGCAATGCGCCGAGATCGGGCGCCTCCTCGCCCCGCTCGGGATGACCGCGTCCGCGGCGCTCGACGGCGCCGAGCGCGACGCGCGGTGGCGGAGCCTCGGCGACCTGTCGCGGCGGGGCACGGAGGACGTGGCGGCGGTGATGCGATGGGGCGTGCTGCCGACCCAGCTCGCCGAGCTGATGGAGCAGGGCGCCACCATCGCCCAGAAGAACGGGCTGCGCGCAGCCCTCACCGCGCACGCCGGGGTCGGCATCGCCACCGCCGCCCTCTTCGGCGATGGAGCGGGCGCCGACGCGGTGGTCGCCACGCTCGCCGAGTGGCGGACGGTCGTCAATGGCGCGGGTGGCCACGCCGCGGTGGAGCGCGCGCCGCTGGCGGTGAAGGAGCGCGTGTCCGTCTGGGACGAGCCGGGCGCGGCGGTGCGCATCATGAAGGCGATCAAGGAGCGGCTCGATCCCGGCGGGATCCTCAACCCCGGGCGCTTCGTGGGAGGCATCTAATCCATGGCGGCGCCGACGGCGACGACGGGGCACGCGCCCGGGCCGGAGCCCCCGGCCACACCGCTGGCCCTCCATGGCCAGAGCGTGGAGGGCGTGGACCGCTGCGTGCACTGCGGCCTGTGCCTGGCCTACTGCCCGACGTTCTCCCTGCTCGGCACCGAGATGGACTCTCCCCGCGGCCGGATCTTCCTGATCAAGTCGCTCGCCGAGGGGCGCATCGCGCTCAGCGACTCCACGGTCGAGCATCTGGATCTCTGCCTGGGCTGCCGGGCCTGCGAGACGGTCTGCCCGTCCGGCGTGCCGTACGGCGAGCTGATCGAGGCCGCCCGCGCCGAGATCGAGCGCCAGCGACCGGGCGGATTGCTGCGGCGCCTCTTCCGGTGGCTGAACTTCGGCCTCCTGCTCCCCCATCCGCGAATGCTCGCCCTCGCCGCCGGCGGCCTTCGCTTCTACCAGTCGAGCGGCCTCCGCCGGCTGGCGCGGGCGTCCGGACTGCTGAGGCTGTTGCCCGCCCCGCTGCCGGCGTGGGAGCCCCTCCTGCCCGATCTGCCCGCGGCTCGCGATCGCGCGCCGCTGCCGGCGCTGACTCCGCCGCGCGGGGCCAGGCGGGCCCGCGTTGGTCTCCTCACCGGCTGCATCCAGCGAGTGGCCTTCGGTCCCCAGAACCGGGCGACCGCCCGCGTGCTGGCCATGAACGGCGCCGAGGTGGTGGCGCCGCGAGCCCAGGCCTGCTGCGGCGCGCTCCACGCCCACGGCGGCGAGCACGCGCTCGCCCTCGACCTCGCCCGGCGGGTCGTCGAGGTCTTCGAGGCGGCGGATGTCGAGCACGTCATCGTCAACGTGTCGGGCTGCGGCGCCCACATGAAGTCGTACGGGACGCTGCTCGCCGGCGATCCCGCCTGGCGCGAGCGGGCCCGGCGCTTCGCCGCGCGGGTGCGCGACGTCTCCGAGTTCCTGGCCATGGAGCCGCTCCGCGGGCCGCTTCGCCCGGTGAAGCGCACCGTGACGTACCACGACCCCTGTCATGTCGTCCACGGCCAGAAGATCCGCAAGGAGCCGCGGGCGCTGCTGGCGCAGGTGCCCGGGCTCGCGGTGGTCGACCTGCCCGAGTCCGACTGGTGCTGCGGCTCGGCCGGCACCTACAACCTGGTTCAGCCCGAGATGGCGCGTCGACTCCAGGAGCGGAAGGTCGCCCACATCCGGAAGACCGGCGCGGAGGCGGTCGTCACCGCGAATCCCGGCTGCATCATCCAGATCGCCCAGGGGCTCCGCGCCGCCGGCTCGCCCATCGAGGTGCTCCACATCGTGGAGCTGCTGGACCAGGCCTACGGCGGCGAAGGTGCGTAGCGGGATGCTGAAAAAGGCCCGTCTGCTCCGCTGGCACCCTCGGCGGCACGCTCGACGCAGAGAGATTGCGCCTCGCGTACCGCCGTCGGGCGCCGCCTCGCATCCGGACCTTCTTGAGCATCCTATGGGTTCTTCCGCGAGCTGGTAGATGGCGAGACGGAAGGCGACGGATCTGTCAGCGCTGTCTTCCCACCGCCCGACGCTGGTGACGGTGGACGGGCAGGACGTGGCCATCTTCCGGCGCGGCGCGGAGGTCTGCGCCATCGGCAACGAGTGCCCGCACCAGGGCGGGAGCCTCGCCGACGGATTCGTCGAGGGCGACATCGTCGTGTGCCCGCTTCACGGCTGGGAGTTCGACGTGCGCTCGGGCGCCTGCATGACCGTGCCCGGGGAGTCGGTGCCGCGCTACGAGGTGACGGTGGAGGACGGCGCCGTGTTCCTCGAGGAAGCGCCGTGACGGAGAGACCCGCGGCCGACTCGGTGCCCCGCGAGCACCGGGCGACGGCGCCCCGCTCGATCGGCTGCTTCGTCCTCACCATTTCCGACTCGAAGACTCCGGAGACCGACACCAGCGGCATGCTGATCCGCGAGCTCCTCGGGCAGGCCGGGCACCACGTGGTCGGCCACGCCATCGTCAGGGACGAGCCCACCCAGGTGGCGTCGGTGATCCGGGACGGCTGCGCCAACCCGGAGATCCAGGCGTTCATCCTCACGGGAGGCACGGGAGTCACCTCCCGCGACTCCACCTTCGAGGCGGTGGAGGCCCTGCTCGACAAGCGGCTCACGGGCTTCGGCGAGTTGTTCAGGATGCTGTCGTATCAGGAGGTCGGCGCCGCCGCGATGCTCTCGCGCGCGCAGGCCGGCGTGGTCGCCCGGCGCGCGCTCTTCTCGCTCCCCGGCTCGCCCAGCGCCTGCCGCCTGGCGCTGGACAAGCTCATCATCCCCGAGATCGGGCACCTGCTCCGCGAGATCGGCCGCTAGTGTCACGGCCGGGGGTCCGGTGGCTCGAGTGGGGGGAAGCGGCCTTCGCGCGCTCCCGCGCGCTGGGCCGGCCGGTGCTCCTCCTGCTCACGGCGACCTGGTGCCATGCCTGCCACCGGATGGACGAGGAGACGTGGAACGAGCCGGGGGTGGCGGCGGCCGTCGAGCAGCGGACGGTGCCGGTGCGCGTGGATGCCGACGCCCGGCCGGACGTGTACTCGCGCTATCACGTGGGCGGGCTCCCCTCCACGGTGCTGCTGGCCCCGGACGGAGCATTCCTCCGGGGCGGCACCTTCCTCTCGCCGCCCGAGCTCTTCGCGCTCCTCCAGCGGGCGCTCGCCGATCTCGACGGCGGGCGCCGTCCGGGCCGCCGCGCCGTCGCGAGAGCGCGACCGCAGCCGGCGAGTCTCGTCGACGTGGTGGTCGACCGGCTCGTCCGGCGGGCCGATCTGGAGCGCGGCGGCTTCGGCGAGGCTCCCAAGCTCATCGAGCTCGAGGCGCTGGCGCTCCTCCTCGCTCGCTGGCGCTCGACGCGCGACGCGGTCCTCGAGCGCGTCGTCCGCCTGACCCTCGACGCGGTCGCCGGGCATCTCGTCGACCCGCGCGACGGCGGGGTCTTCCGCTACGCCGCCGCCGCCGACTGGTCGGGCGCTCACACGGAGAAGGTCGCCCTGGATCAGGCCCGGGTCGCCCGGCTCTTCCTCGACGCCGGCTCGACCCTGGCCGAGCCGGGCTACGTCGACACCGGGTGCCGGATCCTGGCCCACGCGCGCGAGCGCCTCGCCGACCGCGACGGGCGCGTCCTCGCCAGCGTCGCCGCGGATCCCGAGTACCACGCGGGGCGGCGGCCGGCGAGCGATCTCCCCGCGGTCGACCGGCGGCGATTCGCCGACTCGAGCGCGGCCATGGTCGCCGGCGCGTGGATGGCCCACGCCGTGGCCGGGGAGCGGCCGGCGTTTCGACCGGAGTTCCGGGAGGCCGCGCCCGCCGGCATCGTGCCTCATCGGCTCGATGAGCCGGACAGCCTCTCCGGGCTCCTGCGCGATCAGGCGCTGGCGATTGACGCCACGCTGGTGGAGCATCGGCTGAGCGGCGAACCCGCGCTTCTCGAGTGGGCGCTGAGGGCGGCGGACTGGAGCGTGCGCGAGCTGTGGGACGAGGAGGCCGGCGCCTTCCGCGACGCGCCGCGCGAGGCCGCGAGCTCGATCGAGCTGCCGCCGATGCACCCGCTGCTCGCCAACGGCGAGATGGCGCTGGCGCTGACCGGCATGGCCGCGCAATGCGGCGACGCGGCGTATCGGCGGCGCGCCGCGCGGCTGGTCGCCGCGCTGGCTCCCGAGGCCGTGGTGTCTCCGGCGGGACCGGCGATCGCGCTCGCCGCGCTCGTCCTCGAGAACGGCCCCGTCGAGGCCGACGTTCACGGGGATCCGGGCGATGCTCGCGCGCGGGATCTCGCCCGCGCCGCCGTCGCCGCGCTGGGGCCGACCTGCGCTGTCAGGTGGCGAGGCGGAGCCGATCCCGGTCTCGTGCTCTGCGCGCGCGGGCGCTGCCTGGCGCGACTCGACGACGCGCGGGACGTGCCCCGTGCGCTTGTCGACCTCGACCTTGCCCCTGGCGGTATACTGGGGGACCGATCGCTGGGCGAGAGAAAGCCGTAGCAGAGGAGGCGTGGGGATGGGAGTGCACTGCCGCTGGATGACACAGGCCGTGTCCGTCGGGGTGCTGAGCCTGGTCCTTGGGGGGCCGGGCTGGGCAGCCGAGCAGCTCTGGAAGGAGAGCCCCGGCGCGGCGCCGCCACCCGAGATCGCCAAGCTCAACGACTTCATGAACACCCTGGCCGAGAAGCTGAAGCCGGCCCTCGTCCAGGTCCGGGTGAGGCGCGCCATCGAGCCGCAGTCGGAGGGCAGCGATCCCTTCGGGTCTCCCGAGGAGCGCCGCAGCAGCGGCTCCGGCTTCCTGATCCGCCAGGATGGCTATCTGATCACCAACGCGCACGTCGTCGCCGAGGCCGAGCGCATCCAGGTCAAGCTGGCGGACGGCCGCCGGTTCGACGGACGGCTGATCGGCCTCGACGATCGGGTGGATCTGGCCCTGGTCAAGATCGAGGCAACCAGCTTGCCGGCGGCGGACCTGGGCGACTCCAACAAGCTCCGGGTGGGCGAGTTCGTCCTGGCCCTCGGCCATCCCTTCGGGCTCGAGCAGACGGTGTCCTTCGGGATCGTCAGCCGCAAGGGCGCCCCCCTGATGGTCGCCGCTCCCGGCTTCGACTTCATCCAGACCGACGCGGCCGTCAACCCGGGCAACTCCGGCGGGCCGCTGGTGAACATGGCCGGCGAAGTCGTGGGCGTCAACAGCATGGCGGCGCGCAACGGCTCCATCGGCTTCGCCATCCCGGTGAACCTCGTCAAGGGCCTCCTGCCCCAGCTCGCCGAGAAGGGCAAGGTGGAGTGGGGATGGCTCGGCGTCAGCATCGCGGAGATCGGCGAGGACGATCTGGCCAAGTACAACCTGAAGGAGGCGCGGGGAGTTCTCATCCGCCAGGTCGTCGCCGGGCAACCTGCCGACCAGGGCGGCGTGAAGGCCAACGACGTGGTCCTGGCCGTCGACGGGTCCGCGGTGGACGAGCCCCGGGACCTCCAGCGCATCATCGCCAGCACGCCGATCGGCAAGACCGTGAAGCTCTCCGTCATGAGGGAAGGGAAGCCGACCGAGCTGTCGGTGACTGTGGGCGTCTACCAGGGCAACGCCGCCGCCCGGCCGTCGCCTCCCGTGCCGAGGCCGTCGCCCTAGCGCTTGCGCGCGACGCTGCTCGGCACCGGCTCGCCGCCGCCCAACCCCGGTCGGCGCGGGCCGGCCACGCTCCTGTCGCTCGGCGGGGAGCGCTTCCTCGTCGACGCGGGCTCGGGAGTGGGCAACCAGCTCGTCCAGGCCGGCGTGAGGCCGTATGACTGGCCTCGCGTCCTGATCACCCACCACCATTCCGACCACGTGATCGACCTCGGCCATCTGCTCGTCACCCGCTGGATCGTCGGCCAGAACGCGCCGTTCGAGGTGTGGGGGCCCGCCGGGACGGCGCGCCAGATGGAGAAGCTCATGGACTACCTCCACTGGGACATCGAGGTGCGCCGCGGCCACATGCACCACCGCGAGCCGCCGGCGGTGCGCGTGACCGAGGTGGAGGAGGGCAAGATCCTCGAGGCGGACGGCGTCACGGTGAGCGCGTTCCTGGTGGACCACGGGCCGGTCAAGCCGGCGCTGGGCTATCGCTTCGACGGCGGCGGCCGGAGCGTGGTGGTGTCGGGCGACACGCGGCCGTCGGACAATCTCATGCGCTGGAGCCGGGGCGTGGATTGCCTCATCCACGAGTGCTGCGAGATGACCAAGACGAGCTGGTACCCGGACTGCGGCTGGCCGAGCATCGAGGAGAAGATCCGCGATCTCGCCTCCTACCATACCCAGCCCGACGACATCGGCCGCGTCGCCGCTGGCGCCGGCGCCGGGAAGCTCATCATCTCCCACCTGATGCCCGGCTCGGTGCCCGCCGAGCTCTCAGCCGCGGCGGCGCGGCACTATTCCGGGCCCGTCGTGGTCGGCCAGGACCTGATGGAGGTGTGAGCCGCCGCGGCTGTGCCGGAGGGCGGCGCGTAGTAGCCGGCGACGAGGGGGCCGCGCCGGCGCGGCCATACTCCGGGCCCGTCGTGGTTAGCCAGGACCAGATGGAGGTGTGAGCTTTCGCGGCCTGTGGGTCGGATGGCGGCATATAGCTGGCGACGAGGGAGCCGTCCGGCTCCACAGGGCCGCCTGATCTTCCCGCCCGAATCTCGGCCCGGAACTCCAGGATTAGCGGCTTTCTGCCGGGCCGTCCGGAAGAAGCGGGGAGTACCGGCATTCGTGAGCGGGGCCGTCGGCCCGGGAGATGCTTACTAGCCGGTCTTCTGCTACCCGGTCTCCTGCTCTTATTCGCGGCGGAGGGTGTCGAGGGTGAGGCGGGCGCGGGGATTGTCGAGACGAGGCGGCGGGCCGTAGGTGATGCCCGAGGTGATCCGCACATCGCCTTCCGAGGGGTCGGCCGCGTCCTCCGCGACCTCCTCCACTGCGAGTTGGAAGCGCGCGAGGCCGCCCACGATGAGCGGCTCGCCGGTGGCGCGGCACTTGACGTAGGTCGTGCGCTCGGGATCCACGACGATGAGCGTCGCCGCTCCTCGCTCCTCGAGGTTTCGCGCGCTCCCGCTGGCCGCCGCGATGGCGAGGCGGATGGTCTTCGCGTCGGTCGCGAGCAATTCAAGATAGGAGCAGAGCATCGGGTGCGGCCGCCCCTCGGGGTCGAGCGTGACGAGGGAGAGCGCCCGGTCGAGTCGGGACGGCAGATCGACCTGGGACAGCGCGGCGAGGAGCCCGGACGGGAGGACCGTGCCGCGCTGCTTCATTGGGGAAGGGCCGCGCCGGGGACCTTCACCGGCGAGCGGTGCTCATCGCGGAAGTGCCGCCACGGGTCGCGCCCAGGTGGAGACACGTCTGATGTGGCGGGTTGCTCACAGCGGCTGAGTGTAGACGGGGGGAATCCTCCGGACAAGTCGGGCATGGTTCCCGCCGGCCTGGGCCGCGCGATGTACGGAGCGCGCCTCGCGCGCCGGTGAGGCGACGCGTCGGGTGGTTGCCCAGGAGGCGAGGCTCCTGTATCGTCCAACAGCCGTGAAGACGATCATCTTCGCCGTCTCCTGGGAGAGTGAGTGGTGCGCGCGCTTGTGATCGGCGCGTCCGGGCAGGTCGGGGCGTCTCTTCTCGCGGCCCTCAGACAGCGCGGGCACGATGCAGTGGGCACCTACGCGTTGCATCCGGCCGACGGCCTGTCCCCGATGGATGTCACCGATGCCCGCGCGGTGGACCGGTGCGTCGAGTCCGCGCGACCGGACTGGGTCTTCTGTCCCGCCGGGCTGACCCACGTCGATCGCTGCGAGGAGCATCCCGCCGAGGCCTTTGCCATCAACCGCGACGGCGCCCTCCACGCGGCGCGCGCGGCCGGGAGAGCGGGGGCGGGCTTCGTCTTCTTCTCGACGGAGTACGTGTTCGACGGCG
>Ga0187766_10000977_pt1 | contig 16478 bp, 14 predicted proteins | sample 0216_QUI02_MP05__4_FD_132971 | JGI IMG/M metagenome (GOLD analysis project Ga0187766, IMG submission 132971) | Tropical peat soil microbial communities from peatlands in Department of Meta, Colombia - 0216_QUI02_MP05_20_MG | ecosystem: Environmental > Terrestrial > Soil > Wetlands > Peat ... | reverse complement strand
CCGCTTCGACGCCAAGCACCAGAACGAACTCGCCACCGGCGTGGTGACACAGGTCGGCTGGGACGACGAGAAGCACACCATCTGGCCGTGGGACCTCGCCGCCCAGGCGGGCTTCAAGCCGATCTTCCCGTCCCCGAGCTGGCAGGAGCGGGAGAGCCGCAGCAAGAAGTAGCCGCCGATCGTGACGCTCTTCCTCCAGGCGGTGACCGACGGGCTCCAGATGGGGTTGCTCTACGCGCTCGTCGCGGTGGGGCTCGCCATCATCTGGGGCCTGATGGAGATGATCAACTTCGCCCACGGCGAGTTCATGATGCTCGGCATGTTCGGGGCGTGGGGGTTGAGCGTCGCGCTCGGGTGGGACCCGCTCGTCTCCATGGTCCCGGTCGCCATCGTCATGTACGGCCTCGGCGTGGCCGTCTACCGCCTGCTGATGCGACGGGTCCAGCGCGGGGAGGTGTTCACCCAGATCTTCGCCACCGTCGGGCTCTTCTTCTTCATCCAGAACGGCGTCGTCGCGCTCTTCACCAGCGACTACCGCTTCATCGAGGGCAGCCTGCTCACCCGGCTGAGCGGCGCCAACCTCACGCTGGGCGGGGTGCGCATCGGGATCCCGCTGCTGGTCGGCGGGCTCATCGCGCTCGCGCTCTTCCTGATCCTCTACCTGCTGATCGACCGCACCGACTTCGGCCTCGCGCTGCAGGCCACCGCGGAGGACCGCGACGCGGCGATGCTCATGGGCATCCGCCCGCAGCGGATGTACGCGGTGGCCTGGGGGCTCGGCACCGCGCTGGTCGCGGTCGCCGGCGTCATCCTCGCGAACTTCTTCTCGGTCTATCCGCAGGCGGGCCTCTCGTTCACGGTGCTCGCCTACGCGATCGTGGCCCTCGGTGGCTTCGGCAGCATCCTGGGCACGCTGCTGGCCGCGCTGGTGGTGGGCGTGGTGCAGAGCGTGACCGCCGCCTACCTGCCACCCGCCTTCAAGGACGCCTTCGTCTTCGCCTCGTACATCCTGATCGGCCTGTTCAGGCCCCAGGGTCTGTTTGGCCGCTTCTAGCCCGCCGGCCCGCGCCGGCTGGGCCCACCGCGTGGCCTTGGGGCTCGCGGCCCTCGTGGCCCTTCTCTACCCGCTCCCCTTCGAACAGAGCGGCCAGGTCTACTACGAGACGGTCGGCTTCCTCGTGCTGCTCAACGCCACGCTCGGGATCGGCTGGAACGTCATCGGCGGCTGGGCCGGGCAGTTCGACTTCGGCCCGAGCATCTTCCTGGCGATCGGCGCCTACACCGGCGCGCTGCTGTCCATCCACCTCGGCTGGAACGCGTGGCTCGCCCTGGTCGGTGCGGTGGCCGTCGCGGCCGTGCTCTGCGCCGCGGTCACCTATCCGGTCACCCGGCTGCGCGGGCACTACTTCGCGATCGCCACCGTGGCGATGTGGATGATCGCGCAGCCGATCGGCGCGACGTGGCCGTTCATCAACGGCAGCCAGGGCCTGTTCATCCCGGTCGCCCCGGGCGGCGGGTTCGTGCACGGCCTCCTCACCATGGAGTTCGCCGGCCGCGGCAAGGGGCTCGGCTTCTACTACCTCTCGCTCATCCTCTTCGTCGCCACGCTCGCGGGGGGACGCGCCATCGAACGCTCCAAGTGGGGCTTCTACTTCCGCGCGGTGCGCGACGATCAGGACGGTGCCGAGGCGATCGGCATCGACAGCCGGCTCTACAAGGTGATCGCCCGCTGCCTGATGGCCGCGATCTTCGCGGCGGGTGGCACGCTCTACGGCTTCTGGGCCCTGGCCGTCTTCCCCGAGCAGGTGCTGGACGTGAACTGGAACATCCTGCCGATGATGGCCGCGGTGGTCGGCGGACTCGGGCGACTCTGGGGCCCGGTGCTGGGTGCGGTCGTCCTGATCCCGATCTCGCAGGTCATGACCACCACGCTCGGATCGGGCCCGCTCGCCGGACGCGGCATCGACCTGATCATCTACGGCGCGGTCATCATGCTGATTGCGGGCTGGCGTCCCAACGGGCTGCTCTCGCTGCCGTGGGTGGAGTGGGCCGCCCGCTTCCGTGGCCGCGCCCCGATCCCGGCCGCGAAGGCCTGACCGCGATGCCCGCGCTGCTGCAGATCGAGGGGAGCACCAAGCGCTTCGGCGGTCTCGTGGCCAACCGCGACGTCTCGCTCACGATCGAGCCGCGCGAGATCGTGGGCCTCATCGGGCCCAACGGCGCCGGCAAGACCACGCTGTTCAACTGCATCAGCGGCGCGCTCCATCCCGACGAGGGCCGCATCCGGCTCGACGGGACCGACATCTCGCGCGCGCGGCCCGAGCGCGTCTGCCGCCTTGGCATCGCGCGCACCTGGCAGGTGGTGCGCAGCTTCGGCCGCATGACGGTGCTGGAGAACGTGATCTGTGGCGCCCTCCGCCGCACCAGCCGCGTCGGGCCCGCGCGGGCCCGCGCGCTCGACCTGCTCGCCTTCACCGGCCTGGCCGGCAAGGAGGACGTGGTGGCCGCCGCGCTGACCCTGGCCGACAAGAAGCGGCTCGAGATCACCCGGGCGCTGGCCACCGGCCCGCGCCTGCTACTGCTCGACGAGGCCATGTCGGGCCTCACGCCCTTCGAGACCACCGCGGCGGTCGAGCTGGTGCGCCGCATCCACGCCGAGCTGGGCCTCGCCATCTGCGTGGTCGAGCATGTGATGGAGGTGGTGATGCCGCTCTCGCACCGGGTGGTCGTGCTCGACCACGGCGAGAAGCTCACCGAGGGGGCGCCCGCCGAGGTCGCGCGCGACGAGCGCGTGATCACCGCCTACCTGGGAGACCGCTACCGTGGCCGCGCCTAGCCCACCGACGGGCGCGCCGCTGCTCGAGGTGCGCGCCGCGCACGTGGCCTACGGCGGCGGCGTGGTGGCGCTGCAGGGCGTGTCCCTCCAGGTGCGATCGGGCGAGGCGGTGGCGCTGGTGGGGGCCAACGGCGCGGGCAAGACCACGCTGCTCAAGACCATCGCCGGGCTGCTCGGGCCTCGGAGCGGCGAGATCTGGTTCGACGGCCGCCGCATCGACGACGTGGAGGCGCCGGACCGGGTCGCGCTGGGCATCGCGCTGGTCCCCGAGGGTCGCCGGCTCTTCAGCCGCCTTTCGGTGGCGGAGAACCTCCGCCTCGGGACGTTCCGGGACAAGGACCCGGCGCGGCGCAAGGAGATGCTCGAGCGCGTCTTCGGGCTCTTCCCGGTGCTGCGCCAGCGCGCGGCCCAGCGAGCCGGCACGCTCTCCGGCGGCGAGGGCCAGATGCTCTCGATCGCGCGCGCGCTGATGTCGCGGCCCCGCTTCCTGATGCTCGACGAGCCGAGCCTCGGCATCATGCCGCGGATCGTGGACTCGATCCTGGACGTGCTGCAGATGCTCCACCGCCAGGAAGGGCTCACCGTGCTGCTGGTCGAGCAGAACGTGCCCGCGGCCCTCGCGGCCGCCGAGCGCGGGTACGTGCTCCAGACCGGCCGCATCGTGGCCGAGGGCACGAGCCAGAGCCTGCTGGACAGCGACCTGGTGCGCCGCGCCTACCTCGGAATGTAGCAGGGAATGTAGCGCGGAATGTAGCAGGAGATGTAGCGGGAATGTAGCGGGGAATGTACACTCCCCCCGAGGCTTCGGCCCCTCCATGCAGATCGGCTTTCACCTGACCCCGTTCTGGAGCCCGACGGACCGCGGGGCCACTCGCATCATCGACGAGGCGCTCGCCGTCGCGGCCGCCGCCTCCCGCATGGGCTTCGCGTGGGTCTCGATCGGCCAGCACTTCGTCTCGCATCCCACCGTGTGGCCCCAGCCCTTCCCGATGCTCGCGCGCCTCGCCCCCGAGACCGGACGGATGCGGCTCAAGACGTCGGTGCTGCTGCTGCCCATGCTGAGCGCGGTCGAGACGGCCGAGAACGTGGCCACGCTCGACCACATCTGCCACGGGCGGCTCGACGTGGGCATGGCGATCGGCTACCGCGAGGAGGAGCTCGAGACGGTGGGGCTCCGCCGGAAGGATCGCGTGGCCAAGCTCGAGGAATCGATCCGGCTCATGAAGCGCCTCTGGGCCGGCGAGGAGGTCACGTTCCGCGGCCGTTACACCTCGGTCACGCGGGGCCGCATGGGCTTCACGCCGTTGCAGACCCCGCACCCACCGCTCGAGATGGGCGCGCAGAGCGAGGGCGCGGCGCGCCGCGCCGCCCGGCTGACCGACGGCGTCTTCTTCGGGCCACAGGTCGCCTGGCGCGACATCGCGGCCCTCGCGCGGGTCTTCCGCGAGGAGCGGGCGGCCATCGCCGGATCCACCCCCGGCCACGTCGGCGCCTCCCGCAGCCTGATCGTGGGCGAGAGCAAGGAGGCGGCCCGCGCCGCGGCCCGCGCGTACCTCGAGCGGACGTTCCGCATGTACCGCACGTGGGACATGCAGGAGGCGACGATGGTCGAGCTGCAGCTGAGCCTCGATACCGCGCTCGACGACTGGACGATCAACGGCACGCCGGACGACTGCATCGAGGCCATCGAGCGCGCGCGGGCCATGGGCGTCGAGCGCATCGGCTTCACGATCTACAGCCTTCCCGCCCCGGTCGAGGCCCGCATCGAGTACATGCAGATGATCGCCGAGCGCATCCTCCGCCCGGTGGGCGCGCTCGCGTGATCGCGGCCCCGACCCCCGAGGCGAGTGCACCGTGCGGCTGGCCCGCGAGCTGGTGATCGACGCGCGGCCCGAGGCGCTCTGGGCCCTGCTCTGGGACGTCCCGCGCATGGCCGCCTGCGTCCCGGGCTGCTCGGAGGCCCAGGAGGTGACCGCGCACCGGACGTATCGGGCGCGCCTGGCGCAGAAGGTCGGCCCGATCAGTCTCTCGGTGCCCGTCACGGTCGAGGTCACGGCCGCCGCGCCGCCTCGTCATCTGGCCCTGACCGCGAGCGGCCGGGACCCGGTGGTGGGCGCCGAGATCGCCATGGAGCTGACGCTCGATTGCGAGGCCGTCGCGACGGGCACGCGCCTGCGCATCGGCGCGGAGGGCCACGTGCTGGGCAAGCTGGGCGCGCTGGGCCACGCGGTCGTCCAGCGCCGCGCGGAGGAGACGCTCGACGAGTTCGGCCGCCGCCTGGCCCGCGCCATCGGGAGCTAGGCGTGCTCCGCCCCTTCGAGCTGCGCCGTCCCGCCACGCTGCCCGAGCTGGGCGCGATCCTGGGCGAGCACCGCGACGCCGCCGCGCTCTACGCCGGCGGCTCCGAGCTGCTCGTGCTGATGAAGGAGGGCCTCGTCCGGCCGCGCGTGCTGATCGACGTCAAGCGCGTCGCGGGGCTCGGCGAGATCGCGGCCGCGGACGGTACCCTCCGCATCGGCGCGGCCGTCACGCACCGCACGGTGGAGCGCTCGCCCGTGGTCCACGCGCACTGCCCGCTGGTCGCCGAGGCCGCGCGGTTCGTCGCGAACGTCCGCGTGCGATCGGTCGGCACGGTGGGCGGCAACCTCGCCTTCGCGGATCCGCACAGCGATCTGGCCACGCTCTACCTCCTCTTCGATGCGCGCGTCGCGCTCTGGAGCGGAGCCGGCGGCGAGCGCGAGCTGCCGCTGGCCGACTTCGTGCGCGGCCCCTACGAGACAGCCCGTCGCGACGATGAGGTGCTGACCGAGGTCCGCCTGCATCCACTGCCGCCCGGGGCCGCCGGCGCATATTTGAAGTTCGGCGTCCACGAGCGCCCCACGCTGGGCGTCGCGGCCGCGCTGAGCCTGGATCCGGCCCGGCGGCGCGTGGCCGCGGCGCGCCTCGCCGTCGGCTGCATCGGGGCCAGGCCGCAGCGGCTGGCCGGGCTCGAGCGCGGCCTCGTCGGGGCGCCGGTCGAGGCGCTGGCCGCGGCCCGCGTCGACGCGGGCGCGGAGGGCCTCGACGCGATCACCGATCTCCACGGCTCCGCGGACTACAAGCTCGAGATGGCGCAGGTCTTCGTCCGCCGCGCGCTCCGCCTGGCGGCGGCCCGCGGGATGCGACAGGACATCGATGCCCGCTACGCCCACACCGTCGCCGTCTAGCCTCTCGATCCGCGTCAACGGCCGCCGCGTCGACCTCGAGGTGCCGACGCACGCGCTCCTGCTGGACGTCCTGCGCGATCGGCTCGACCTCAAGGGCGCCAAGCGATCCTGCGACATGCAGGTCTGCGGCGCCTGCACGGTCCTGGTCGACGGCGCACCGGTCAGCGCCTGCACCTACCTGGCCGTCGAGGCCGACGGCCGTGACGTGGTCACGGTGGAAGGCCTGGGCGGCCCCGAGGCACTCCATCCCCTGCAGGAGGCCTTCGTCGACCACGGCGCGGTGCAGTGCGGCTTCTGCACCTCCGGCATGCTGCTCTCCGCCAAGGCGCTCCTCGACGAGCGCGCCGCCCCCAGCGAGGCCGAGATCGTCCACCACCTGCGCGGCAACCTCTGCCGGTGCACGGGCTATCGCAAGATCGTCGACGCCATCCTCGCCTGCGCGGGCGGATCGGGGAGCGCGGCGTGAGACCCGCCGGCCCCTTCCGCGTGGTCGGCCGGTCCGTGCGCCGGCTCGACGCCATCGACAAGGTCACCGGCCGCGCGCGCTACCTCACCGACCTGAGCGTGCCCGGCATGCTGCACGCCACGCTCCTCCGCTCGCCCCACGCGCACGCCCGCATCCGCTCGATCGACGTGGCGTCGGCGCGGGCCACGCCGGGCGTGCACGCGGTGGTGAGCAGCGGAGACTTCGGCTGGTGCGATCCCTACCACGGCCCGGCCTTCCGCGACCGCCCACTCCTCGCCATCGAGGTGGCGCGCTACGAGGGCGAGCCGGTCGCGGCCGTGCTCGCCGAGGATCCCGAGGCGGGGGCGCGGGCGCTCGAGCGCATCGAGGTGGACTACGAACCGCTGCCCGCGGTCACGACCCTCGACGAGGCGCTGGCTCCCGGCGCCCCCCTGGTCCACAGCCGGGAGCCGCAGGCCGGGCACTTCGCGGATCTCTCGAGCCTGCGGCCGGTGCCGGGCACGAACGTCTGCCACCAGTTCCACTGGGAGCGCGGGCGCGGCGCCGCGGGCTTCGACGACGCCGATCTCACCGTCGAGGACCGCTACACCTTCCCGCGCGTGCAGCACTACTCGATGGAGCCGCACGCCGCGCTGGCCGCGTGGGACGCCGAGGGCGGCCTCGTGGTGTGGGCCTCGACGCAGAACCCGTACTCGGTGCGGGTCGAGCTGGCCCGGATGTTCGGCGTGCCCCTCGGCCGGATCCGCGTGATCGTGCCCCTGCTCGGGGGCGGCTTCGGGGGCAAGACGTACGCCAAGCTCGAGCCGATCACGAGCGCGCTGGCGCGGCTGGCGGGCCGGCCGGTTCGCCTCGCCATCTCCGCGGAGGAGGCGTTCCGGACGGTGCGCCGCTGCGACGCGCGGGTGCGGGTGCGCCTGGGTCTGCGCCGCGACGGTCGCATCTGGGCCGCGGAGTGCGTCGCCGACTTCGACGTGGGCGCCTACGCCGACATCGGCCCGCGCATCGTCCAGAAGGGCATCTACACCGCGACGGGTCCGTACCGCATCCCCCACGTGGCCCTGCACAGCCAGGCGGTCTACACCAACACCACGCCCGGCGGCGCCTTCCGCGGCTTCGGCGTGCCCCAGCTCGCCTGGGCCTTCGAGTCCCTGCTCGACGACGCGGCCCGGCGCCTCGACCGCGACCCGGTGGAGCTGCGGCGCCAGAACCTGCTGGCCCACGGCGAGGAGTTCGCGCCGGGCGACACGCCGATCGACGGCAAGTTCGAGGAGAGCCTCGGCCGCGCGGCCGAGGCGATCCGCTGGACGCAGGCCGCGGCCGCCGACCGCGGGCGCGGCGTGGCCATGATGATGAAGGCGAGCGTCGCGCCCACCGTGTCCGAGGCGATCGTGCGCCTGCACGCCGACGGCAGCGTCACGGTGCTGGCGAGCACGGTCGAGATGGGTCAGGGCGCGCGCACCGTGCTGGCCCAGATCGCGGCCGAGGTCCTGGCCGTTCCGATCGAGCGCGTGAGCGTGGCCGGACCCGACACCGCCATCACGCCCTACGACCAGACCACCAGCTCGAGCCGCTCGACCACCATGATGGGCCGCGCCGTCCAGGAGGCGGCGGAGGACGTGCGCCAGCAGCTCCTGCGCATCGCGGCCGGCCGGATCGACGCCCCGCTCGCCGAGCTCACGCTCCACGACGGGCACGTGAGAGGCCGCGGCGCGCAGCTCGCCTACCCGGATCTGCTCGTGGAGCGCTTCGGGATGGGCGGCGGCGAGCTCATCGGGCGCGGGATCGTGGCGCCCGGGCGGAGCGCGGCCCCGCTCGGCGGGAGCACGCCGTTCTGGGAGATGGCGGTGGGCGCCGCGACGGTGCGCGTCGACGAGGAGACCGGCGCGGTGACGATCGACGAGTACGTCTCGGTCGCCGACGTCGGCCAGCGGATCAACCCGCAGCAGTGCGAGGGACAGGACGAGGGCGCGGTGATGCAGGGCCTCGGCCACACCCTACTCGAGGAGATGGTCTACGACGGTGGCCAGCTCCTCAACCCCAATCTGGTCGACTATCGCGTCCCGCGCGCGTCGGACCTGCCGGCCCGCCTGCGGTGCCTCTTCGTCGAGAACGGCGACGGCGCCGGCCCGTTCGGGGCCAAGGGCGTGGGCGAGGGCAGCCTGATCCCGGTGAGCCCCGCGGTCGGCAACGCGCTCGCGCGGCTCACCGGCGTGCGCTTCCGCGAGCTGCCCCTCACCCCCGAGCGGGTCTGGCGGGCGCTCCGCGCCCGGCGGCGGGAGGGCCCCGCCTAGATCAGCTCGATCCCGAAGTACCGCTTGAAGCGCTCGTTGTACTCCGCGTCGGTCAGCTCGCCGCCCATCGCGACCCACTCCTCGTCGCTGATGCGCGCGCGCCCCGCGGCCAGCCCTTCCGCGTCGGTCCCGACCGGGTAGCGCAGCCGCGGTCGGTCGGTGGTCACCGCCTCCCAGATCGCCCGAGCGACGGTCTCGGGCTGGCCGGGGTTGCGGAAGCCGGCCGCGAAGAGCTTGCCGTTGCGGCGCATGATCTGCCGGTAGGGCGAGTTCTTGTCGTAGCGGGTGGCGGCGGCCGAGTTCTGGAAGATCGCGGTCTGGATCACGCCGGGTTCGATGATCGCCACGCGGACGCCGAAGGCCGCGACCTCGTGGGCGAGCGCCTCGCTCGCGGCGGCCAGCGCGTGTTTGGAGGCGGAGTACGCGATCTGGTTCGGAGTGGCCACCCGGCCCGCGATCGACGTCACGTTGACGATGCAGCCGGTCCGGCGCTCCCGCATCGACGGCAGCACCGCGTGGATCATGCGGATCGGCCCCCAGTAGTTGGCCTCGAACATCGCGCGGTGCTCGTCCTCCGGCGTCAGCTCGAGCGGGGTGGCGCCGCCGATGCCCGCGTTGTTGACGAGGACGTCGATCGGGCCCTCCGTCGCGACCGTCTCGGCCATCGCGGAGTCGATCGACGCCGGCCGCGTCACGTCGAGCTCGCGGACCACGAGGGGCAGCCGCTCCGCGCGCGCCGCGTCCTCGAGCGGCCCGGCCTTGGCCAGGTTGCGCATGGTGGCGACCACGCGGTGGCCGTGGCGGGCGAAGTGGAGCGCGGTCGCGAAGCCGATGCCGGTGCTGGTGCCGGTGACGAGCGTGACGGGCATGGCGTGGGCTCCTCCGGATTGCCGCCCGCGCTCAGCGCGCCGAGGGGCGGAGCATCAGGTTGGCGTGCTCGTCGACGGTGGCAGTCCAGCCGGGGTGCACGAGCGTGCTCGCGTCCGGCTCCTCGATCATCGCGGGGCCGTCGATGACGTTGCCGCGGAGGAGCTTGCCGCGATCGAACACGCCGGTCGTGCGGAATCCACCCGTTTCCGCGAACCAGACCTCGCGTCGCCCCTTCGCCGCGCGCGCGGGCGACGGGCCGCCGTCCGGCAGCGGGGCGCGCCGGGGCTTCGGCGTCACGCCCACCGCGGCGAGGCGGACGTTCACCAGCTCCACCGCGTCCTCGGGCGCCGCGTAGCCGTAGGCCCGCTCGTGCTGGGCGTGGAAGTCGCCCCGCAGGCGCTCGACGTCGGCCGCGGTCAGGGGCCCGCGCGGGACGGTCACCGCCAGCTCGAACGACTGGCCGTGGTAACGCAGGTCCGCGCTCCGCAGCATGCGCCGGTCGGCGTGCGGCACCCCGTCGCGCTGAAGCCGCGCCTCGCCCTCGGCCGTGAAGTCGGCGAAGAGCGCCTCCAGCGCCGCGGGCGCCAGCCCGTCCAGCCGGAGGCGGCGCGTGGCCACGAACTCGTGGCGTACGTCGGTGACGAGCATGCCCACCGCCGAGGTGATGCCGGGGCTCGGCGGCACCAGCACGGTGGGGATGCCCAGCTCGCGCGCCAGCGCGTTGGCGTGCAGCGGCCCCGCGCCGCCGAAGGCCACCAGCACGAAGTCACGCGGATCGTAGCCGCGCTGTACCGAGACCAGGCGCATGGCGCCGATCATGTGGGCGTTGGCGATCTCCACGATCCCGCTGGCCGCCGCGAGCGGGTCGAGGCCGAGCGGCGCGGCCACTTCCACGGCGACCGCGCGGCGGGCGGCGTCCGCGTCGAGCGCCATCTCGCCGCCGAGGAAGAACGCGGGGTCGAGCCGCCCCAGGACCAGGTTGGCGTCGGTGATGGTCGGCACGGTGCCGCCGCGGCCGTAGCAGGCCGGTCCCGGCCGCGCGCCGGCGCTGCGCGGGCCCACCCGCAGCGCGCCGCCGGCGTCGATCCACGCCTCGCTGCCGCCTCCCGCGCCCACCTCGACCAGGTCGATCACCGGCGTGCGCACCGGATAGCCCCCGCCGCGGCCCTCGCCGAGCGGCGTCACCGCCTGTGCGCCCACCTCCATCTCGGTGGAGAGCCGCAGGCGGCCGTCCTGGATCAGGCCGACCTTGGCGGTGGTGCCGCCCATGTCGAAGGAGAGCACGTTGGCGTAGCGGTAGGGGGCCGCGACCGCGCCGGCGGCGATGACGCCGGCGGCGGGCCCGGACTCGACCATGTAGACCGGCCGCTCCTTCGCGGAGGCCGAGGTCATCACGCCGCCGTTGGACTGCATCACGTAGAAGGGCGCGGTGGCCCCGAGCGCGGCCAGGCGAGACTCGAGCGCGTCGACATAGCGCGAGACGATCGGCATCACCGCCGCGTTCACCGCCGCCGTGCTCCCGCGCAGGTACTCGCGGAACTCGGGGCAGACCTCGGAGGAGACCGAGAGCCAGGCCTCGGGCATGACGTCCCGGACGATCGCGGCCGCGGCCCGCTCGTGGGCGGGGTTCAGATAGGAGTGGAGGAAGCAGATCACCACCGCCTCCACGTCCAGGGCGCGCAGCCGGCGCACCGCCGCGCGCGCCTCGCCTTCGTCGAGGGGCTCGAGCACCCGGCCCTCGGCGTCGAGGCGCTCGCCGACCTCCAGGCTCTGGCGGCGCGGCACCAGAGGCACCGGCTTCTGCAGGTGCACGTCGTAGAGCCGGGAGCGGATCTGGCGCCCGATCTCGAGGATGTCGCGGAAGCCGCGCGTCACCAGCATGCCGACCCGCGCGGTCTTGCCCTCGATGATCGCGTTGGTCGCCACCGTGGTGGCGTGGACGACCACGGCCACGTCGCGGCCACCGGATCCGCACTCCGAGAGGCCGCGCTCGAGCGCGCCCATGAATCCCTTCGCGGGGTCCTCGGGCGTGGTGAGGACCTTCACCACCCGCACCTGGCCGGTCTCGCCGTCGACGAGCGCCGCGTCGGTGAAGGTGCCGCCGATGTCGATCCCGACCCGCCAGCGGCTCATCGGGCCATCTCGGCCCGCGCCGCCGCGGTCAGGACCGTGTCGACGGCCCCGGTGGCCGGATCGACGACCACGCCGTAGACGGCGCGGGCGCGCTCCGCGGAAATCTTGCCCTGGGCCAAGTCGGCGGCCACCCGCTGCGGGTCCCGCCCGAGCGGGCCCTCCACCCCACCCCCGCCCGGCGTCTGCACGCTCACCACGTCGCCCGGCCCGAGCTGGAAGGTGATCTTCGACGGCAGCTCGCGCGCCGACGGCGTGTCGGGGTTGAGGACGTAGCGGGCGGGCCGTGCCGCCGCGCCGCCGAAGAGCCCCCACGGCGCGTAGCGCGCCTTGTCGGAGAGGATCGAGAAGCTCGGCTCGTGCCCCGGGAAGGCGTAGTCGCGGCGCACGCCGAGCCCGCCGCGGTGACGGCCGCCGCCCTCCGAGTTCTCGATCAGCGCGTAGCGCAGGATCCGCACCGGGTAGTTGGCCTCGGTCTCCTCCACCGGCGCGTTCTCGGTGTTCTGGAAGTGGGCCTGCACCGCGTCCATCCCGTCGGTGGCGAGCGTGGCGCCGTAGCCGCCGGCGATCGTCTCGTAGTAGGTGAAGTACTCCCCGCTCGCCGGATTCACCCCGCCGAAGGCGATGTTGCACACGCAGCCCTTGGTTCCCGCCACCACCCGATCGGGCAGGGCGGGCGCCAGCGCCTTGAATAGCAGGTCGCAGAGCTGCATGGCGATCTCCCAGCCCGCGGCCACCGCGGCCGGATGCTGGGCGTGAACCACCGAGCCGGGCCGGCTCCGGATGTCGATCAGCCGGTAGAAGCCGTCGTTGACCGGGATGTCGGGGTCGATCAGGCACTTCAGCACGTACACCACGCCCGAATAGGTCTGCGAGGAGGTCGCGTTGGTGGGCGACTTGCGCTGGTCGTCGCAGCCGGTGAGATCGACGGACAGGCGGCCCCGCTCGACGGTGACGGTCGCGGCCAGCTTCACCGGTTGATCGGTGACGCCGTCGCCGTCCATCAGCATGTCCGCGGCGAAGCGGCCGTCGGGGAACTCCGCGAAGGCGGCGCGGGTGCGCCGCTCGGTGTAACGGAGGAGCTCGTCGAGGTAGTGCGCCAGGGTCTCCGCACCGTGCTGCGCCACCAGCGCCTCGATCCGCTGCGCCCCCAGGCGGTTCGCCGCGGTCTGGGCGCGGAAATCCCCGGAGATCTCCCGCGTGCCGCGGAAGTTCGAGCGCACCATCGCGAACAGATCCGGGTCGATCGAGCCGCCCTTCACGAACCGCACCGGCGGGATCACCAGCCCCTCCTGGTAGATCTCGCTCGAGACGCCGATGCTACCGGGGGCCCCGCCGCCCACGTCCACGTGGTGCGCGATGTTCGCCACGTAGCCGAAGAGCCGGCCCTCGTGGAAGACCGGGGTGATCAGCGTGATGTCGTTGAGGTGGACGCCACCCAGGTACGGGTCGTTGATCAGGATGCCGTCGCCCGGGGCGAGGCGGTCGGCCCCGTACGCGCCGATCGCGCGCGGGACGATGTGGGCGAGCGAGCCCAGGTGCGAGGGCTGGGCGAAGGCCTGCGCGATCGTGCGCAGCTCGCGGTCGAAGAACGCGCAGGAGAAGTCGCCCCGGGTCTTGATGTTCGTCGAGTACGCGGCGCGCCTCAGCGTGGCGCCCATCTCCTCGGTGATGGCGAGGAGCGCGTTGCGGATCACCTCGAAGCGAACGGGATCGATGTCGGCGGCGAGCGCGCGGGTCGGGACGGAAGGGGTCGTCATGGCCCGGCCATGGTACACCCGGCCGGCTCCTCGATCTCCCGCGTGACGCGGCAGGGGGGATGGCCCCACGACGGGCAATAGGCGTGCTGGGCGATCGCGAGGTCCGCGCCCGCCACCACCAGCACGATGTCCTCGGGCTCGCGCACCGCCGGGATCGATCCGGACCCGGCCGCCGCCGTCGCCCAGGCGGGCCAGTCGGTGGCGCGCACCGCGCCATGGATCCACGACCGCCGCCACGTCTCGGCCGGAAGGCGCCCTCGCTCGTGGAGCGCGCGGCGCACGTCGCCGCGCGTCCAGCCCTCCCGGGCGAGCCGCCGCGCCGTGAACGGGGAGAGGATCACCGCGGGCCGTCCGCTGTGCAGGATGCCGAAGAGCGAGGCGGCGGAGCCCATGACGCTCGCCACCTCGTCGAGCCCGCCGGTGACGTTGATCACGGTCTCGGCGCGCAGCAGCGTCACCGTGCTCTGCTCGGGCCGATACCCGGCCTCGACGTGGAGCGGCGGCCACGGCGTGTCCTCGCGCTCGGCCAGGCAGAGGGAGTAGCGCGCCGGCTGCGCGAGTCCCGCGAAGGAGACGGCGCCGGGCCAGCCGCCGCCCAGGTTGTTCATGACGAGGCGGAGCGCGCGGCCGATCGACGCGTTGGCCGGCCAGCCGGGGCCGAGCGCGCCCCAGCCGGCGTTGACGCCGGCGCGTGCGGCGATCGGGCCGCCGACGATCAGGAGCGGCGCCACGTTCTCGTCGGTGGTCTGCACGCCGCGCAGGTTGAACGCCGGATCGAGGAGCGCCTGCACCGCGGCCAGCACCACCGGGAAGTGGACCGGCTCGCAGCCGGCCATCACCGCGGCGATCGCGACCTTCTCGACGCTCGCGACTCCGCCGAGCGGCTCCACTGGGCCCAGCACGACGTGCCGCTCGGGCCGCCCGCCCGCGAGCATGTCGTCCACCCGCCCGAGCGTGGGGGGCACGATCGGGAGACCGTCGGTCCAGCCACGGGCCCGGTAGAGGCGATTGACCTCCGCGGTCGCGTCGACGTTGCGGATCAGCTCCACGCGCTGGCGCGGGAACTCCCCGGCGAGCGGGGTGCGCGCGAGCAGGCCCTTCTCCCGCGCGCGGGCCCGCAGCGTGTCGTCGATCCACTCGCCCGAGGCGCGCTGGCCCGCGGGCAGCAGCACCCAGAGCGACTCCACGCTAGCGGGACCGGGCCTCCCGGAGGAGCCGCGGCCACTCCGCGGGCAGCCGCACCGGCTTCGTGGTCGGATACCCCAGGATGCCGTTGTGGGCGAAGGCGTAGGCGTTGGTGCGCAGCGGGTCGCCGCTCACCGCCACCATGAAGTCCTCCGCGCGGCACACGATCGGCACCAGCCGCTGCGGATCGTCCGATTCCGCGAAGACGGCCGGGATCTGCCCCGACTTCACCAGCGAGGCGAGCGAGGGGCGGCCCGGCACGAAGTTGGTCCACTCCCCGACGTACTTCTCGAACTTCTCGGCCGGGATGCGAGCCAGCTGGAAGAGCCGCTCCTTGAGGCTGGCCTTGTCGAGCCCGCCCCGCGCGAGGGTCTCGGCCAGGATCGGGCTCAGAATCAGGAGCGGCCGCTGGCTTCCCACGCCCATGCCGACCGTGAAGAGCAGCTCCCACCCGACCTTGCCGACGAGCGCGTCGGCCAGGTAGGGCAGCATCTGCTCGGGCGCGTTGCCGAAGACCGACGCGATGACTCCGCCGCCAGTGTAGCGAGAGATCGTCACCGCGTTGCCCCCCGGCACGCCCTCGTCCTCCGCGATCGTGGTCCAGCCGATGCGGCGCAGCGCGTCCTCGTTCTCGGCGAGCACCACGCGCCAGGTGTTGCCGAACGTGCCCTTGTCGGTGCGGTGGTGCAGGAAGCCGGCCACGTTGCGCAGGTACAGGCGCCAGAAGCGGCCGATGGTCGTGTTGGCGTGGACGCCGTCGCGGAGCGCGCCCTGCTCGTAGTTGAACCCCAGCTCCCGGATCAACGGCCCGTTCAGGATGATCAGCGTCTCGGCGCCTGGGGTGTTGCCGCTGTGCTCGACGCCGTAGCGCGTGTCGGCCATCGCCTCCACCAGCGCGACCAGGATCGGCATGTACTCGGGCCGGCAGCCCGCCATCACTCCGTTGACCGCCACGGTCCTGACGGTGGCGCGGCGCTTGTCGGGCAGCAGCACGCCAAGCTCGGTATCACCGGGGAGATCGGTGAAGCGGAGGAACTCGGTCACGCGCTCCTCGGTCGGCGGGACGATCGGCAGCCCGTCGCTCCAGTCGTTCTCGTAGAAGAAGCGGTTGACCTCGTCGAAGCTGCCCTCGAAGACGACGTCGGTGGCCGCGGGCTCGACGACCGCCCCGCCGGCGCGCGCCGGCGCCGCCGTCAGGTTGCGGATCACCGCGTCCACCGTCACCGCGAGCACGTTGCGCCGCAGCTCCTCCGCGGTCTGCACGTCGACGTGGCCCGGTACGAGCGCGGTCGGCAGGCCCGGCAGGCCGAGCCCGGTGGACGTGGTGGCCGCCTGCCCGAGGAAGCCCTCGCAGACCAGGGACGAGGTGGGCACTCCGGCTCGCTCGGCGACGGCGCTGGCCCGCAGCACGGCGGGCGTGCAGCTCCCTCAGCAGGCCATCCCCGAGATGACCGCGTCGACCTCGTGGCGCCTCAGCAGCTCGGGCAGCTCGGCCAGCACGCGCTGCTCGTGGCGGCCGTGGGTGGAGCCGAACGTGTCGTAGCGGACGAAGCGCACGCCCGGGTAGCGCCGAGCCAGCTCCTCCTCCAGGATCGGGAAGATCTCGTCGCCGCGGAAGAGGTCGTCCCAGAGCTGCCCGACCACCCTGCCGTCGAGCGTTGGCAGCCGCGGGGCCACGTCGCTGGCTCGGACCGTCTGCGCGCCCCGCGGCCATACTACTCGATACGTCTCTGG
>Ga0187766_10000976_pt1 | contig 16480 bp, 17 predicted proteins | sample 0216_QUI02_MP05__4_FD_132971 | JGI IMG/M metagenome (GOLD analysis project Ga0187766, IMG submission 132971) | Tropical peat soil microbial communities from peatlands in Department of Meta, Colombia - 0216_QUI02_MP05_20_MG | ecosystem: Environmental > Terrestrial > Soil > Wetlands > Peat ... | reverse complement strand
TTGACGTCGCCGGTACCGCCCTGCGGGATCGTCGTGATCGGCTCGAGCGTCGACGAGCCCTCGAACTCGGCAAAGATCGTGTCGTACGGCCGGCCGAGGTTGTGCGCAAGGACGTTCAGGCGACCACGATGCGCCATCCCGATCACGACCTCCCGCGCTCCCCGCGTCGCCGACTGCTGAAGCAACTCGTCGAGCATCGGGACGGTCATGTCGAGCCCTTCGATCGAGAACTGCTTCTGCCCGAGATACGCCTTGTGCATGAACCGCTCGAGCGCGTCCACCTCGGTCAACCGCTTGAGCAGCGACGTCTGCTCCTCGGCCGTCAGCGGCTTGCGAAATATCCCGGATTCGATCGCCTCGCGCAGCCACAAGCGCTGCCGGTGCGACGCGATGTGCTCGAACTCGTAGGCGATCGGCCCGCAGTAGGTCTCGCGCAGGTGCGGCAGCGCGTCGGCGAGCGTGTCGCCCGGCACGGACATCCGCAGGATCCGCGCTGGGATCTTCGCCATCAGCTCGGGCGTCAGCCCCAGGGGCTCCGGGTCAAGCGACGGGTCGCCTTCGGGCTCGCGCCCGAGCGGGTCGAGCTTGGCGGACAGATGACCGTGCGTACGGTGTGCCTTGACCAGCGATCCAGCTGCCTGAACTGCCTGCAGCAGCTCCTCGTCGGGCGGTGCGGGAACCGCAACGGGGGCGGTAGCCGGGGCGAGGGCCACCGCGGCCGGCGCGGGCGGTGGCGGCAGCTCCGGGAGCTGCAGCCCGAGATCGCTGAACACGCGCTCGTAGAAGCCGTCCTCGCCCCGGAGATAGGCCTCGACCCGCTGGAGGAAGCGTCCCGATTCGGCGCCCTGGATGATCCGATGGTCGTAGGTCGAGGTCATCGTCATGACCTTCTCGGCGCCGATCACCGGACCCACGTTCGCGAGGCCGGGCGGGTACGCGATCGAGCCCGTCGCGATGATCGTCCCCTGCCCGACCATCAGCCGTGGGACCGAGGCGATCGTGCCGAGGCCGCCGGGATTCGTGAGCGAGATGTTTGCGCCGACGAGGTCATCGGCGCCCAGGGCTCCGGCGCGCGCCTTCTCGACGAGCGCGTCGTATGCGTCCGCGAACGGCCCGAAGGGCAGCCGGCCGGCATCGCGGATCACCGGCACCATCAGCGTGCGGCTCCCGTCTTTCTTCTCCACGTCAACTGCTAGCCCGAGGTTGCAGGCGTGGTCGTCGACGCGGTGGGGCTTGCCGTCGAGCTCCGCGAAGTGCTGCGCCATCACCGGCAGGTCGTCGCTTGCCGCGCGGGCGATCGCGTACGCGATCAGGTGCGTGAACGAGACGCGGCGGCCGGCATCCTTGAGCTGTGCACGGCGTTGCTCGAGCGCGGTCACGGTGATCGTGCGCACCGACGTGGCGGTCGGGATCGAACGGCTCTCGTCCATGTAGCGGGCGAGCGCGGCCGCCCCACCGCGGAGCGCTGTCATCTCCGCCGGGGCGGGCTGACCCTCGGCCGAGACGGGCGGGATCGGCGGCGCGACGGTCGCCGAAGCCCCGTTGCCCCTGGCGGCAAGCACATCGGCCTTCGTGATCCGCCCGCCGCGCGCGCTGCCGTGAACGTTCGCGAGGTCGATCCCCTCGTGCGCCGCGATCCGGCGCGCGACCGGTGAGGCCTTGCCCCCGTCCGCAGTCACGCTCGGCGTGGCAGCCTCTGCAGCGCCGGTCTGGACGGGCTCGGTCGGGCCGGTTCCCGCCGCGCCCCCGGCTCCGGCGCCGGTCGTCATGCGCGCGATCACCTGGCCGACCGTGACCGTGTCTCCTTCCTGCGCGAGGATCTCGGTGATCGTGCCCGAAGCCGGGGCGGGAAGCTCCATATCGACCTTGTCGGTCGAGATCTCGACGACCGTGTCTCCGTCGTTGACGACGTCGCCGACCTTCACCGACCACTCGAGGATCGTCCCCTCCGTCACCGATTCGCCCCCCGTCGGGGTGACGATGTCGATCGTGTGGCCGATCGCCGCCTCGCTCGAGGCACCGGCCGACACTTCGCCGTCTGTTGCCGGCGGGGCTTCGGCGGCTGGGGCGACCGCGGCGGCGACTCCGGCGCCGTCGACCCCGTCGGTGGAGATGTCCGCCAGGAGCCCGCCGACGGCGACGGTGTCGCCCTCGGCGGCGTGGATCTTCACAATTCGTCCAGCGACCGGCGCGGGCACCTCGGCATCGACCTTGTCGGTCGAGATCTCGACGATCGTCTCGTCGACGGTAACCGTGTCGCCTTCCCGCTTGTGCCACTCGAGCACCGTGCCCTCGGCGACCGAATCGCCCATCGCGGGCATCACAACCTGAACGGTGGTCGTTTCGACTGGCATTCGGTAGGTCAACTTTAACGCGTGCTCAGGGGAGCGACCGCGTCGCGACCGCGCGTGCAGCGACGGTACGCGACCACGAACCCGATCGAGCCGGCGAACGGACCCAGGCCGCCGAGCACGGCGACCGTCACCGCCAGCCAGAACGGGATGATGTGGGCCCGGGCCGCGGCGATGCAGACGAGTGACATCCCGATCCACAGCAGCCCGTGCGTCATCCCGAGCACGAACGTCTCGGGCTGCGGGTTGTGGAGCGCGAATGCGCATATGAGCAGCGCGAGGTACACGGTCGAGTGAGTGAACGAGACCGTCTCCAGGCGACGGAATGTGACCACCCTCATGCTTGCGCCAGCAACGCTGCCACCCGCCGAAGCGGCTCGTCCGCCTGCCGCGGCCACTGCTCCAGGTCGGAAGGCCACCACGCGAACTCGTCGTGCTCGTCGTCCGGAGCGACGCTCGCGCCTTCAGCAAGCCACGCCTGGCCGACCAGGACGACAAGCTCGCTCGGCAGCCGCAGGAGCGCCTCGATGCTGAGCCGTTCCGGCTCCACAGACCACTCCTCGCGCAACTCGCGTGTCATCGCGTGCGTCGGGTTCTCGTCGACCTCGACCGAGCCGCCGGCGCCCAGCGCCCAGCGTCCCGCCCACGACGCCAGCCAAGCTGCACGCCGACCTGCAAGCCAGCTCCCGTCGGCGGCGCGAACTGCGCACAGCACCGCCAGGCTCTGCGCAGCCCCGGACGGGATCAGGCGCAGGGCCCAGCGAGCCGGCTGCAGCTCAAGCGACAGCCGCCCAGTTCCCGCGTCGAAGTGCGCGAGCCTCGCGGCGAGCCCGTCATGGCTGGGCGAGCCGCGCGCGCGGAGCGCGTTCAGGGCGTCGTCCGCCGCGTCGGTCGCGCTCTGGTCCGGTTCGAACGCATCGTCGCGCCAGAGCACGTCAACCTCAGACGGGTCCCACGGACCACGTGCCAGCAAGCCTTGTGCACTCGCCACGGGTGGAACGGTAGCGGTATAGGGTGGCGCTCAATGGCACGGCGGCTCAAGCACTGGGGCTGGGGCTACGAGGACGAACAGCCGTCGTACGCGGAGCTGCGAGGCGCCGCCGCATGGCTGTCCGACCGGCTCGGGTTCGCAGCCAACGACCCCGAGCCGCCGGTGCCCCTCTCGCGCGTGTCGTTGCCGCGCGCGCGACTGCGTGCGCCCGCCGCGCTCGAGCCGATTTGCTCGGCGGAGGACCACGATCGTGCGCTGCACGCCCACGGACGTTCGTACGGCGACATCGTGCAGGGGTTCCGCGGGCGCTTCGATCACGCGCCCGACGCGGTCGCGCATCCACGCTCCGAGGACGAGCTGCGCGCCGTGCTCGACTGGGCGCTGTCCGCCGGCGCGGCGGTGATTCCGTTCGGGGGCGGGACAAGCGTCGTCGGCGGAGTCGAGCTCGCGGACGCCGAACGCTACGCGGGCGTTGTCACGATCGACCTGAAAGCCCTCGACCGCGTGCTCGACGTCGATCGCATCTCGCTCGCGGCGCGGATCCAAGCCGGCGCGACCGGGCCGCGACTCGAGCAGCAACTCGCCGAGCACGGACTCACGCTGCGATTTTTCCCGCAGTCGTTTCAGTTCTCCCCGCTCGGCGGCTGGATCGCCACCCGCGCGGGGGGGCACTTCGCGACCCTCCACACCCACATCGACGACCTCGTCCAGTCGGTGCGGGCGCTGACCCCGATCGGTGCCTGGGAGTCGCGGCGCCTCCCGGGCTCCGGGGCCGGCGTGTCGCCCGACCGGATGCTGATCGGCTCGGAGGGCACGCTCGGGGTGATCACCGAGGCCTGGGTGCGTGTCCGCCGCGCCCCCACGTACCGGGCGTCGGCGAGCGTGCGCTTCCCGGACTTCGCGGCCGGCGCGCAAGCGGTGCGGGCGCTGGGGCAGTCCGGGCTGTACCCCACGAATTGCCGGCTGATCGACCGCGAAGAGGCGAGGCTTACCGGCGCCGGCGATGGTGCGCAGCCGATGCTCGTGCTCGGGTTCGAGTCAGCCGACCACGACGTCGAGCAGCCGATGACGCTCGCGCTCGAGTGCTGCTCGGACCATGGCGGCGCATACGAACGGAGCGCCGCTGACGGCGCGGTCGGCAGCTGGCGGGAAGCGTTCCTCCGGGCCCCTTACGTTCGTGACACGTGCGTCGCAATCGGCGTGCTGTCGGAGACGTTCGAGACCGCGACCACGTGGGATCGGTTCCCGACGCTCCACGCGTCCGTGTGCTCCGCGGCATCGGCCGCCACGCGCGAGGTCTGCGGCGGCGGCTTGGTCATGTGCCGGTTCACGCACGTGTATCCGGACGGTCCAGCGCCGTACTACACCGTGCTCGCCCCGGCCCGCCGCGGCGGCGAGCTCGAGCAATGGGCCGAGATCAAGCGGGCGGCCTCCGACGCCGTGATCGCGGGCGGCGGCACGATCACGCATCATCACGCGGTCGGGCGCGAACACCGGCCGTGGTATGACCGGCAGCGCCCGGAACCGTTCGCGGCCGCGCTGCGGGCGGCGAAGGCGGCGGTCGATCCGACCGGCGCGCTCAATCCGGGCGTGCTGATCGACTGCTGACTACCCTTCCTGAGAGATGGCCGCGCCGAGTCCAGATCCGTACAAGACACTCGGCGTCAGCGCGGGCGCTTCCGACGCCGAGATCCGCGCTGCCTACCGGCGGCTGGTGCAGTTGCACCACCCCGACCACAACAACGGCTCGGCTGAGGCCGCCCGGCGGTTCGAGGAGGTCCAGGACGCATACGCGCGGATCAGGGACTTGCGTGCGAAGGCGGGGCTGCGCGGACCCACGGCGAGCCAGGCGCGGCCGTCGCGTCAGCCGCCGCCGAAGGCGAAAGTCGATCCCGACGTCGAAGCGCGTCTGGCCGACATCGAGCGCGAGCTGCGCGAGGCTCAGCAGGCGCGGGAGCGAGCGCAGCGAGCCGCACGCGAGGCCCGGCAGGCGCGGGAGCGGGCGGCGCGAGCGGCACGTGAGGCGGCGGGCGAGGCGGCTGGCGACGCGACGGGGCAATCCGCACGGCGTCCGTCGGACGAGGAGCTCGGATACATCAGGACCGACGACAGCTTCACGAAGATCTTCTCGGACGCACTGTCGGGGTTGTCGGACCGCGTGTCTGAGGCGAGCAAGACTTCGATCGGCGAGCGCGTCGGCGACCTGATCGAAGAGCTCGACGAGCTTGCCTCGAAGCTGACCGCCAAGCGGCCTCCGCACTCGCCCGAATAAGCTCCCCGCACCGATGGGGGACGACTGTGACAGCAGTCTCGATGATCTGCTCGCGCTCGCGTTCGAGCTCGCCGAGATCGCCGATGCGATTGCGATCAAGCGGTTTCGCTCAGACCAGCTCGTGGTCGTGGACAAGCCGGACGGGAGTCCCGTCACCAATGCCGATCAGGAGATCGAGCGCGCGATCCGAGCACGGATCCGCGATCAGCGGCCCGGCGACGCGATCCTCGGCGAGGAGCTCGGCTCGACCGGCTCCTCGGCGTATCGGTGGTACCTCGATCCGATCGACGGAACGAGCGAGTACATCGCCGGCGGTCAGCATTGGCGGTCGCTGATCACCCTGGCCCGCGGCGACCAGCTGCAACTCGCTCTCGCCAGTGCGCCGGCGGCGGGCAGTCGCTGGTGGGCAGCTCGCGGGCGGGGCGCATTCCGTGACACGCAGCGGCTGCACGTATCCGCAACCGGCGAGCTCGCCAGCGCCACGATCACCGATGACTGGCGTCGCACGCTCGCACGCGGACTCGACGATCACCCGCTTGCCCGCCTGGCCGCCTTGTGCGCTCATGTCCGTCCCCACCGTGGCCACAGGTTCCTCGAGGTGGCGGCCGGGGAGGTGGACCTGGCGCTGAACGCGGCTGGGTTCATCTGGGATTACGCGCCGATGAAGCTGATCGTCACGGAGGCGGGTGGCAGGTTCACCAAGCTCGACGGCCGTACCGAGCCGGGCGGCGGCGATGCGCTCGTCACCAACGGAGCGCTCCACCAGCAGGCGCTGGCGGTGATCGTCGGACCAGACTAGGAGCCCGCAAGCAGCCGCTCGTAAAGCCGGCAGCGCTTCACGATCCGGCCGCCCATCGCCTCCAGACCGCGGTTCATCGAGCTGTTGACCTCGAGGATCCAGCCCGCTTCGCCGTGTTTGATCCGGGTTCGGGCGGAGACGTCGAAGTGCTCGATGTACAGCGCCGCCGCCACGCCGGTGTGCTGATACTCGGGCAGCACGCCCAGGAAGCCGACGCGGACGCGGTCCATGATCCGCCGCTTGTTCAGGTAGTGCCACCAGCCGAGCGGGAGCAGCCGCCCGCGCATCTTCTTCAGCACCTGGTTGATGTCGGGAAACGAGAGCGCCATCGCAACCGTCTGGCCGTCGATCTCGGCGATCATGAACCAGTCGCGGTCGTACACGAGCTGCAGATCGAGCGCGTACGCGTCGAGGTCCTCCTTCGAGTACGGCACGAAGCCCCAGTTCTGCGACCACGCGGCGTTGTAGATCTTCGCGAACTCGTCGAGCTCGCGGCGCAGGTGCCGGCGCGACATCTTCCGGATCGTGACCCCGTGCTTGGCGCGCGCACGCTCTGCGATCCGCGGCAGCGCGGGAATCATCCGCTCGTTGCGATCGGACAGGCGCAGCTCCCAATGGAACAGGTCCATCGCCTTGGTCAGGCCGGCCTGCTCGCAACACCGCTGGTAGTACGGCGGGTGCCACGGCTGCCTGATCATCGGCTCGAGCTCGAAGCCCTCGATCAGGACGCCGCTCTCGTCGTTCATCTGGAAGTCCATCGGGCCGACCATTCGCTCGCAGCCGCGGTCCCGTAACCAGCCGGCCGCGGCGTCGAGCAACGCTTCCACGATCGCGGAGTCGTCCTCGAACTCGAGGAACCCGAACATCCCCCACCGGCTCTCGTGGTAGTGGTTGAACGCGCGGTCGATCTGCGCGGTGATCCGGCCGACGACGCGTCCGCCGCTGCGCGCGAGCCAGTACTGCGCCTCGCCGTGCTTGAAGTACGCGTTCAGCTTGCGGTTCAGGAACGCGTACCGCTCGAGCTTCAGCGGCGGGACCCACATTGTCCCGGCGTGCAGCCGGAACGGAAGCGCGACGAACGCGCGCAGGTCGGCGAACCCGCGCACCGGAGCAACGTCCACGGCGGCCCCGGAGCGAGCCGCCTTCCCGCCCCCGGTGCCGCTCTCAGTCGACTCGTGCGTGCTGATCGGCAAACAGTATGCGATCTCCCGGTCGGAGCCGGTACAAATCGCCCGGGATGAGCGTCCCGCCCGAGATCTTCGACGAGGACTACCTGTACTTCTACGACGAGCTGTTCGGTCCCGAGCGCAGCGACGCCGACGCCGACCTGGTCGCGCGTCTGCTGGCGCTCGAGCCCGGGATGCGGGTCCTCGACGCGCCGTGCGGCGAGGGCCGGATCGCCGGGCGGCTGGCCAGGCGCGGGTGCGAGGTGGTCGGGATCGACAACAACGAGCGACTGCTGGCACGCGCGCGCGAGCAGTACCCGGCAGCCGCGTTCGAGCTCGTCGACCTGCGCTCGTTGCGCTACGAGCACGAGTTCGAGATCGTCGTCAACTGGTTCTCGTCGTTCGGGTACTTCGACCCTGAGACCAACGACGCGGTGCTGGCCGCGTTCGCTCGCGCGCTGCGTCCGGGCGGGCGGCTGCTGCTCGAGATGCACAACCCGTGGCATCTCGCGCGGCTGATCGAGGCCGGCGGCGGTCGCTCCGCGTACGTCGTCGAGCGAGGTGCCGACCTGATGGTCGACCGGGCGAGCTACGACGAGGCCGCGCGGCGCTCACGCACGGAGCGCTTCATCATCCGCGACGGCCGCGTGCGCAAGCTCGAGTTCTCGCTCGAGCAGGTACCGGCGCCGCAGCTCGTTGGTCGGCTGCGGCGCGCGGGATTCCCCGAGGTGGCACTGTTCGGAGCCGGCGGTGCGGCGTTCGAACCCGCCGGACCGCGGCTGATCGCGCTCGCCGGCACCGGCGAGGCGTCCCCGCGGCCGCAGGTGTCGCTGCGAGAGGTGACGCGGGACAACGCACACGCCGTATGCGGGCTGGTGCTCGCTCCCGGGCAGGAGCGGTACGTCGCGCCGAGCGCCGACACGCTGGTGGACGGCGCATTCGATTCGCGGGGCTGGGTGCGCGCGATCTACGCCGACGAGCAACTGGTCGGAGTGCTCGCGCTGATCGTCGACACCGAACCGGCGCGCTACATGCTCGCGCGGCTGATGATCGACGCCCGGCACCAGGGTCGAGGCTTCGGCCGCGACGCGATCCGGCTGCTCGCTGAACACGTGCGCACGCTTCCCGACGCACGCGGGCTGGAGACGACGTGCATCCCGGGCCCGCAAACCCCGGCCGGCTTCTACCGCGCGCTCGGGTTCGAGGACACGGGTCGCGTCGAGCACGGCCAGGACGTGCTCCAGCTGGTGCTGTGAGCTGCGCTCAGCGACCTTGAACCGGGGCGTTCAGCGCGCCCGCGCGGCCGCGGCGCGCTGGGGCGCGACGTCCGGCGTCAGCCGCGCGAGCAGCTCAGGTCCCGGGCCGTTCGCGGGTCCGCGGCGGATTGCTCACGCGGTGGTCGGGCGCCGGCCGGATCCCGGCGCCGGCCACGGCGTTTGGGCCGGAGCGGCGATCTCCTCGGAGGACACGGCGTCCACGGCCTCTTCCTCCTCCTCGACGGCGCCCTGGTTGTGCTGCCCGTCGCACAGGATCCTGAAGTTGCCGGTCACACCGCCGTCAACCTGAAGCACGATCCCGGGAAGGATCTCCTCGCCTTCCTCGAGCCCAAGCCGCTCGATGTCGAAATGCGCCATCCCGATCCCCCAGCTGTTGTGCGTGGGGTTCTCGCGGTCGTGCGCGTAGACGGCCTGAGCAAAGCGCTCGATCACCTTCGCCATTGTGCTCGTGTCGACCACGGGTGCCTAGCTTACCCGTCCGGGGCGCGATCGGCGTAATCGCGCTTGCATCGGAGGTCGATTCGGTCAGCCGGTCCGCTCGAGCAGCTCGATCCGGTAACCGTCCGGATCGCGCACGAAGCACAGCCGTGCGCCCCCCTCGCGCACCGTGTACGGTGGGCGCTCGGGCTCGATGCCCTGCGCAGCGAGCCTCGACAACGTGGCGTCGAGGTCGGCGGTGCTGATTGCGATGTGGCCATAGCCGGTGCCGAGCTCGTACGGCTGCTCGCGCCCGATGTTGTAGGTCAGCTCGAGCCGGGGCTCGGCGCCGTCGTCGGGGAGGCCCATGAACACGTTGATTGCCTCGTCGCGGATCGGCGCGCGGCCCTTCTCCTCGAAGCCGAGCGCGTTGTAGAACGCCACCGAGCGATCGATGTCTTGGATGCGGTAACAGGTGTGAAGCAAGCTCATGTCGATAAGAGGATAGGCTCCCGGACGTGATCATCGAGCGCTCGATGGACGAGCGGTGGCTTTCGAACACCTACCTGGTCGCCGACGAGCTCGGCTCGGAGGCGGTTCTGATCGACGCGGGTGGGCCGGTCGCGCCGCTGCTCGACGTGCTCGACCGGATGCGCTTCAGGCTCACGCACGTGCTGCTGACACACCACCATCACGATCACGTCGCCGAGCTCGACCGGGTACTCGAGCGCCACCCCGGCACGCCGGTGCTGATTCACCCGCTCGAGCGCGAGCTGGTCGCCGACGTGACCGGCACGATGCAGCCCGGCGAACGCATCCAGTGCGGCGCGCTCGAAATTCAACCCCTGCACACACCCGGCCACACCGCCGGGATGGTGTCGCTGTTGGTTAGCGGCACCGACGTGTTCACCGGCGACACGTTGTTCAAGGGATCGGTCGGGGGCGTGCGGGCACCGGGTCACACCACCTACGCCGATCTCAAGGGCTCGATCATGGACACACTGCTGAAGCTCCCGCCGCAGACCCGTATCCACCCCGGTCATACGGACCCGACGACGGTCGCCGATGAGCTCGAGCGCAACGCATTCGTGCGGATCTGGCGTGGCCTCGACGCCGAGGGGAGCGAGCCGTGCACCGCGCTCGGACGGCCGGCCACGCTGATCCTGCTGGGAGACGACTACGACGGTGGCCACAAGGCGTGGGTGCGCTGGCCCGACGGGTCCGACGACATCGTGCCCGGGTCACAGGTGCAGCGCAAAGCATCCTGAACGCATCCCGAGTCCTCCGGCGCGCTGACAGATTCCGTGCTCACGCGCGGACCAAAGAACCCGAGCCCGATCGCCACGACCAACCAGCCGGCCAGCACGACCCGGAAATGGGCCGTGGTGCAGCGGCCGAGCCGGCCCGATCGGGCAGCTCCTCGGTCCAGAGTTTCGCGGCAGCTCCTCGGTCCAGAGCGATCCACGGCTACACAACTGTGGAGTCTTACATCTCTTCGAGATGCCAACTAAACAACTCATCGCTTGTGCTATCGTATGGATATGAGTTCTGATTTGGTCACGCATCCGCTGCCGGAGCCGCTGATCGAGCTCGTCGCCCAACGGTTCCGCGTGCTCGGCGAACCGATGCGGATCAGGCTGCTCGACCGGCTCCGCGAAGGAGACGCAACCGTCGGGGAGTTGCAGGAGGCGCTCGGCGCCTCGCAGCAAAACGTCTCAAAGCACCTCGGCATCCTGTACGCGGCCGGCATGGTCAGCCGCACGAAGCAAGGCAACCACGCCCGGTACGCGATCAGCGACCCAAGCGTGTTCGAGCTCTGCGAACAGGTCTGCGGCGGCGTGCGCCGCCAGCTGCAGGCGCTCGACGAGATTCTGCAACCAGCCTAGAAACGAGTGCCACGATGACGATGACCGCAACCGCGCGCCCGATGAACGGCACGCTTCGCCATGAGATCGACGTCAACGGACGCCATACCACGACCACCGACGAACCGGACAGGCTCGGCGGGGACGACACCGCACCGACCCCGCACGAGCTGCTGCCGGCGATCCTCGCCTCGTGCGTCTCGACGATGATCAGCCTGTACGCGCGCAACCACGACTGGGAGCTCGAGCACCTCCGCGTCGACGTCAGCTATGACCCCGACGTGGCGCCTCGCCGCATACAAACGACCGTTCATCTCCCCGACGGACTGTCCGCCAACCAGGTCAAGCGGCTGGAACGAGTCGCGGACACCTGCCCGGTCAAGCGCGCGCTCGAGACGGGCTTCACCTTCGCCGAGCGGACCGTGCTCGAGCACCCAACATCCCGGCCATCCGGCTGAGCCGGGCCGGGCGCACCTCGTCCGCGTAGGCTTCATCACCGCCAACGCCGAGCGCGAAACTGATCGCTCCCATGCCCGCCCCGCAGCCGGCGTGGGCCCGGGCAGGATCCCCAGAACTGGTGCGGCGGATGGTCTGAAGCACCTCGCTGCCTGCCTCGAACCCGTCGTGGATGAGCGTCAGCTTGACGAGGTCGCCGAAATCGTCGATCTGGAAGGTGACCTTGGAGCGGGGTTCAACGGCGATCCCTATATCTCAATCAAATCAATCAAGATAATGTATAATGGATCGACCCGCTCGTGCAGATGATCCGCATGCTGCCGCTGTTCGGGCTGGTCCCGGTGTTCATCGTCTGGTTCGGGATCGGAACGCTGCCGAAGCTGCTGCTGGTCGCGCTCGGCGCCGGCGTGCCGCTGTATCTGAACACGTACTCGGGGATCCGCTCGGTCAACGCTCGGCTGCACGAGCTGGGACGCGTGCTCGGCATGAGCCGCTGGGAGCTGCTCCGTCACGTCGTGTTCCCCGGCGCGCTGCCGCAGATGCTCGTCGGCCTGCGCCAGAGCCTCGGCCTGGCCTGGCTGTCGCTCGTCGTCGCCGAGCAGATCAACGCCAACGCCGGGCTCGGCTACATCATCAACCAGGCGACCCAGTTCCTGCAGAACGACGTCATCTTCGTCGCGCTGATCGTCTACACGCTCCTCGGCCTGATGACCGACTGGGCGGTGCGCGTGCTCGAGAGGAGGGCCCTGGCGTGGCGCCCGGACCTGCTGGCGCGCTAGCCCCAGCGATGCCCGCGCGGGTCCGTCCGGAGCCGGTCGCCTGGGTCCGCGGGGCGCGCCGCTCGTTCGCCGGGCGCCCGGTGCTTGACGACCTCGACCTGCAGATCGACGCCGGTGAGTTCGTCGCGCTGATCGGGCGCAGTGGCTCGGGCAAGTCGACGCTGCTGCGGGCGATGGCGGGGTTGGATCGCGACGTCGAGGGCGAGCTGACCGTGAACGGCACCGTGACGATGGCGTTCCAGGATGCGCGGCTGCTGCCCTGGCGCCGCGTGATCGACAACGTGTCGCTGGCGCTGCGGAGCGAGGACGCGCGTGCCACCGCTCGGGCCGCGCTGCACGACGTCGGCCTCGGCGAGCACCTCGATGGGTTGCCGCTGACCCTCTCCGGTGGCGAGGCGCAGCGCGTTTCGCTCGCCCGAGCGCTCGTGCGCGATCCGGACTTGTTGTTGCTCGACGAGCCATTCGGCGCACTCGACGCCCTAACCCGGATCGCGATGCACGACCTCGTGCTCGACCTGTGGCAGCGCCATCGCCCCGCCGTCCTGCTGGTCACCCATGACGTCGACGAAGCGCTCGCGCTCGCCGACCGGGTGCTCGTGCTCGCCAGCGGCCGTGTCTGCTACGTGGAGCGGATCCGGCTCGAGCGCCCGCGCGCCCGCGCGCATCCGGACTTGATCAAGCAACGCAATCGCCTGCTCACCGAGCTGGGCGTTGACACGAAAGGCGTCGTCCTATGATATATCCCTCCTCCGGCTGGGCACTGGCCGCAGCCGCGATCCTCTCGAGCCTCGGGCTGGCCGCCTGCGGCTCCAGCTCGAGCTCCAGCAAGACCGCCATCGCCTCCGCGTCAAGCTCGACGTCGAGCTCCGGTGCGACCGCATCGACTCAGCCGACTGCGTCCGCCATCGCACCCGCGAGCAGCAGCGGCGGCGTCACGCTGCGCGTCGGCGACCAGGCCGGCACCGGCGCGAAGGCGCAGCTGCAGGCCGCGGGCTTGCTCAGCAAGCTGCCGTTCACGATCCAGTGGTCGGACTTCACCTCGGGTCCGCCGATCCTGCAGGCGCTCGGCGCCGGCGATCTCGACATTGGCGGCGTCGGCGACGCGCCGCCGGTGTTCGCGGCGGCCGGCGGCGCCAAGATCGCGATCGTGGGCGCCTACGCCAACGATCCGGCGAGCGCCGCGCTGGTGGTGCCCAAGGGCTCGCCGATCACCTCGATCGCGGACCTCAAGGGCAAGAAGATCGCCGTCGCTCAGGGCAGCTCCGGGGACTACCACCTGCTGACCGTGCTGGAGGCGGCGGGACTGACCCCAAAGGAGGTGACGCTCGACTACCTGCAGCCGGCGGAGGCGCTGGCGGCGCTGCAGTCGGGGGCGGTCGACGCCTGGGACACGTGGTCGCCGTTCATCGAGGACGCGACCGCGAAGGGCGATCGGATCCTCGTCAACGGCGACCAGTACGGAGCCAACTACAGCTACGTGGTCGCCTCCAAGGCGGCGCTCGCCAACCCCAAGCTGGTTGCGGCGATCGAGGACCACATCAAGGTCCTGGCCCAGGCTCACAACTGGGTCTCGACGCACCCGGACCAATGGGCCGTCACGTGGGCGAAGGCGACCGGCTTGCCGCTGGCGACGATGGTGCAGGCCTCCAAGGACGCCGCCAACAAGCCGATCGCGGTCGGCGCCCAGACGGTCAGCTCCGAGCAGGGACTGGTCAACGCGTTCTACAGCGCGGGCCTGATTCCGCGCTCGTTCAGCTTCGGCCCGTACGTCACGACAGCGCTGAACGGGGCGCTATAGCGAGTGGAGGTCAATTGTGAGCACCAACGACTACGAGCACATCGACGTCCGCAAGGTCGGAGGCAACATCGGCGCCGAGATCGGTGCGGTTCAAGTGTCCGGCGAGCTCGACCGCGCGGTGGTGGCCGAGATCCGACGGGCGCTGCTGCGCCACCGCGTCGTCTTCCTGCGGAGACAGCAGCGCGTGGACGAACGGGTCCAGCTGCAGTTCGCACAGCGGCTCGGTACGGCGACCAAGCCCCATCCGACGGTGACCGGCGACGGACGCGCGATCCTGCCGATCGACTCCGAGCAGGGCCGGGCGAACAGCTGGCACACCGACGTCACGTTCGTCGACCGGATCCCCGCGATCAGCATCCTGCGGGCGGTGACGCTCCCGCCCTACGGCGGAACGACCGTGTGGGCCAACACGGTCCGCGCGTACGACACGCTGCCCGCGCCGCTGAAGGCGCTGGCCGAGCGGCTGCGCGCGGTCCACTCCAACCTCTACGACTACGCGGGCACCCAGGGCGAGCAGCGCCTCGGCGGGGTCGACGTCAAGGAGCAGGCCTACCGGGAGGAGTTCGAGCACCTGGAGTTCGAGACCGAGCACCCCGTCGTGCGGATCCACCCCGAGACGCACGAGCCGTCGCTCGTCCTCGGTCACTTCGTGCGTCGTTTCGTCGGGCTCGGCACGACCGACTCGGCCGACCTGCTCGAGCTGCTCCAGCGCCACGTGACGCGCCTCGAGAACACGGTTCGGTGGACGTGGGCGCTCGGCGACATCGCGATCTGGGACAACCGCTCCACGCAGCACTACGCCGTCGCCGACTACGACGATCATCCCCGGTTGCTGCACCGGATCACGCTGGCGGGCGACCTGCCGGTCGGGATCGACGGTTCCTCCAGCATCGCCCACAAGGGCGACGCGACCCGCTACTCGCCGCTGGTCGAGCCCGTCGGCGCATGACCATACGGCGGTGTCCCCGCTCCCGACTTGTCGCGTCAGGAGCGGGGAACGAGCGGCCGTGGCTCAACCCAGCCGACTCCATCATCTCGATCAATTAACTACTATAAGCTTCCAGCGCGGAGATCACCCGGTGAACGCTCGGCGAACAGCCGCGAGGCCACCGTATGTCTGAAGGTATGGAAGCCAGCCCACTCGACGCCGGCCTCGGAGCACGCTGGCGCAAGGATTCGGTCGGCCAGGTTGTCTGGGTCGAGGATTGTGTCGGTGCTCGAGCGGAACACGAGCTCGCGCTCACCGCGCGCAAGGTGTTGCTCTCCTGCCGGCCGCCTGGTCCGCGATCGCTGATCACGTATGCACAGCCACAGCGGTCTCGGCGCGCGCGCGGCCCTCTGCGTGCCGGCGATAGATGGCGGGCAGGCCGGGCCTGTGACAAGTGCGCTTCCGCGGCTCGGGGCGCTGGGGTTATCTTGCATCTGGGCTGTGTCCTCCTGGTGGCAGCGCGTCCAGGATCGCGCTCATACCGCGCACTCCACGCGGCCGGACATCGCTCGAGACCGGAGGCGATAGCGCTCAGAGTTCGCGCGTGCGGCAAGGACGGGTGGCGGCGGTCGGGTCATGACGCCGTCTCGTGGTGCCCCGGTTCTCTCGCGTTGGCGAGGTTGAGGACGTTGGCTTCGCGGGCCTCCTGCTCGGACCATCCGGCGGCGACGAGCGTGGCAATGAGATCGCCCGCCAGCTCGCCGATGTCCGCGGCGAGCTGTCGCCGATGCTCCGCGGCTGCTTGATACTCGACGAACGAATGGTGAACGGCCCAGTGCACGCGCTGAGCCTCTCGCAGCGGGTCCGGTGCCCCGAGGATCTCGGAGCGTTTGTGCGCGGACGCGGCGTCGAGTGCCGCGGGATGCTCGGCGTAGACGGTTGCCATCCCGTCGGGATGCAGACCCGACCAAAGTCGATTGTTGGCGCGCAGGAGTCGCAGTTGCGCCTCGTTTAGCTCCGCCGCAAGCCGGGCGTCATCGCCAAATCTCAGATTGAGCCGCGCCGCGAGCTGCCGTGCGCGATCGGGGACAGCCCGATTCATCGTAGTCGCTCCAACAGCTGCCGTTCGGCGGGCTGCCCATTGCTTGTCCCGAGCGATCCGGCCCCTCGGTGCGCGATGACGGTCGTGTGCGATCCCGAGTCACCTGAATGGCGCGTTGGGGTGCCGAGTTTTTGGCCCAGGCGTTTCTGAAGCGTTGCATGCAGCAGATGCCTAGGCAGCAAAGCAGCGGTGAATGAGGTAGGGGATAGCAGCGCGTCGAGCTGCTCAGCGCTCCAGCTCGAGTTGCGCGAGGCGAGCACGACCTCGACGAGGACTTGC